>RCNI01000714.1_pt1 | contig 30350 bp, 31 predicted proteins | sample 2041151 | NCBI WGS metagenome assembly RCNI01 (sample SAMN09708214, study PRJNA481090) | feces metagenome | isolation source: feces | place: Antarctica: Albino Rookery
GGAAGAGCTGTAACCGTGGATGTGAATCCACCGAGATGAAGTTGTATCTCCGTATCAAGATCATGATAAGTATATGTGTTTGTATGGAATCGACCGAGAAGGTCTGAAAACATATAGGTATATTTAATTTCTTCCTCTGTAAATCCATCAAGGTTGAAATATAGATTCGTGTAAAGAATACCATTTGTTGGTACATCGACAGTATGTACTGTCACATTATCGATAGTACTTTGCTCTCTAGCAATCTCTTCTACCGTCGGATCCAAATCAGAAAGAGATAATACAGGAATCGTTTCCAACGCTTCTGGGCTATCTGGAGCGGCCTGTCTTTCTTTTAATGTTTTTGTATCCTCGATTAATGCCTTAATTTCTTCTTCTGTCATGCTATCTTTAATAGCTTGCAGTTTTTCTTCTTCTTTTGCCTGCGCCGCTGCTTCTAATCCTTTTTCTGGATAAGCTGTAACAAGAGCGGCATGTGTGTTTTCTAGGATATATTTACGAATGATATCCTCGTAATAGCTATTTTCCAAACCATCACGTAATTCTTTTAATACTTCGTTATATTGTAATGCGCGGCATGGATCTTCCCCATATAACCACTGGTTCATCAAACGAATATTATAGAGGAGCCCAGACGGATAACCACCAAAATCTGCTTCTCGCAAGGAGAATTCTATGCGATTTAGCGAAGCTTCAATCAAACGCTTATCTAAACCTTTTTCTACCACTTCTGCAAGATAAGAAAGCACTTTTTCTCGAATCGCTTCTGCTTTATCTCGCTCAGATCCACTTACAATGATGGACCACATTGGCTGACGTAGACTTTCTACAAAACGACCAGATACATCAGAGCCCATTTTCTCTTTTAATAACAACTCTTTAATCGGAGCTGCCGCGGAAGCCACTAATGCATAATTCAATACATCAAGCGCTATCACTGTTTTCGGATCAAACTCTGAGGATACAAAGGATAAGTTATGAATCGCTTTTCCTGTTTCCGATTCTTCCGAAGCAATATTATAGGCAAATGCCTCTGTTTTAGGAGCCGCTAAAGGTTTTTGCACAGCGATTTCAGAATGTATTTCTGCTCTATCAAAATGGCTCAAGTACTCTTCATCAATGAATTGTAATTGGCTCTCGATATCCATCGTACCGTAGAGGAAGAAATAGGAATTTGCTGGATGGTAATACTCTTTGTAGAAGGATACGAAATTCTCAAAAGTTAAATTTGTAATCTCCTTTGGATCCCCACCTGAATCTACACCGTATGTAGTATCAGGGAACAATGCTGCCATTGTTTTTTCATCGAGCACATCATCCGCTGAAGAGTAAACACCTTTCATCTCGTTGTACACTACCCCTTTATAGGTTAAAGGTTCATTGACATCCTCGATTTCATAATGCCACCCCTCTTGTTTAATGATATATGGGTCTTGCACTACATTAGGATAGAAAACCGCATCCAAATACACATCCATCAAGTTGCGGAAATCCTTATCATTTTTACTCGCTACAGGGTACATCGTTTTATCGGGATACGTCATAGCGTTTAAGAATGTATTTAAGGAGCCTTTTACAAGCTCAACAAAAGGTTCTTTTAGTGGAAACTTACGAGAACCACAAAGAACGGAATGTTCTGTAATATGCGCCACCCCTGTACTATCTTTTGGAGGCGTTCTGAATGATACAGAAAATACTTTATTTGTATCTTTTGCATCAATATATAAAAGTTTTGCGCCAGATTTCAAATGTTCTAATTGATATACTGTCGCTTGTATTTCATCGATATATTGGTTATCCAAAAGATGAAAACCATGTACATCTTTGGTAAATAATTGATTCATATATATACTCACTTTCCTATAAATATAACATATTCGGTATTCTTTATTTTACCATAATTCAAGCGATAAATCACTATTCGTCTACATGTATAGTAGGATATACTTCTTCTAATTATTCTCTTTTGTCGTTATATACAAAAGAGCTATCCCCTAATAGGAATAGCTCTTTTCATTTTTTTATTTATTGCCATTTTTTTGTACGATAGACAGATAATATACCTTCTAAAAGCACTTCAAAATGTTCATTAGACAAAATAACTTCTGGATAGAGATGATCTACTACACGATACGTAATCGTCACCGTCTCATCATTGCGGTTAAAAAACAGACCATGTTGATTGGTTGTATAATGGAAACCTTGTCGTACCAACGGTAATGAAGGCATCGATGGTTCTTTCCATTCTTTACAAATATTGGCAATCTGACGATCCAAAGTAGAACATTCCATCATTTCTGCAATAAATGTATCTACACTATTTCGTAACACAACTACCCTCTTGTTTCTATAAGGAAATTATCATGAATAGCTCGAACGGCATCTTTCACACGATCTTGTGCAATCAAGCAAGAGATACTGATTTCCGAAGTACTAATAATTTCAATATTAATGCCTTCTTTACCTAAAATACCAAACATTTCAGCGGCTACGCCTGGTTTACCAAGCATGCCTGCGCCAACGATAGATACTTTAGCTACGCCTTCATTGATTACAAGTGAACCAAAATGAGCATCTTCAGACATTTCTTCTAAAAGGGCTCTTGTTTGAGGAACATCATCTTTCGTTACCGTAAAGATGATATCTGTTTTATCTTCAGAGCCTTCTCGAATACTCTGTACAATCATATCTACATCAATATTATTGTCTGCTAGTAACTGGAATACACGATGAGCAATGCCTGGCTTATTTTCAACATCGATAAGCGCTACTTTAGCTGCGGATTCATCATCAGTTACCCCTGTAATGACTTTATCTCTATACTCCACGCTTAACTCCTCCTTGATAATCGTTCCCACTTCCTTGGAGAAGGTAGAACGCACATGGATTGGCACATTGAATCGACTGCCCATTTCAACAGCTCTTGGTTGCATAACCCCAGCACCAAGTCGTGCCATTTCCAACATTTCACCATACGTTATTTCTTTGAGTTTTAATGCTTTTTCTGCTACACGAGGATCTGTTGAATACACTCCATCAACATCTGTAAATATTTCACATACATCAGCTTTCATAGCACCAGCAAGTGCTACTGCTGTTGTATCAGAGCCCCCTCGACCTAATGTCGTAATATCGCCATTATCTGTGATTCCTTGGAATCCGGCAACAATAACGATATTCCCTTCATCCAGTGCTTTTTCAACTCGCTCTGGATTTAAATCCGTAATACGAGATTTATTATAGGCATCACTAGTATGAATGCCTGCTTGTGGACCCGTCATAGAGATGGCCTTCTGTCCACGCGTTTCAAAAGCCATTGCCATAAGAGCAATAGACATTTGCTCGCCAGTAGATAGAAGCATATCCATTTCTCTACCGTACGGTTTATTGGTAACTTGTTTTGCCAAATTAACAAGATCGTCCGTTGTATCCCCCATTGCTGATACAACGATGGCTATGCGATCGCCTTCTTTTCTATCTGCAAGAACACGATCTACAATAGCGAACATTTTCTCAGGGGTCGCTACAGAGCTACCGCCAAATTTCTTTACTATCAGTGTCATAGTCATCCCTCATTTTTTATGACAAGCAGGACTATTTTTCTTCAGCCTGTTCCTTTTGTTCAACATGTTGCAATGGTTTCATAAGTGGGAACAAGATGACATCACGAATAGATGCTGCATCTGTCAATAACATTACCAAACGATCAATCCCAATCCCTAAACCAGTTGTCGGTGGTAAGCCATATTCTAAAGCTGCTACATAATCTTCATCCATAAGATGAGCTTCATCGTCACCCTTAGCACGCTCTTCCAATTGCATTTCGAATCGACGTCTTTGATCGATTGGATCATTTAACTCGGAGAAGCCATTTGCTAATTCACGACCGTAAATAAATACTTCAAAGCGGTCTGTGATATTTGGATTTTCACGATTTTGCTTAGCAAGTGGAGAAATTTCCAACGGATGTCCCATAATGAAAGTAGGTTGGATTAATTTATCTTCAGCTACTTCTTCAAAGCATAAGTTCAATAATTTACCAATGCCATCATCTTTTGTATATTCAACATGGAGACGGTCACAAATTGCACGCGCTTCTTCCACTGTTGTTACGGCGTCAAAATCTTCACCAGAGAATTTTTTAACCGCTTCTGGCATAGTCATACGATTCCAAGGTGGTGTTAAATCAATCTCTGTACCTTGGTATGTAATTTTTGTTGTGCCTAATACTTTTTCAGCACAGTAAGCTACGATATCTTCCGTTTCTTTCATAGCATCTTCGTAATTACCATACGCTTGGTATGTTTCAAGCATAGTAAATTCAGGATTATGACGGTTATCAATACCTTCGTTACGGAAGTTTTTGTTGATTTCGAATACACGCTCAAAACCACCTACTACGAGGCGTTTTAAGTATAATTCAGGAGAAATACGGAGGTATACATCCATATTTTGTGCATTATGATGTGTCACAAACGGACGAGCCGCTGCACCACCATAAAGAGCCTGCATCATCGGTGTTTCTACTTCCATGAAATTATTGTTAAGAAGCCATTCACGAACAGCCGCTACGATTTGAGAGCGTTTTCTGAATGTTTCGCGAACATCTTCCCCTACGATAAGGTCAACATAACGTTGACGGTAACGCATTTCTGGGTCTTTCAAACCATGCCATTTATCAGGCAATGGACGTAAAGATTTGGAGAGTAAAGTTAATTTTTGTACACGTACGGAAATTTCACCAGTATGTGTTTTAAACATTGTACCTTCCAAGCCAACAATATCGCCAAGGTCCATTAATTTATATACTGCGAAATCTTCTTCGGATACAGCATCCTTACGAATATAAGCTTGCATATCGCCTTGAACATCACGAATCGTAATAAAAGCAGTTTTACCATGACCGCGAATCGCCATTACGCGACCAGCCACTTTTACATGTTGATCTTCTGCTTCCTCTACGAAAGAGTCCTTAGCATCTTGTGTATGGTGAGTCCATTCAAACTTATCGCCAAACGGATATACACCTAAATCATATATTTTCTGAAGTTTTTCTCTTCGAATTTGCATTTGCTCTGTTTCTTCATGTACACTATGTTGTGTGTTTTTTTCCATGAACAAGCCTCCTTTATACTCTCCAATTGGTTATATTCAATAATTAATTATAGCAAATTTACATGAAAAGTCAAAAGCCAAAGCTTGTAATGTTCTAATAAAATACACATTAGTTCCATTTCAATGGACATTGAATATTTCACTAAAAAATGATAGTCAAACGCCATGAGCTAGAGTATAATTAAAAAGATATTATTAATGAGGTGAACATATGACATTTTTAGAAGAAGTTGAAAGTCGTCGAACCTTTGCCATCATCTCTCACCCTGATGCTGGTAAAACGACATTAACAGAAAAATTACTATTATACGGAGGCGCAATCCATTTAGCCGGCTCCGTTAAATCTAGAAAAACACAAAAACACGCTGTATCCGACTGGATGGAAATCGAAAAACAAAGGGGTATCTCTGTAACCTCCTCCGTTCTTCAATTTGATTATGACGGACACCGTGTTAATATCTTGGATACACCAGGCCATCAGGACTTCTCCGAAGATACGTACCGTACATTAATGGCGGCCGATAGTGCAGTCATGCTTATCGATATCGCTAAAGGTGTCGAAGCACAAACGAAAAAACTCTTTGCCGTATGTAAAGAACGCGGTATTCCCATTTTTACCTTCGTAAACAAATTGGACCATTTCGGCCGTAATCCTTTCGATATTATGGAAGAAATCGAAAACGTCCTTGGTATTCGCGCCGTTCCTATGAACTGGCCTGTAGGTATGGATGGCAATTACAAAGGAATCTATGACCGTGAACATAACACTGTTGAATTATTTGAAAAAGACAGTACCCATGGACAGAAGAAACTCGAATCTACAAAAGGTTCTGTTGAAGATCCAGCTTTCCGAGAACTCCTTGGCGAAGACGTACATCAAGCATTGATCGACGATATCGACCTTCTCGATATTGCCGGTGATGGATTTGATTATGAAAAGGTAAAAAATGGCGAATTAACACCGATGTTCTTCGGTTCTGCTATGACGAACTTCGGGGTTAAACCTTTCCTAGAAAAATTCTTGGAACTCTCCCCGGCTCCTGCTCCACGCAAAGCCTTGGAAGAAACTGTAGATCCTAAATCGGAAGACTTCTCCGCGTTAGTATTTAAAATCCAAGCGAACATGAATCCAAATCACCATGACAGAATCGTTTTCATGCGTATCTGCTCTGGTAAATTTGAAAAAGGTATGAGTGTATTACACCGTCAATCCGGTAAATCCATTCGTCTATCACAGCCACAACAATTTATGGCTACCGAACGTACGATCATCGATGAGGCATATCCAGGTGATATCATCGGTGTATTCGATGCTGGTACTATGGGGGTAGGCGATACACTCTGCGACCCTAAACACAAAGTGACCTTTGGTGACTTCCCTGTATTCCCACCAGAATTCTTTGCACGCATCGCTCCAAAAGATTCTATGAAACGTAAACAATTTATCAAAGGTATGACACAATTAGCCCAAGAAGGTGCCGTGCAAATCTTTGAACAACCGCATTCCTTAGAGTCCTATGTTGTTGGCGCTGTTGGTCTATTACAATTTGACGTATTAACGTATCGTTTGAAAAATGAATACGGCGTTGATTTGTTGCAAAACAGCTTGCCTTATAGTGTAGCTCGCTGGATTGAGGGTACTACGGATATTAAATCCTTAAAAGGTACAGATAATGCTATGATTGTTAAAGATAACAAAGGACGACTCGTTCTTTTAATTAGTAACGAATGGCAAATGGGTTGGATTGAAGAACGTAACCCAGACGTAACTTTCCTTAAAACACCAAACCTCAATACTACAAAAGAAGATTAAAACTAAACCCCCGGATCCATCAAAATGGATTCGGGGGTTGTTTTTTTTAATGTTCTACTACTTGTTCAAAATCACCAAAGAGCCACGCAATGCCATAAACTACATTGCCAACTTTAATCTCTTCCTCAGTACGAAGCAATAGCTGGAAATTCATACCTAATGTTTCAACAGTAAGAATACAATTAAATTGTTCTTCTTTCCCCTCTTCTATAGGAGTAACTTCCATCACCGTACCAGAGTATAAAACATGAGGACTTTCTTCAAAATCTTCGGCTATAATTTCGCCTTCCTCTTTAGTGCCTAAAGGAATCATATCCTTGGCTTTCATTTCGTTACCAATCTCTTGCATCAACATATAGTATTTATCTTCATTTTCGAAGAATTGTGTTTCTGTTGCTACGCCGCCTACGCTCATGAGACAATGACACTCTTTTAACTCTGGATAATCTTTGTAATTATCTGCAAATATATTTAAAGAAATTGACTCTTCACCTTCTGTAGTAACCTTAGCTAGATATCCATCTTCATAAGGAATATAGCCATGAAATATAAATTTTGCCATAGTAATCTGTACCTCTATTTCCATTAGAAATTAATCAATATATCCTACATTATACGATTAGAATGTCTTTTCGTAAACATTTACATACAACAAAAAGGAGTCTATTATGACTCCTTTTTGCTATGCTTTTATACAGTGTAATTATCAAAATATCCTTGAATATATATGATTGGTGTACCTTTATCTCCAGAACCCGATGTCAAATCAGCTAAAGAGCCTAAGAGGTCTGTCAATCGACGAGGGGTTGTCCCCTGTGTAACCATAGAACCTTTTACACTTTGTGCTTTTTCATCTTTTTCATGGATATACTTTTTAATCGCTGTTTTAAGGGCTTCCCCTGACAAATCTGCAAAATCATTATCTGCAAGATATTTAAGTTTTACTTCATTTGGTGTCCCTTCAAGGCCAGCAGTATATGCTGGGGATACAACAGGATCCGCTAATTCCCAAATTTTTCCTACTGGATCTTTAAAGGCGCCATCACCATAGATCATAACTTCAATATGTTTACCTGTTTTTTCTAACAAGGATTTTGCAATGGCATCCACGACTGGCTGACAATGAATTGGGAAGAGTTTTACCGTTTCTTCAGTCGCTTTGTTGGAACCTAATAAACCATATTCTGAGTTATAACCAGAACCATCGATAGATTTTGTCATAATTTCATCCAAGGAATATACTTTTTCTGCACCTTCTTTACGAAGAATACGTTTTGTACGTTCTCTTGTATGAATATCGCAAACAAGAACGTTCTTAGTATAATCTAAAATTGCTTTTGGTTGATTTGCGAAAATTACTTCTACTTCACAGCCAACACTTTGAATTAATTCTTTATAATATGCAACATAGTCAACACCTGTGAACACATGTTTTTCATAGCCAAAAAGTTCACGATATCTTGCTTCTGTTAATACATCAGACCATGGATTTACACCTTTTTCATCCATTACATCAATATCAATTAAGTGGTTGCCGACTTCATCAGATGGATATGCCAACATAAGAACAATCTTTTTTACACCTTTTGCAATCCAATCCCTTTTAAACAGATGGCAAAGCGATTACGGCTAAGAATTGGGAATATTACACCAATCGTGCTATCGCCGAATTTTGCGTGTATGTCTGTCGCAATATTATCAACGGTTGCATAGTTACCTTGTGCTCTAGCTACAACAGCTTCTGTAATTGCCACTACATCGCGATCTCGTGGTGTAAAACCATCGGCAGATGCCGCAGCTTCTAACACTGTATCGACAGTAATTGCTACGATATCATCGCCTTCTCGAATAATTGGAGCTCGTAAACCTCTAGATACTGTACCTACCATACGATTTTCCTGTGTCATATTAAGTCTCCTCCACTCTTATTAAAGAATTATCTTTCTATTTGTATTTTAGCACAATTTTTTTCTTTTATAAAAAGGGATTTCTACAAAAAAAGCAGACTGTCTACGACAGTCTGCTTTTTCTTATTCTAAGAAATGGTCATCTGATAACGATCTATGAGCCACAGCCATTGCAATTTCATTAAGATGCAAAATACCTACACCCATATAAATAGCTACTGATAAATGCTCTTTATAGCGAGCAATACCAATTTTTCCGCCTACATTAAGACCAATTGCTTTTTGTTTCAAACGTTCCAGAGCTTCTTGTACAGCACCGATAACGGCTCCTTCACCAATATGAGATTCCATGATTACATTTTGACGCTGCGCAGCAACGACAGCATGTTCTATAATTTTAGGAATAATAGGAAGGAACTGTCCTCCGAAATCAACAGCAACAGCACGAACGCCTTCTTTTAAAAGGTCATTACGCAACGCCGTTTCCACATCTCTCGTTTCAGATATAGCCATGCGGATCGCCGCCCGACCTACATCTATACTCATTTTATCCATAGTGCTCCTCCATTCTCTTTGTAAAACAAATTAGTGAGCTCTTGTTTTAATTTCTTCTACTACTTGTGCAATGAATTGATCTGCATCCATTTCACCAAGTTCGCCTACACCACGTTTACGTACAGAGAGTGTACCATTTTCTTTTTCTTTTTCGCCAACAACCAACATGTAAGGTACTTTTTCCATTTGAGCTTGACGAATTTTGTAACCGATTTTTTCACTACGATTATCGATTTCATAGTCAATATAATGCTCTTTAAATTTCTTAGCGATTTCTTCCGCATAGTCTTGGAATTTTTCAGAAATTGGAAGCACTTTTACTTTAACTGGAGCCATCCAAGTTGGGAATGCACCGCCGTAATGTTCAATCAAGATACCGATAAAGCGTTCAATGGAACCAAAACATGCACGGTGAATCATAACTGCACGATGTTTTTGACCATCTTCGCCGATGTAATTAACATCGAAACGTTCAGGAAGGTTCATATCGAGTTGGATTGTACCACATTGCCATGTACGTCCCAAGGAATCTTTAATATGGAAGTCCAATTTAGGACCGTAGAATGCACCATCGCCAGGATTGATTTTGAAAGGAATACCTTTTTCTTCAATCGCTTCTTGTAATGCATTAGTTGCATTTTCCCATAATTCGTCATCACCCATCGCGTTATCTGGTTTTGTACTGAGTTCTACTTCGTATTGTAAGCCGAAGAGAGAGTATGTACGGTCAAATAATTCGATAACTGATTTGATTTCGCTCTTAATTTGGGATGGTAACATAAATACATGCGCATCATCCTGTGTAAAGCTACGAACACGGAATAAGCCGTGTAATGCACCAGAAAGTTCGTGACGGTGAACAAGACCCATTTCCGCCATACGGATCGGAAGTTCACGGTAGCTGTGCATTTCGCCATTATAAGTCAAAATACAACCTGGGCAGTTCATTGGTTTGATAGCATAATCTTCACCGTCGATAATAGTTGTGTACATATTTTCACGGTAATGATCCCAGTGACCAGAACGTTGCCATAATTCACGATTTAAAATGATAGGTGTTTTAATCTCTACATAATCAAATTCATGATGTAATTCATGCCAGAATTTTTCTAAAGCATTACGGATAACCATACCTTTTGGTAAGAAGAACGGGAAGCCTGGACCTTCTTCTTTCAAGGAGAACAAGCCTAATTCTTTACCGAGTTTACGATGGTCACGTTTTGCCGCCTCTTCCAAAAGGTTGAGGTATTCTTCCAACGCTTCTTTAGTGTCAAAGGCAGTACCGTAAATACGTTGTAACATTTTATTTTTTTCATCACCACGCCAGTAAGCACCAGCGATACTTTGTAATTTGAAAGCTTTTACTTTACCAGTAGAGCCAAGATGTGGGCCAGAGCAAAGATCTACGAAATCTTCTTGACGGTATAAGGAGATTTCTGCATCTTCTGGGAGATTTTCAATCAACTCTACTTTGTAGATTTCATTAGCATCTTTAAACATTTTCAATGCTTCATCACGACTAACGATTTCTTTTACAATTGGATAGTTTGCTTTTACGATCTTCTGCATTTCTTTTTCGATTTTTGGAAGATCTTCTGGTGTAAATACATGATCTGTATCAATATCGTAGTAGAAACCTTTTTCAATAGCTGGTCCGATAGCAAATTTTGCATCAGGATATAAGCGTTTAATGGCTTGTGCTAACACATGAGATGCTGTATGGCGTAAAGTGTCTTTACCACCTTGATCTTCAAATGTTAAGAATTTTGCCACAGCGCCGTCTTTGATAGGCATGCGAAGGTCTTGTAATTCACCATCCACTTCTACGGCTAGTACTTTTTTTGCTAAACTATTGGAGATTTTTTTTACTGCTTCTCCATAAGACATGTTTTCTTCGAATAGACGTTCTGCGCCATCCGGTAAGAGCATTCTCACTTCACTCATTATACTTTTCCTCCTAATTTAAGGGTCAATTTGCATTGGGAGTGCATCATTAACCAAATAAAAAACGCCCCTTGCATACACAAGGGACGATATATCGCGGTTCCACCCTAGTTAACAAGACAATAGTCCTGTTCACTCATTCGATCGTAACGCTTCGCAGCGGAAATGCTTACTATGAGTTCAGCAAATCAGTTTAAAGGGGGTAATTCCATAACATCCTCTAGATACTCACAGCCTAGGTATCTTTCTCTGAAAAAGGAGAGGTTACACAATCGTGTCCTTATCATAACCTTTATGTTTTCAATTCTTATATTATTATGGCATGACGTATTTTTTATGTCAATAATAATTTTCCATTATATTCTTTTATACTTCATCTGGATCGAGTAAGCCTAATTTACGTTTCCAATATCGTGAATACACCACGCCTAATGGATTATGTGCTAATACTCTATCTTTGGCAACCAAGGTGGTTACAGGGCCCGTACAAGCGCCATTAAATATAGCATCATGCCCTACACAGAGTCCGCAAGAGATAAATAATTCTGTTCCTTTTTCTGCTAAAAAAATCGCCTGCATTTTTGGATTACACATTGCTTCATGCGCTAGTTCAGGTTTTACTTGTTTTAAGCCTAATTTATCTTTTCCTATAGAGCAATTTTTACAACATACAGAGTAAAAATCAAAGCCTTCGTTCTTGAAAAATTTAGCAATAAAATGAGCCTCTTTATTTAATCCAATACAAAAAGCCATTCCTAATTTCTTATAGCCCATAGCTTTAGCAAATTCTGCTGTTTCCTGTAATCTCGTCAGATTACTATAAAACGTGCCTTCCACATAAGCCGCAGCTTCCATAATTTTCTTTTCTTCTTCTGTATAGGAAGCTAACACTTCTTCTTCCTCTCGACCTGTACAGTTAACTCCTTGCGTATAACAAGCGTGAGATTTACATTCTGCACAATCACAAATCATATAACTCATCTCCTAACGCTATACCACTGATAACAGTTACTCTTATATTTTTATTGTAGCACAAGCCTACTCGAATAGACAAAAAGACCTTCTCTATGAGAAGGTCTTTTATTAATAATCGATATGCGGTAAATTCCATTTATAACGAGCTGCCAACATGCGTATCGTTACAACAGATGTCGCCCCAATAATCATAGCGATGGAAAATGGCATAAAGCCAGATTCTACTAAGAATATCATAATCAATCCGCCCACTAAAGAAGCTGAGGCATAGATATGACGAGTAAGGATATAGGGAACATCATTCGCTAAAATATCACGAATCACACCACCACCTGCACCTGTCAAAATACCTGTACAAAGTAGTAACACGATGGATGTACATCCCATTTGATAAGCTACGGCTATCCCATTTACAGTAAATGCGCCAAGACCGATAGCATCTAAAAAATTTATCTGATCCATCAAATTATCTAGATTTAATTTTTTCTCTCTATGTTCACGATACATGACATAGTAAAACATCATAATAGTGACCGTAATCGACATAAAGATGAAAATCGGATCTCTAAATGTATTCGGTGGTGTATTACCTAATGTTAAGTCACGCAAAATCCCGCCCCCTACCGCTGTAGCTAGAGCTAGAATATTGACACCGAAAATATCCATACGTTTTTTTATGGCGATGGCTGCGCCTGACCATGCAAAAGCAATGGTACCGATACATTCAATTAAAAACGGTATATATTCTCCAAACTTTGATATTTCCAAAAGAGTTTCTCCCTACAAGATTTAGAAAATAATAGGCTAGATTACTTTTTACTTCCCTGTTTTCTACCCATACGCGTTAATTTAACTTCTCCCATGGAAACGCCACGAGTATGTTGTGTATGTGCCCATACCTTATCATAACGGTCCAAGAAGCCAAGGAATGTAACTGGAACCCACGAATACATAAATATTGGATATAACAAATAATAAAACCAAACTTTTGTAGGTACTTTAATCTGCGCTAATACAATAAGTGGGAATAAATATTGTCCCACCCCAATCACAGTCCATACTGTAACGGGTAAAATCTGATAAATAATATTCGTATAAATCGGAACCCATGCATTAATGTAGGTCATGATTAAATACAAAGTAGATAATAATAAGAAATATGGCTGACATATTTGCATAATTCCATCTAAAATGCGAATGCTACCTTTTGAAATACCAGCAACAAACATTTTAGGAATATAGCGCTCTGCACATTCAAAATGGCCCTGTGCCCAACGTTTTCGTTGACGCCATGACTGCATGAAAGTCAGAGGTTTCTCATCGTATACGATGGCATCATGTGCCCAGCAAGTACGAATACCATGTGTTAATACTTTAAGAGAGAATTCCATATCCTCTGTCAAACCATCACATTCCCAACCATATTTTTTCAATACATCGAGGGAAATACACATACCTGTGCCGCCTAATGCAGTCGATAAGCCTATATTATATTTACCAAGATGCCACATATGGTTTACCATCCAGAATGCGATAGCAAAAGTACCTGATACCCAAGTATCTTCAGGGTTTTTAGCGTTCAAGTACCCTTGAATCACTTTCTCCCCTTTTTCCATATGATGATTCATCTCTAGTAGGAAATCTGGATGTACGAGATTGTCTGCATCAAAGATAATCGCTGCATCGTATTTACGATCCATAGCAAAAATCTTATCAAACATCCAGCCCATAGCATAGCCTTTACCCACTTCTTCTTTATTGAATCGTTCGTAGACTTGCGCGCCTGCTTGACGTGCAATTTCAGCTGTTTTATCTGTACAATTATCTGCAACTACAAAAATATCATAAAGTTCTTCTGGATAATCGAGAATTTTTAAATTCTCTACAAGCGGTCCTACTACCGCCTCCTCATTATGAGCGCAGACCATCACCGCAAAGGTATGTTTTGGCTCATAAGTTTTTTTCTCTTTACGACGCCACATTCCAAATACAGCGAGTACAAAATAGTAGAGTGTAAAAAATACTATAATGACCTGTATTGGAATCATGATTAAATCTAAAAAATGATTCATAACTCCTCCACCAGTCTAATTAGCTGCGAGCTTCATTAATCATGGCGTTGATAATCCCAAAGAGAGTATATAAAGCAAATGGCAATACTGGCCATACATGATAGTCCCACCACAATAAAAGAATACCGATTACGACAACTGCATAAATAGCAGCTTTTTGAATCGTTAATGCTCCTTTGCCTTTGAAATCAGGGTAGCGAATATTACTAACCATCAATACACCAGCAATAATCATAAATAACGCAAGAAGCCATGGATTTACGCGAACACCCGCTAAGACATATGTTGCACATAAACAACCTGCTGTTGGAATTGCCAAGCCTTGGAAATATCCTTTTACCTCTGTCGTCATAATATTAAAACGTGCTAAACGAAAAGCGCCTAAGATTGAAAAGACTAATAATGGAATATAGGCCATCCAACCTAAGGATTGTAAATAGCCACAATACATCATATATGCTGGAGCTACACCAAAACCTACTACATCAGCAAGAGAATCTAGTTCTCTACCTAACGGTCCAGATACGCCAAGAGCACGTGCTGTACGACCATCTAAAGCATCTGCCGCCAAAGATAATAATACGCAAATCGCCGCCCAAACAAAATGACCTTCGGAAGAAAATGTAATGCCAAGTACGCCAAATCCTAAATTAGCACTTGTAAATCCATTTGGTACTAATGATTTATTCACTATTCAATCCTCCCAATAATCGATTCTCCGCCTTTAACCTTGTCCCCTTTTTTCACGCATACTTCCACGTGCTTAGGAACAAATATTTCTGTACAGGAGCCAAATTTAATCATCCCATACAACTGTCCTTTATCTACTTTATCGCCTAGAGAAACCCAGGAGATAATACGACGTGCTAACAAGCCTGCAATTTGTGTGACAACGATACGCATAGAACCATTATCAATACATACGGAGTGTCTTTCATTTATAAATCCAACATTCGATTTGTACGCAGGGATAAAACCGCCACAAGTATAATCTTGGTATGTAATTTCACCTTCCATTGGAGCGCGATTTACATGCACGTTAAACACAGACAAGAAAATTGTGATTTTCTTGCATTCCTCGTGCAGAAAGTTTTCCTCTACAACTTCAGATACTTCCATAACTGTCCCATCAGCTGGAGACACCAACAAATTGGGATCCATTGGGATATTCCGTTTTGGAGATCTAAAGAAGAATGTGAAAAATACAGCCAAAACAAGTGGAAATACTGCTAATTTCACAGAATAAAAATATCCAATTGCTATGGCGATAAGTAAAGTCCCAAAAATTAATTTGAAACCGTCTTTTACAATATAACCTGTTGGCACCATCGCACAACCTTTCTATTTACGATACGTCTTAACTGTCCACATAAACTTTGGCAACGCGAGCATTCTCTTGAAACGACTCGGTTGATGACAGAGACGATATAACCATTCTAATCGATGCTCCTGAAACCATAATGGAGCTCGTTTTACTGTACCAGCAAGGACATCCAAACTGCCGCCTACACCGATACCTACAACATGTTTTAAACCTTGTAATTTATGATACGCCCATAATTCTTGCTTAGGTACACCTAATGCCACTAAAACAATCTGAGCGCCCGAAGATTCTATTTCTGAGATAATCTTTGCTTCTTCGGCTTCATCAAAAAAACCGGAGTGATACCCGGCTATATTCATGGGACCATACCATGCTTCTAATTTATCTATCGCTTTCTTCGCGACCCCTTCTGCTGCTCCTAGAATATATACAGGAATTTGCTTTTGGGCTGCTTCTTTCATAAGTTGCACCACTAAATCATAGCCAGCAACACGCTCAGGGAATTTCTCTCCTTGCTGTTCTGCTGCCCATAGGGCACCGGCACCATCAGGCACCACAAGATCCGATGATTGTAGCACTTCGCGAAGTCCTTCATGATGTGTCGCCATCATAAGCATTTCCGCATTGGCTGTTGATACCATATGAAATTTTGGAGCCTTTATCATCTCTAAAACCATATTCACGGCTTCATTCATAGTTACTGCGTCAATAGGTATCGACAATATCTCAATTTGCTTATGCAATTTGACACCTCATTTTCTAGTAGTATATATAGAAACCCTCTTAGCTATATAAGATAAGAGGGTTTTTTCCTTCTTATTTTTCGGAACGCATTACGCCGCCGTCCATAAATTCGTCAGCTTTTAAATCTACGAACATAACTTTTACGGCCTCTTTTGGCACACCGATATGTTCAACCGTTGCTTCTGTGATAGCTGCTGCTAATGCTTTTTTCTGTTCTTTCGTGCGACCTTCTACGAGTTCAACATGAATAAATGGCATAATTCTTCCTCCATTTCTTAGAAACTTCCACAAAATTTTATTTTATTCTCATATATTATACTCTATTTTACATGAATTGTATACCTATACACCAAATCGAATGTGCCTTTACGAATTGAGAATATTTAGGAATGCTTCTCCAAAAATCGACTTTAAAATAGGTGTAAATTTACGTTCTACCGTTTGTATACCCTCTTTTTCAATATAAGACTGGACAGCCGCTCGCGCGCTTTCTAAAATATCTACATCTCGAATGATATTAGCCACTTTTAAATCCGGGAGTCCATGTTGACGATTACCAAAGATCTGTCCAGCTCCACGCATGAGCAAATCTTCTTCTGCCAATCGGAATCCATCCGTCGTCTCCGTCATAAGCTCAATACGTCTCCGAGCATCTTCTCCACGACTATCGCTGACCAAGATACAATAACTTTGTATCGATCCACGACCCACCCTTCCTCGTAATTGATGTAATTGTGAGACACCGAAACGATGCGCTTCCATAACGCACATAATTGTGGCATTAGGCACATTAACCCCCACTTCGATGACCGTTGTAGAAACTAAAATCTGATAATGTCCTGCGGCAAATTCGCCCATGATTTCTTCTTTTTCTTGGGCTGTCATACGTCCATGCAAGAGAGCTACGTTAATATCTCCGCCGTAATAATCTTGCAACTCCTCATATAACAAGGTCGCAGATAATAAGTCCATCTTTTCAGACTCTTCTACAAGAGGACATACAATATAAACTTGATGTCCTTGTGCAATTTCCTTTTTAAAGAAGTTAAAAATTCTCTCCTTATAAGACGAATCTACACCATATGTTTTTACAGCCTTACGACCTGGTGGCATTTCACGGATAACAGCTACATCTAAATCACCGTATACCGAAAGAGCCATCGTTCTCGGAATCGGTGTCGCTGTCATAATCAGTAGATGAACACCTTGTCCTTTTTTCTGTAATTCAGCTCTTTGTTTTACCCCAAAACGATGTTGCTCATCGACAACAGCTAAGGATAAATTTTTAAAATGAATACTCTCTTGAATTAAGGCATGAGTACCAACGACAATCTGTATTTCACCCGATTCTAAACCGTTGTAGATTTCTTGTTTTTCTTTTGTCTTAGTCGAGCCTGTAAGCAAGGCCACTCGTACCGGTATACCTTCATACATTTCACATAGCGATTCATAATGCTGCGTCGCTAAAATTTCTGTGGGAGCCATCATCGCCCCTTGTCCACCATTTTCAACAGTATGCAAAAGTGCTAATGCCGCCACTACCGTTTTCCCTGACCCTACATCGCCTTGTACCAGGCATTGCATGGGTACATCGCCTCTCATCATCGTTTTTGTGATTCGATCTAATACCTTTTCTTGATCTCCTGTCAGAGAAAAAGGTAACTGATTTCGGCAAGCCTCTACGATTGCCCCCGGTTCTTGATAGGTCAGCGCTGGGGATTTTACTGTATTCTGTTTGCGAAGCAATGCGATACCAATTTGCATGAGGAATAATTCCTCAAAAGCTAATGTATAACGTGCTTTATGATACTCTGATTCAGATGTTGGAAAATGAATCTCTTTAAATGCTTGATATCGATCCATTAATCCATAGTCTTGACGAATCGATGCAGGAATAACCTCCTGTATCAATTCTTTATGCTCTAATGCATGCCGCATTGTCTGCTGCACCATAGAAAGGCGTACCCCTTCCACGAGTGGATAAATTGGAAGTATACCTAGCTCTGGCATGACGCCGTCATATATGGTCTCAGTGTAAGGAGAATTCATCTGCATATGTCCGTAGGCAAATTCCGCCTTCCCATAGACAAAAATCTCCTGTCCTACTTTATAAAAATTCTTCTTATATTTCTGATTGAAAAATACCAACTGTAATACACCGGTATCATCTTTAATGGCAATCTCTAACAAGGACATTCTAGGGCGAGGTCTTCTTTCATTTATAAAAGCGACAACACCTCTTGTCGATACGACGTCCCCTGCTTTTATTTCTCTAATCTTATAGAGTCGGCTCCGATTTTCATATCCTCTAGGAAAATACTGTAATAACTCTTCTACGGTATGAATTCCCATTTTATGTAATTGTTTTTCTTTACTCGGGCCAACACCTTTTATATGTTGTAGTTCCATATCCTAGATTCCTATTTTACAATACCTTCAAATATGTTATAATTAGCTTCTAATACGTATACAAGGTCCACCTTGTCAATCTCATGATAAGTATAGAAAATTCGCTTTTCTATACCCTTATTCTATCATAAAATAAGACTTGCTTTCTATACGTGTTTATGCTAAAATAACAATGTTATGTATCAGTCTATGCTTGGAGGTGGAAAACATGGCAAATCTTTGCGAAATTTGTGGCAAAGGAACTCACAGTGGTATGAATGTCAGCCACTCCCATATTCGCACCAAGAAAACTTGGAAGCCAAACATCCAAAGAGTACGGGCAATTGTAGACGGTGAAGCTAAGAAACTCAACGTATGCACTCGTTGCCTTCGTTCTGAAAAAGTTCAACGCGCGTAATTTTTATACAGTACATGTACTCATAAAAAAGCTCTTGTATTTATCATTCGATAAAGCAAGGGCTTTTTTGTTATATAAAAATCTCAAACCAACGACTTCTCCCCCTCCCCATATCCTATCCTTGTCCTTCAACTAAAAAAGTCTCTACCCAATCGGATAGAGACTTTTTTTCAAAGAAAAATGCCGTAGCCAAGCTACGACATTTTATAGTTTATATTACGCGTTTTTTGCAACTTCAACAAGTTTAGCAAAAGCAGCTGCATCGTTAACTGCAAGGTCAGCGAGCATTTTACGGTTGATTTGTACACCAGCTTTTGTAAGACCAGCGATGAAACGGCTGTAAGTCATACCATTCATACGAGCTGCTGCATTGATACGAGCGATCCAAAGTTTACGGAAATCACGTTTTTTAGCGCGACGGTCACGAAGAGCGTAGGAAAGCGCTTTCATTACGGATTCGTTAGCTTTTTTGAAAAGACGGCTACGAGTACCACGGTAACCTTTAGCCATTTTTAAGATTTTTTTATGACGAGCGTGTGCTGTAACGCCAACTTTAATTCTTGCCATTATTGTATTCCTCCAATATAGTTAGTTAAATCGTAAATCTTATTTGCCTGCGTATGGTAACATTTTTACTACGCGTTTGTAATCAGCTTCGCTAACAAGAGTAGCTTTTCTTAAATTACGTTTACGAACTGGAGATTTCTTTTCCAAGATATGGCTTTTGAAAGCTTTACTTCTTTTGAATTCGCCAGTACCAGTAACTGCAAAACGTTTAGCCGCAGCGCGACGAGTTTTAATTTTAGGCATAATAATAATCCTCCTTAATTATCCTTTTTTTGCTAATATCATAGTCATATTTCGACCTTCGAGTTTAGGTTTTTTCTCAACAACTGCGAGTTCACCTAATTCGTCAGCGAAACGAACTAACAGATTTTGGCCTAGTTCCGGATGGCTCATTTCGCGTCCACGGAACATAATCGTAACCTTTACTTTATTACCCTCATTCAAGAATTTTTGAGCATTTCTAAATTTAACATAAAAGTCATGATCTTCAATATGAGGGCGAAGTTTTACTTCTTTTAGAGTAAATGTTTTCTGTTTTTTCTTAGCTTCTTTCTGACGTTTTTGTTGTTCATAACGGAATTTTCCGTAGTTCATGATACGGCATACTGGTGGTTTGCCATTAGATGCAACTTCTACAAGGTCTAAATGACGTTCCTCTGCCATAGCTAAAGCGTCTTTTGAAGACATAATCCCCAACTGTTCATTTTCAGGTCCAACTACACGAACCTCTCTAGCTCTAATTTCCTCATTGATGCGCGGCGTATCTTTACTAATTGTATTCACCTCCGAAAATAAAGGCTCTGCCTTTACAATAGATATAAAAAACGGATGGCAAAAACCATCCGTGTATGTACAGTAATTACTTTGCTGTATATAACCATAATCCCAAAGGAATCAGGTGAGAAGCGGACGGCCTCTACTTGTCGTTTTTATTGCTTACTTAGTATACCAAAAGAATAAATTACTTGTCAACTCTTTCTGAATACTTGTTAAGTATATCACAGCTATAGTGACTATGCAAGGTTTTTATGGAATGAGTCGTGTCATCGTACGACCACATAGTATGGTAGCCCCTTTATCTTCACTTTCCTTCCAGATCATTGAGTGTCCATACTTCTCTTCCAAGTATGTTTTATTACTATTGCCAACACCTCTAATTTTTGAAGTATATGCTCGTTCATACTGTATTTCTATTGGCGTATTTATCGGATATATCATTTCTAATCTCTTAATAATGACTTCTATACGCTCTAACCATTGTCGAGCTATGACCATTTCACCAAAAGCAGGAGCATAGGGACCCGCCAATAAGGATACTCCACTATCAAATTCTTCGGTGGCCTGTAACCCTGTACGAATAATTTGTATACCCTTTTCTTCAAGATATGTCTTCATAAAAGCTGCATAGGATATAGCCGTTTCTAGCGATAACGGCGTATACTCCCCGGCCTTATAACTGTCCCCCAATGCCGTATCTTCAACCACAAGGACTGGGTAAATACGAGCCATATGAGGTTCTAATCGCCCTGCCTCTACAGTTGTCTGTACAATCGTTTCCAATGTATCCCCTGGTAATCCAGGCATAAGTTGAACCCCATAGGTTACGTTCTTATCTCGTAGTCTTTGTACAGCTCCCACGACATCCTTTGCTGTATGCCCTCGTTCCGATAACTGAAGCACATGTTCATTCATGGATTGAACTCCTATTTCCACGGTTGTAACACCGTAGTCTATAAGAAGTTGAATCGCTTCTTCTCCCAAATCGTCCGGTCGTGTTGAACATCTTATCTTAGAAATAAGACCTTTTTCCTTCGCCTCTTTTGCAGGTTTCAATAATTCACGTTGTAATGCTTCGGGAATGGCCGTAAAGGTACCTCCATAGAACGCTACCTCCCATTCTTTTTCATTGCATCGTAAGTCCTTTGCTCGATACTCTACTATGGCTTGCTGCACATCTTCTGCTGTAGGTAAATGTACCTGTCCTGTAATGCGATGTTGATTACAGAATACGCAAATATGTGGACATCCCATATGAGGTATAAAAAATGGAATCATACCTTTTTTCACGTTCATTCCCTCCTTTCATAAAAAAAGACAGAGCCTAGGCCCTGCCCTTTTGCATTACTGTAAAATGCCAAGTTTTTCCATAGCTTTTTTAGCAGCAATTTGTTCTGCTTCTTTTTTAGATTTACCTACGCCTGATCCGTAAACCTCACCATGAATTAACGCTTCCATACAAAATGTTTTATTATGATCTGGACCTTTAGTGTATGCAACACGATAAATTATTTTTCTACAACCATGTTGCTGAATATATTCTTGCAGTGTAGTTTTATAGTCTTCATCATATTGGCCTTTTGCTATACGGTGTAAAGCCTCTTTCAAATGGCTCAAGACAAACTCTTCCGTTTTCTGATAATCCGAATCTAAATAAATAGCTCCCACTATTGCTTCGAATGTATCCGCTAATATGGAATCACGATCGCGTCCACCTGTGCGAACTTCCCCTTTACCTAATTGCAAATATTTACCATAGCCTAATTTACGACTAAAATTTGCCAAGGATGTTTCACACACAATAGATGCTTTCGCTCTTGTTAGTTCGCCCTCAGGCATTTGAGGATATTGTAAAAATAAATATTCCCCGATAATAAGATCTAGAACAGCATCGCCTAAGAATTCTAACCGTTCATTATGATGAATTACACTTTTCTTATGCTCATTAGCATAGGATGTATGCGTAAGTGCCACATCTAATAAAGTTAAATTATGTATAGGAAGGTTAATATTTTGAGAGAGCTCTCGCAATTCTGATTCGCGAGAGCTCTCTTTGTTAATATCCAATGTCATTATTAGTCATTGTAACGACGGAACACGAGAGACGCGTTATGACCGCCGAAACCAAAGGAGTTCGACATTGCAACATCAACTTTACAGTCTCTTGCTCCTTCAGTAACATAATCTAAATCTAACTCAGGATCAGGATGAGTTAAGTTAATCGTTGGATGTATTTTATTATTTTCTATAGATAATGCCATAACGATAGCTTCTACTGCACCAGCAGCACCTAAAAGATGGCCAGTCATAGATTTTGTAGAGTTCACTGGCATTTTATAAGCATGCTCACCGAACACTTCTTTAATTGCTAACGTTTCGTTTAAGTCGTTAAGACCTGTGGATGTACCATGTGCGTTAATGTAATCCACTTCAGATGCGTCAATGCCTGCATCTTTAATTGCCAATTCCATACATTTTTTTGCAAAACGTCCTTCTGGAGCTGGCGCAGTAATATGGTATGCATCAGCATTTGTACCGTAACCAATTACTTCTGCGTAGATATGAGCGCCGCGTTTTTTAGCATGCTCTAATTCTTCAAGAATAAGCATACCTGCGCCTTCACCCATAACGAAACCATCACGAGTCGCGTCAAATGGACGAGATGCTGTTTCAGGTTCATCATTTCTTGTAGACATAGCTTTCATAGCTGCGAAGCCAGCAACTGCACCAGGAGATACAGCGGCTTCAGAACCACCAGCGATCATCACATCAGCATCACCACGCTCGATAATTCTAAAGGAGTCGCCAATTGCATTCGTACCGGAAGCACAAGCTGTTACGGCTGCTAAGCAAGGGCCATGTAAACCAAACTGAATGGAAATACGACCAGCGGACATATTACAAATCATCAAAGGTACTGTAAATGGATTTACTTTTTTAGGGCCTTTATTTAGTAATTTGTCATAGAGGTCGTGAATTGTATCCATACCGCCAATACCGGAACCGATAATTGTACCGCAACGATCACTATCTTCTTTTGTAAAATCAATTTTTGCATCATTTACAGCCATAATTGCAGAGGCAACTGCTAATTGAGTGGCTCTATCCATACGGCGTGCTTCTTTACGATCTACACCATAGTCTGCTACATCAAAGTCTTTTACTTCGCCAGCAATTTGTGTTTGATATTCTTCTGGATCAAAACGAGTAATTCTCGTTACACCAGATTTTCCTTCTAATAAATGATTCCAAAATTCTTCTTTACCGGCTCCAATTGGTGTAATTGCGCCTACACCGGTAATGACAACACGTTTTTTCAATGTTTCCACCCCACAAATAATAATGCTTTGTACTATACAGATTATAGTACTCTATCTATATGAAACACAATTGTGTTTTACATTCTCTCTTAATGATAATTCCTAAGGCCAACAAGGAATCCTCATCGGCCTTTAGAACATCATGTATTATGCTTCACGAGCAGCTTCGATATGGTCTACTGCATCTTGTACAGTTTTGATATTTTCAGCAACATCATCAGGGATTTCAACGTTGAATTCCTCTTCAAAAGCCATAATTAATTCAACGATATCAAGGGAGTCAGCACCCAAATCATCGATGAAAGTAGAAGTGATATTAACTTCGTTTTCGTCAACACCAAGTTGTTCTACTACGATTTCTTTTACTTTATCAAATGTAGACATTAAAGTTGTCACCTCCTTTCAATTGGTTTTATTTATTGTCAAATTACATAGCCATGCCGCCATCAACAGCGAGCACTTGCCCTGTAATATACGACGCATCGTCACTGGATAAGAATACTACCGCTTTTGCAACTTCCGCTGGATCCGCCATACGTCCCATTGGAATTTGTTTTAACGTTTCTTCTTTCACAGCTTCTGGAAGTACATCCGTCATATTTGTTTGGATGAATCCAGGTGCAACTACGTTAACAGCAATGCCACGAGTTGCCATTTCTTTTGCGCAAGACTTCGTAAAGCCGATAATACCTGCTTTAGAAGCTGCATAGTTTGCCTGTCCCGCATTACCCATCAATCCTACGACTGAGGATACATTCACAATTCGGCCAGCACGTTGTTTCATCATAATACGGCTTACCGCTTTTGTCATTAAGAATACGGATTTCAAATTTACAGTCAATACAGCATCCCAATCAGACTCTTTCATTCTCATGAGAAGAGTATCTTTTGTGATACCTGCATTATTTACTAATATATCAATACGGCCGAAAGTGTCAACCGTTTCTTTTACCATACGTTCTACATCGTCTGGATTCGATACATCGCCTTGCATAAGAATGCCTTCGCCACCAGCCGCTTTTACAAGCGCTAATGTTTTTTCAGCTTCTTCTTTATTACCAACATAATTGCAGACAACTTTCGCTCCCGCTTCTGCAAGAGATTTTGCAATCGCTTGACCAATACCACGAGATGCACCCGTAACGATAGCTACTTTATCTTGTACTTGCATTATTTACCCTCCTGTAAAAAGGCCAACGCATTTTCCAAGGAAGCCATGTCTTCAACATTTGCAAGCTCCATGGAACGATCAATTTTCTTTGTAAAACCAGTTAACACTTTACCTGGTCCCACTTCTAAGAAGCGAGTTACACCAGATTTAATCATAGTGTCTACGCATTCTGTCCAAAGAACAGGATGTGCCGCTTGCTCAACTAAAGCTTCTTTAATAGCTTTAGCATCCGTCAAAACTTTACCATGAATATTGGCAACTACTGGAATTTGAGCATCAGAAATGGTAATTTTATCAAGTTCTGCACTCAATCGTTCTGCTGCAGGTTCCATAAGTGTACTATGGAAAGGAGCACTTACTGGTAACATAACCGCACGTTTTGCACCAGCTTCTTTCATGCGTTCTGCTGCCACTTCTACCGCTTTTGTAGCACCAGCAATTACAATTTGGCCTGGGCAGTTAAAATTAACCGCTTGTACCACGCCTGTATCAGCCGCTGTTTCTTCGCAAATACGAACTACTTCTTCTGCTGATAAAGCAATAATTGCTGCCATAGCACCTTCACCCAATGGCACAGCTTCTTGCATGAATTGACCACGTTTATGAACGATAACTACTGCATCTTCAAAACGCATCGCACCAGCAGCTACGAGGGCGGAGTACTCGCCTAAACTATGACCACCAACAATGTCTGGTCTATAGCCAGCTTCTTTTAAAATAGCATCACATGCTACAGAAGCTGTCAAAATAGCTGGTTGTGTATTTGCAGTTTTTACCAATTCCGTATCTGGACCTTCAAAACAAAGTTTTGAAATAGAATATCCCAAAGCTTGATCAGCAGTGTCGAAAATGGAACGGACTACTTCATAATTATCGTAGAGGTCTTTCATCATCCCTACTTTTTGGGAACCTTGTCCCGGAAATACAAAAGCTGTCTTCATTATTCTAACTCCTATCACTCTTATTTATAGATTTCTAATCCACCAAGTACTGCATTGGCTTCTTTCATAATATCTTCTAAAATTTGTTTACAAGGTTTAATATCCTGTATCATACCAGAAATGGAACCAACCATGATAGATCCTTCTTTCATATCCCCATCAATGGCTGCTTTACGCAATGTACCAGCGCCCATGCCGTCAAGTTCTGCCACAGGAACACCAGAGAATTCTTTTTCTGTGTATGCTTTTGTAAATTTATTACTGATTTGGCGAACAGGGTGACCTGTACGAACACCTGTAACTACAGTAGATCTATCTTTTGCTTTTAAAAGCGCTTCTTTGTAGTTTGGATGAGCAATACACTCGTCAGAGGCTACAAAGCGTGTACCCATTTGGATCCCTTTTGCGCCAAGTGCAAAAGCAGCCACCATACCACGGCCATCAGCAATACCGCCAGCACCAATTACTGGTACAGATACAGCATCTACGATTTGTGGTAATAAGGCCATTGTGCTGATTTCACCAACATGACCACCAGCTTCACTACCTTCTGCTACAAAGCCATCTACGCCTAATTTTTCAAGACGTTTTGCCAAAGCAACGGAAGCAACTACTGGGAAAATTTTTGTGCCTACTTCTTTCAAGCGAGGAATGTAAACGCCAGGATTCCCTGCACCTGTAGTAATCACAGGAACACGTTCTTCAATCACTACGTCCATTACTTCATCTACGAAAGGAGACATAAGCATAATATTACAACCGAAGGGTTTATTCGTTCTTTCTTTTACTTTGCGAATTTCTTGACGTAAAACTTCGCCTGGCATGCTGCCTGCACCAATAAGGCCCAAGCCACCAGCTTCAGATACTGCAGCCACGAGTTCTGCGGTACCTAACCAAGCCATACCGCCTTGGAATATCGGATATTCAATACCTAATAATTCACAAATTTCTGTTTTAAACAAAATCTTCCCTCCTTAATACCATTTCAATACGATACCAGCCCATGTTAACCCAGCACCAAAGCCAGATAATGCTACGATATCATCTCTGTGTAATTTACCTGCACGAACGGCTTCGTCTAGTGCCAATGGCACAGATGCTGCCGATGTATTACCGTATTTCGGTAAGTTTACAAATACTTTTTCTTTAGATAAGGCTAAGCGTTTTGCCGCCGAATCGATGATTCTTGTATTCGCTTGATGAGGAATGAAGAAATCTAAATCTTCAATCGTCAAATCTGCTTTTTCAAGAGCATTCACTACAGTAGCGCCCATTGTCTTAACAGCAAAGCGATATACATCTTTTCCATCCATATGGATGAATGTTTTACCTTGTTCGATTAATTCCGTTGTAGGAATGGCTGCTACACCAGATGCAGGGATTGTTAAATGTTTCCCCCCTTCACCATCAGCGCCAAGGTCAAAACCTAACATGCCATAGCCATCTTCAACAGCTGAAAATACAGCTGCACCCGCAGCATCACCGAATAATACACAAGTATCACGGTCTTCCCAATTTACATAACGGGACAATACTTCAGCTCCGATAACAAGCACTTTATTATACATTCCAGATGCGATATAACTCGCTGCTGTCACAGCACCATATACGAAACCAGAACAACCTGCATATAAATCAAATGCACCTGCGTTCACTGCGCCAATATTATTTTGCACCATGCAAGCCGTTGATGGAATCACCATATCTGGTGTTAATGTAGCAACAATTACTAAATCAATATCTTCTGCTGATACATTTGCCATTTCTAAGGCACGTTTTGCTGCCTCTGTGGCCATATGAGAAGTATTGACTCCTTCTGGTGCAATATGTCGCTCTTCGATACCTGTACGTTCGCGAATCCATGCGTCCGAAGTATCTACCATTTTTTCCAAATCAAAATTTGTCAATACTTTATCAGGTACGTAGCTACCAGTACCGATAATCCCTACTGATCTATTGTTTATCGCCATCTATATTTCACCTTCATTTGCTACACAATTTTTTATGGTGTCTACCAATTGTCCCTCTGCCAACTCTGCGCTAACACGTACTGCGGAACAAATATCTTTTGCTTTTGAACTACCGTGAGCGATGATAAAAACACCATCCACGCCTAATAAAGGAGCTCCACCGTACTCATCAGCACTCATTTTCTTTTTCACTTCTAGTAACGCTGGTTTTAATAACCATGCCCCCAATTTTGTGCGAAGGCCAACGCATTACTTCATCTTTGATAAAGGACACAACCGTTGTTGCAACACCTTCTGCTAGCTTTAAGGCAACATTACCTACAAAGCCATCGCAGGTCACAACATCTACTGTCCCTTTCGGGATATCCCGTCCTTCAACATTACCATAAAAAGGTATGTTTTGTAAATTTTCTAATAAAGGATAGGTCTCTTTAACAAGGTCGTTTCCTTTAGAAGATTCTTCACCAATGCTAAGCAATCCGACAATAGGATTTTCTTTATGAAAAGCGATCTTAGCATATTCACATCCCATAATAGCAGATTGAACCAAATTAATTGGCTTACTGTTCGCATTGGCTCCGGAGTCTAATAATACCGTAAATCCGTTATTTGTAGGAATTGGTGTAGCAATCGCTGGTCTATCAATCCCAGGGATACGTTTTAAACCAAATAAGGCTGCCGCCACTGCCGCGCCCGTACTACCTGGAGCTATAACGGCATCACAAACCTTATCTTTTACTAGTTTTGTCGCCACAGCCACAGAGGCATCCTTCTTCTTGCGTAGAGCAATCGCTGGTTGCTCGTCCATTTCAATCACTTGTGTAGCTTTCTGAATGGAGATTCTAGGATGACCTAATGCATGACAACGCTCAAGTTCTTTTTCAATTTTTTCTACATCGCCTACGAGCACAACAGAAATATCCTTATATTCCTGTACCGCCATTACACCGCCTTTTACAATTTCTTGTGGTGCAAAATCGCCGCCCATAGCATCAATTGCTATTTTCATACTTGCCTTCCTATATCTCTGGATTTGTTTCCATAATAAATTTTGCTCTAAACACTTCTTCATTATGTTGTTTAATGAAGACCCAAACAAAAGTTTTGTCACCGCGTTTACGAACGACTTCCGCTTTTGCTACGAGATGGGACTTTGCTGTGACAGGATGTTTATATTTTATATTTCCCACGCCTGTTAGAGCCATTGTTCCGATTACCGATCTTGCTAAATAATTTGCTTGTCCATACAAGTACTGTGGATCAACAAATCCATCGGCATCTGTCATATCTTCTGTAGTCTGTAAAAGAGATATTCCCTCTTTGCCAGCTGTTATGTCTAAAATATCACCGACACGTGAGTTATGTTGAGATGGCGCTACTTCTTGCGTATTTTCATGAGCCATCATTTTAATGCGTTCACGCAATTCTGGAATCTGTAATTCCATACGGTCTAAACGAATTGTCGGAACACTCACTTTAAAATAATCCGCTAATTCTTCATCCGTCAAGAATGGTGTCAGTTTCAATTTTTTCTGTAATTCTTCCTGTCTATCTTTCTTCTTAAGCTTCCCCATAGCACCACCTTTTATGACCTAGTGTGAATATATCGTATAAATTATACGATAGCAGATAGAAGATTGCAAGAAAATATTTTAGTAAACAATACTTTATTTCATAAGTCTACAATAACTTTTAGTCATAATTTATTCTCACCGAATTATTATGAGCTCCTATTATTTTCCTACTATAGCTGTCCTCTATTTTTTTGTGATAGACGCCCATTGAAATGGTAAAATCCCTTCGAGTTCTCTAGGGTTCATTTCAATTTGCATTCCCACTTTACCTCCGGACATATAAATCGTCTCCCATTGTTGTCCTGATATATCCATGACTGTAGGAAATACTTTTTTCATCCCCACGGGAGAACAACCTCCATGTATATACCCTGTAAGAGGCAATAAATCTCGCTGCGGAATCATTTCAATGCGTTTTACTCCCACGACTTTTGCTGCTTCTTTTAGATCGAGCTCACAGTCACCAGGCAAACAGAATACAAAATAGTTTTTATGTGTATCTGTTGTAACTAACGTTTTAAATACACGATGTTCTTCTTCACCGAGATAGGCAGCGACAGTCATAGCTCCCCGGCTACCATCTGTCGGGTATTCTCTTACTACATATGAAATTTTTTCTTTATCTAACATGCGCATGGCATTTGTTTTTGCTATTTTTTTCGCCATTAGAAACACCTCTTTTTCATACAATCATAACTATTATTATACCATAAAAAAAGAACCCCAATTGCATGGTTTCCCATACAATAGAAGTTCTTTTCATAGGTTATCCACC
>RCNI01000332.1_pt1 | contig 30340 bp, 24 predicted proteins | sample 2041151 | NCBI WGS metagenome assembly RCNI01 (sample SAMN09708214, study PRJNA481090) | feces metagenome | isolation source: feces | place: Antarctica: Albino Rookery
GTCAGCGGAACAAGGTTCTGCCAGTGTGGCTCCCTCGCATGACACAAAACAAAACGGGCGTGCAGAAGTTCAGTTTCTGCACGCCCGTTGCTGGATTCAATTACACATTAAACAGGAACTCGATGATGTCGCCGTCCTTGACCACATACTCCTTGCCCTCGGAGCGGTACAGGCCACGGGCCTTTACCTCGCTCATCTTGCCGCCGCACTCCATCAGCTCGTCGAAGTTGCACACGCCGGCACGGATGAAGCCACGCTCGAAGTCGCTGTGAATCTTACCGGCAGCCTGAGGTGCCTTGGTGCCACGCTTGATGGTCCAGGCTCGGCACTCCTTCTTGCCGTCGGTCAGGAAGGAGATGAGGCCCAGCAGAGAGTAGCTGGCCTGAATGAGACGGTCCAGACCGGATTCGGCGATGCCCAGATCCTCCATGAACATGGCACGATCCTCGGCGTCCAGCTCTGCCAGCTCTTCCTCGGTCTTAGCGCAGATGGGCAGCACCTGAGCGCCCTCCACCTCAGCACGGGCCTTCACGATCTGGTAATAGGGGTTGGCCTCGGGGTCAGCCACGCCGTCGTCATCCATGTTGCAGGCGTAGATGATGGGCTTGGCGGACAGCAGACCCATTTCCTTCCGGGCCAGATTCTGGCTGTCGTCGCTGTCATCAAACTCGAAGGTACGGGCGCTCTTGCCCTCACCCAGATGCTCGCACAGAGGCTCCAGCCAGCGCAGCTCGGCACCGGCGGCCTTGTTGCCGCTCTTTGCAGTCTTGGCGATGCGGGCGATGCGGTTCTGCACCATCTCCAGATCGGCCAGCACCAGCTCGGTGTCAATGCACTCGATGTCGCCGTCGGGATCGACGGCCACGGGCTTGGTGGCGTCCTCCACCACATGGATGATGTTGTCATCGTCGAAGCAGCGGACCACATGAACGATGGCGTCGCACTCCCGGATGTGGCCCAGGAACTTGTTGCCCAGACCGGCGCCCTGGCTTGCGCCCTTCACCAGACCGGCAATGTCGACGAACTCCACCACGGCAGGGGTGCGCTTGTCGGGGTTCCAGATCTCGCACAGCTGATCCAGACGGGCGTCCGGCACCGGCACGATGCCGCTGTTGGGCTCGATGGTGCAGAAGGGGTAGTTGGCCGCCTGAGCGTTCTTCGTGGAGGTGATTGCATTGAACAGGGTGCTCTTGCCCACATTGGGCAGACCCACAATACCTAATTTCATATCGATTTACGCATCCTTTCGCCGCATTTGTGAAACGGCGTTATTTTTCAGCCTATATTATAGCGTGACCGTGAACGATTGGCAATAGATTCGGCACATCTTCGCCGAAAACCGTCCCAAAGCCGGGAAAAGCCGTCGGAACAGCGAGCAAAAATCCTGTCATGAACGGAAAAACGGTGCATAGGATAAAAAAGCAACCAATGGAGGTGAAGGATGTGCAGAAAAAGCCACGCAAAAAGGCCCGTCGGGGACGGCTGGTGCCCTTGGCGGCAGGAGTGCTCCTGCTGGGAACGCTGTACCGGGGCGGCATCCCTCTGCCTCAGGAGGGAGTTCATTCCAAGGATGTCATTGCCCGGACTCTGCTGGAAACCGAGCTGGGTGCGGTCTGGAAGGACGAGCCTCAGGAAGAGGAGAGCGGCACCGGGCTGACCTTGCCGCCGGTCGAGGGGGATGAAACCGAAGAGGTCTTTCTGCCGGCCGCAGACAGCAGCTGTGATCCGCCGCCAACAGAAGCGCACTCTGCCGAGCCGGAGGATGGGGGCGATGCGGTGGAGCGCACCATGACTGCCAGCGGAAAAACCTTGTTGGGGACGGTGGAGGTCAACAACAGCACCGACCATCTGTCGGTGGACACCGAAGCCATTGCCAACTCGGTGCTGGGGAAAACTCTGCGCCCGGCCTCGGAGGGACCTCAGATTCTCATTATGCACACCCATGCCACCGAAGCCTATACCATGGCCGGGGAGGACTACTACACCGAAACCGACTACGCCCGGACGGATGACCCCAACTACAATGTCATTCGGGTGGGCAATGAAATTCAGGGTATTTTGGAGGAGATGGGTTTTTCCGTGCTCCACGATACCACCCTCTACGATTATCCCAGCTACACCGGCTCCTACACCCGTTCCCTGCAGGGCGTGCGCTCCATTCTGGAGCAGAACCCCACCATCGGGGTGGTGCTGGATGTCCACCGGGATGCCCTCATTGCGGAGAACGGCACGGTGTACAAGGCGGTCACGGAGGTGGAAGGGGAAAAGACGGCGCAGGTCATGCTGGTGATCGGCACCAACGACGGCGGACTCGACCACCCCAACTGGCAGAGCAACCTGAATGTAGCCGCCCACATCCAGCAGGGGATGACGGCGGTGGAACCCACGCTGGCTCGCCCCATCAACCTGCGCTCCCAGCGGTTCAATCAGCATCTGACCCCGGCCTCCATGATCGTGGAGGTGGGAACCAGCGGCAATACTTTACAGGAAGCCCTCCGGGGAGCCGCTCATTTTGCCCGATGTGCGGGCGAAGTGTACAAAACGATGGTGGCAGAATGATACAATGTGCAAAAAAATCGTTCTAAATGGAAAGGAACTTGACACTTCACACAAACTTCTGTAAAATACATACGGATACTTTTGGGGAACTGCGGTTCTTCCTTTGATATAGATCGTTCAATTATCATTCGATTCCAGTCATGGATATTTACTGAGAGCTTGTCTCTGATATGGTCGTTTGCAACTGAATCATCGTCACAGGAGCGCCCTTTTTGGGCCTTTTTCCCATTCGTTCTTGGCACTTTGCAGGAGCTTTTTTGTATCCGCAAAGTGCTTTTTTTGTACCCGTTTTCGCAAGAAAATCAACCAATTACAAGGCATAATAAGCCAAACAGAACTCAAATAGGAGGTGTAACATGACTGCTGTTATTTCCGCTGTCATCGCAGGCGTTGTGTGCCTGATCGTTGGCGTTGCAGTGGGTATTCTCTACCGCAAAAACACTGCGGAGAAGGAAATCGGTTCCGCAGAGCAGGAGGCCACCCGCATTGTGAATGTGGCCATCAAGGAAGCAGAGAACAAAAAGCGTGAGATGGTGCTGGAAGCCCATGAATCCATCCAGAAAGAGCGCGTTGCGTTCGACGCCGATGTGAAGGAGCGTCGATCCGATCTGCAGAAGCAGGAGCGCCGCCTTCAGCAGAAGGAGGACAATCTGGACCGCAAGACCGATGTGATGGAGAAGAAGGAAGAAAAACTTCAGTCCAAGCTGGTCGCTGTGGAAAAGACCAAGGAAGAGGTCAAGCAGCTGAAGAAGGCTGAAATGGAGCTGCTGGAGCGCCTGAGCGGACTGACCGCTGAGGAGGCAAAGGCTTACCTCATCCATCAGCTGGCGGACGAGGTTACCCACGAGGAAGCCGTCAAGCTCAAGGAGATTCAGGCCAAGTACAAGGAAGAGGCTGAGACCTACGCCCGGGAGCAGATCGCTCTGGCCATCCAGCGCTGCGCTGCGGACCATGTGGCGGAGACCACCGTTTCCGTCGTGCCGCTGCCCAACGATGAGATGAAGGGCCGCATCATCGGCCGTGAAGGCCGCAACATCCGCACGCTGGAAACCCTGACCGGTGCGGAGCTGATTATCGACGATACCCCGGAGGCCATTACCGTCTCCTGCTTTGATCCCGTTCGCCGGGAGATCACCCGCATTGCTCTGGAGCGCCTGATTACCGACGGCCGCATCCATCCTGCCCGCATTGAGGAAATGGTGGAGAAGGCCAAGCGTGAGGTGGAGGCCACCATCAAGAGCGAGGGCGAGCGTGCCGTTCTGGAGACCAATGTCCACGGACTGCATCCGGAACTGGTCAAGCTGCTGGGCCGTCAGCACTACCGCACCAGCTATGGTCAGAATGTGCTGAGCCACTCCATCGAGGTGTCCCATCTGGCCGGTCTGCTGGCCGCAGAGCTGGGTGCAGATGTCACCATGGCAAAGCGTGCCGGTCTGCTGCATGACTTGGGCAAGAGCGTGGACCATGAGATCGAGGGCAGCCATGTTCAGATCGGTGTGGATCTGGCTCGCCGCTACAAGGAGAGCGAAGAGGTGGTGCACGCCATCGCCGCTCACCACAACGACATCGAGCCCCAGACCATCGTGGCCTGCCTGGTGCAGGCAGCCGACGCAATCTCCGCTGCCCGTCCCGGCGCACGCCGTGAGAATGTGGAGAACTACATCAAGCGTCTGGAGAAGCTGGAGGAGATTTCCACTTCCTTCCGTGGTGTGGAAAAGGCTTACGCCATTCAGGCCGGCCGTGAGGTCCGCATCATGATTAAGCCCGACGAGGTGGACGAGGATCGCATGGCTCTGCTGGCTCGCGAGATCGCCAACAAGATCGAGGAAGAGATGGAGTACCCCGGACAGATCAAGGTCAACCTCATTCGAGAGACCAAGGCTGTGGAGTACGCCAAGTAATCCAAACAAACATTGCAAACAGGCATCGGAAGTGTTCCGATGCCTGTTTTTTGCACCTAATCAGGGAACTGAGCGTTGCGATTGAGGCGGAAGCGGTGGTATAATGACCGGGATATGTTAGATTCGAGGTAATTTGCTATGGATACAAAAACAAACGGCGTTTTGGGGAAGTGCAGAGCAGGAATTCAGTGCGTTTGGCGCTGGCTGCGTGCCCGACCGGGGCAGAGTGTGCTCTGGGCGTTGTTTTTTCTCACTCCGCTGATCGCCTTTCTGGAAGTGGAACTGCTTAGCGAGAACAACCCCTTCCTCAGCTTGGAGTTTTGGCAGTGGGGCATGAACCTGCTGTGGTATGCCTGCATCCTCACCTTTGCGTGGCTGATTACCGGTCGGAGAAAGGGCAGCATTACCATCACCATGCTGCTGAGCTTCGTTATCGGCATCGCAAATCACTATATTCTGGAGTTCCGGGGCCGGGCATTGTTCCCCATTGACCTGCTCAGTCTCCGCACAGCGGCCAATGTAGCGGGTAATTACGACTATTCACCGGATCTCTTCGTCTGGACGGCTCTTGCGGTGCTGGTGCTGATGCTGGTGCCGCTGGCGTTCCTGCCCAAAGAGCCCAGCCGCTTTGCCGGAAAGCGCTGGATCAAGCGCACCTGCATTGGACTGTGCGCCGGCTGGGTGGTCTACATTCTGGTGTTCTTCTTCTCTGGTCTGCTGCCTGCCTGCGGCGTGTACGCCCAGCAGTGGCGCACCAAGGGCAACGGCTTCCTGCTGAACTTCACCGTGTCCGCCCGGTATATGCGGGTGGAAAAGCCCGACGGCTACTCGGAGAAGAAGGTGCAGGAGCTGATCGACCAGCTGGAGCCCTCCGACGATCTCGCCAACGAGGACGAAGCGGTCACCAACTTCCTCATCGTGATGAACGAGTCCTACGCCGACCTGCTGTCCTACGACAGCCTGACCCTGTCCGGCGACCCCACCCCCTACCTCCACTCCCTGCGGGAGAACACCATTCGGGGCAATATGATCTCCCCGGTGACCGGCGGCGGCACGGCTTCGGTGGAATTTGAGGTGCTGACCGGCAACACCACCGCCTTCCTGCCCAGCGGCACGGTGGCCTACCAGATGTACCTCCGGGACGGCACTTCCTCGCTGGCTCAGACGGCGAGCTCTATGGAGATGCGTACCAGCGCCTATCACCCCTATCTGTCCTCCGGCTGGAACCGCACCAGCGCCTACCCTTGGATGGGCTTTGACAAACAGTACTATCTGGACAATTCCACCGGCAGCGATATGAACACCCAGTACGACGACACGGAGCTGGTCCGGGAGTATGTGTCCGACCGTGCCGACTACCAGCGGCTCTACCAGCTGACTGACGCCGCCCACGCCGCCGGACAGCGGTGCTTTGTCCACAATGTCACGATGCAGAACCACTCCGGCTACAACAAGGCGTGGGGCTCTCTGAAACGGGGCGTCACCCTCCAAGGCAACTTTGTGGGCAAGGGCTACGACAACACCACCAACCAGTATCTGGCCCTGATGCAGGAGTCGGATGAGGCACTGAGAGAGCTGATCGAGCACTATTCTCAGGTGGACGAGCGGACGGTGATCCTGTTCTTCGGTGACCACCAGCCGCCGCTGAACAACAAACTCTTTGAGGATATTTACGGCAAGGAACTGGACGACCGCACCGATCAGGAGCTGATCCAGCAGTATAAGACCCCCTTCTTCATCTGGGCCAACTTCGACATTCCCGAGGCAGAGAACCTCACGGTGGGCGCCAGCTTCTTGGGCGCCTTGGCCAGTCAGGTGGCAGGCTATCCCCAGACCGGCTACATGAAGTTTGTGTCCCGGGTCAACGAGGAATTTCAGGCCATCACCCCCGTGGGCTTCGTGTTGAAGGACGGCACAGTGGTGCGGAACGAAAAGGATCTTTCCCCGGAGCAGCAGGAGCTGGCACAGGCGTATCACTGGCTGGAATATGCCAATCTGTTCGGCGATGATGTGGCACGGGACTTCTTCTTCGTGGGCGAGGAACCCTGAGCAACTCCCGTTGGAAATGAAGTTACGAGGAACCCAGAGCGGACCGACCTCGGTGGGAAAGGAGCAGGCGGAGCATCCGCTCGACAAAAGACCGCCTGCGGAACAGGAGAAATAATATGGTCATTGGTATCATTGGAGAAAGCTGCACCGGCAAGTCAACGCTGGCGGAGCAGCTGAAAGAGACCCTCGGTGGGGAAATTTACACCGGCAAGGATTATCTGCGTTTGGCAAAGAATGAAGCGATTGCGGCAAAGCTGTTCCAGAAAAAACTCCGGGACGCCGTGGAGGGCGAGAATCTCTTCTATGTGATTTCGGAGGAGGAGCATCTGGCTCTGCTGCCGGAAGGGGCCGTTCGGATTCTGGTCACGGCGGACTTGGAGGAAATCAAGGCACGCTTTGCCCAGCGGATGCACGGCAATCTCCCGGCTCCGGTGGCAGCGATGCTGGAACGCAAGCACGGCTGCTTCGACGCCGTGGCGCACGATATTCATGTGATTTCCGGGGAAACCGACCCGGAAACCGTCTGCGCTGAGGTAAAACAGCGGGCGCAGGGCTAACCAAAGAAAAAACGGAGTGTATCAGCCATTGATACACTCCGTTTTGTTGTCTTGGGGAAAAGAAAACTTCCTTAAGGGGCGTACCCCTTAAGGAAGTTATTTCGTTCGGATGAATTAGAAGTACTTGCTCACGCCCTCGCTGGCCAGAGAGGCATCAGCGGAGATGGTGACGGTGAACTTGATGTTGTTCTTCTCAGAGAAGGCCTCCAGCCAGTCGAGGAAGTTCTCAACGGCGGGGTCGGTGGGATCGGACTCCACCACACGGCACAGAGAATCGATGCACATATGAGTGATGTCGTAGTTACCGGCGTACAGACCGGAAATCAGACCCTTCAGGAAATCGAAGGACTGAATATCGTAATCGCTGGCCTCGACCAGACGAATGTTGTAATCAATGTCATAAGTCAGGGCGCGGTTACGCTCGATGCAAACCACATTGCCATGCTCAGTACCGACCGCAGTGTTGATGAGTTCGATCATCTGCTTGGTCTTACCGGAACCCTTCTTGCCCATAATGACTCTAACCATACTATGTCACTCCTTATAGTCCTCCGGGTTGGATCGAAAATCGAATCCGGATTGGTGTTGTTTCATATTACCATATTATGCTGGTTTTATCAACACTTTTTTATCGAATTTTTACATTTTCTCTCGAATCGCTGTGCCTGTAAGCTTACAGACGGCTGAGCAGCTGCTCCCGCAGGTCGCTGTAACCGGGCTTGTCCAGCAGGGCAAACATATTCTTCTTGTAGGCTTCCACGCCGGGCTGGTTGAAGGGATTGACGCCCAGCACATAGCCGCTGATGCCGCAGGCCAGCTCGAAGAAGTAGATCAGCTCGCCGGTGGTGCGGGCGTTGATGGAATCCAGCTCCAGCAGGATGTTGGGCACACCGCCGTCCACATGAGCCAGACGGGTTCCGCGGATGGCCTGCTCGCAGACGAAGTGCAGGTCCTTGCCGGCAAGGAAGTTCAGACCGTCCACATTGTCGGCGTCCTCGCCGATGACCACCTGACCGTGGGGGTTGGCATAGCGGATGATGGTTTCAAAGAGGACACGCTCGCCGTCCTGAATGTACTGGCCCATGGAGTGCAGGTCCGCAGTGAATTCCACGCTGGCGGGGAACAGGCCCTTGCCGTCCTTGCCTTCGCTCTCACCGTAGAGCTGCTTCCACCATTCGCCCATGAAACGGAAGCAGGGCTCGTAGGAGCCGAGGATCTCCACCTTCTTGCCGTTCTCATAGAGGCAGTTCCGGGCGGCGACATACTTCCAGACGGGGTTTTCCATGCTGCGGTCGTCGGCATAGGCGTGCATAGCGTCGGCAGCGCCGGCCATCATCTCGTCGATGTCGATGCCGGCCACGGCGATGGGCAGCAGACCCACGGCGGTGAGGACGCTGTAACGGCCGCCCACATCGTCAGGCACCACGAAGGACTCATAGCCCTCGGCATCGGCCAGGCTCTTCAGAGCGCCACGGGCAGCGTCCGTGGTGCAGTAAATGCGCTTGCGAGCCTCTTCCTTGCCGTACTTGTGCTCCAGATGAGCCTTGAAGATACGGAAAGCCACGGCAGGCTCGGTGGTCGTGCCGGACTTGGAGATGATATTGATGGAATAATCACGGTCACCCACCAGCTCCAGCACCTCCAGCACCGCGTCGGTGGACAGGGTGTTGCCGGCGAAGAAGATGTCGGGGGTGTCCTTCTGCTTCAGGTTATAGTTGGGGCTCTTCAGCAGGTCGATCACAGCACGGGCGCCCAGATAGGAGCCGCCGATGCCGATGACCACCAGAGCCTTGGAGTCGGACTGAATCTTATGCGCAGCAGCCTTGATCCGGGCGAATTCCTCCTTGTCGTAGTTGACAGGGAGTTCACGCCAGCCGAGAAAATCGTTGCCCTCGCCGGAACCGGAGGCAAGGGTCTCGTGGGCGGCGGCGACACGGGATGCCATGGCATCCAGCTGGGTCTGAGGAACAAAACTGCTGATAGAAGACAGGTCTACTTTAATCATAACTAACATTCCTCCAGTATGTACCGGCCCATAGGCCGGCAAGTTCGCAGGTGATGGTGACTCCATTCTAGCACAGTAGCGTGGAAATGGGAAGGGTTACCATCGGTTGGAAAATAGGTTTTTTAGGAAAGCGACAAAAGTCCCCTGAAAATCCAATTTTTCTACACTCTGACCGGAAGTTAGCGGAAGGACGGCGGCGACCTGATCGTCCACCTTCACGATCCAATGGCCCACTGCATCCCCGGCTTTGACCGGTGCGGCGACCGAGGGAACCAGCTCCAGCTGGGTGGTGATTTTGCCCTCATCCCCGGCTCGGAGCAGCAGATTCACCGAGGGCGCTTTGACCGTCAGCTCCGGCTGCTTGCCCTGAATCACCGGGATGGGAGCAATGGGGCCGTCCGGGGTGACGGTGACGGTGCGGAAGGAAGCGAAGCCCCAATCCAGCAGGGCGGCGGCGGAAGCAAACCGCTCCTTGGAGTCAGCTGCCCCCAGCACCACGGCAATCAGCTCCCGGTCATCCCGACGGGCGGAGGCGGAGATGCAGTGTCCGGCGGCGGAGGTGTAGCCGGTTTTCAGACCGGTGCAGCCCTCGCAGCTTTTCAGCAGCTTATTGGTGGAGGAAAGGGTGAATTCCCCGTCTCGGAGGGAGTCCATCCAGATAGAGGTGAACGCCCGGATGCGGTCATGGCGCAGCAGCTCCCGGCTCATAATGGCAATGTCGTGGGCAGTGGTGAGATGGCCCTCCACCGGCAGTCCGGTGCAGTTGACAAAGTGGGTCTGCTCCATTCCCAGCTGGATGGCACGCTGGTTCATGCGCTCCACAAAGGCGGTTTCCGTGCCGGCGATGGCTTCGCCCAGTGCCACGGCGGCGTCATTGCCGGAGACCACCGCCACTGCCTTGAGCAGGTCGTTGACCGTCATCTGTTCCCCTTCCTTGAGGAAAATCTGGCTGCCGCCCATCTCCGAAGCGTGGGCGGAGGCGGTGACCAGCTGGTCGGGTTTTAGAGTGCCTTCATCCAGCGCCTCACACACCAGAAGCATGGTCATCACCTTGGTGACCGAAGCCGGTTCTCGCTGGGTGTCGGCGTCCCGGGACCAGAGGATCTGTCCGGTTTCTCCGTCCATCAGCAGGGCGGATTTCACGCTGGAATCGGGGATGGGGTCGGTGTCGGCAGGGATGGGGTCATAGGTCACCTCCGGGGGAGGGGACAGCTCTTCCGTGTCGACGGCGGCGGCTGCGGTGGTGGGGGAAATCAGCAGCAGGGCGGCAAGGAGCAGGAAAACGATGCGTTTGTACTTCATGGCAGGATACCTCCGTTCTTACTACCATTTTGTGCGGCGATGGGAAAAATATGACGGAAAGAAATCGGGGTTTCCCACGCCAAAGCCCCAAAATAAGCGCAAAAAACCGGCGTCCGGAGAAAATCCGGACGCCGGGGAGAAAACAGAGCGGTTCAGATGGAGCGGAAGCCCTTACCGATGATCTCGCTGGAGTTGACGATGGTCATAAAGGCATGGGGGTCGGTTTTACGCAGGAAAATGCGCAGCCGTGCGGCCTCACTACGGGTGAGAACGCTCATCAGCACCTTTTCCTCCTTGTGGGTGTAGGCACCGAAGGCGGTCTGAACGGTGGCGGAGCGGTGCAGCTCGTTGATGATGTAATCCTTCACCGAATCCGCATCCTTGCTGATGATGGTGCACACCTTGCGGAGGTTCAGGCTTTCGATGGCGCTGTCCACCACGGTACATTTCAGCACCAAGCCCAGCACGCAGTACATACCCGTCCGTGCGCCGAAGAGCAGGGCTGCCACCAGAACGATGCCCAAATCGCACACCAAAAGTGCGTTGCCGATGGGCAGGTTGGTGTGTTTCTGGAGAATCATCGCCAGAATGTCCGTGCCGCCGGTGGATGCACCCACATTGAACACGATGGCGCTGCCCAGTGCCGGCAGCAGCACGGCGAAGCAGAACTCCAAGAAGGTGTCGTTGGTGAGGGGATGGTCCAGCGGCACCAGAAACTGGCACAGGGACACATAGAAGGACAGGGCAAAGGAGGAGTAGAGGGTCCAGCCCATGCTCTTGATGCCCAGAGCAATCAGACCCAAAAGGACCAGCACCAGGTTGACAATCCACATGAAGCTGCCCACATTCAGCTTGGGGAACAGGGTAGACAGCACCACCGACACACCGGAAGTTCCGCCGAAGGCGAACTGGTTGGGCGCTTTAAAGACGGCAATGCCCACGGCAGTGCAAATCAAACCAAGGTTGAGCATCAAAAAGAACCGAAGCCCGGAAAGCACTTCCTGTTTGGTGAGAGAACGACCTGTTTTTGCCATAAAAGACACTCCGTTTCTATTTGTGTTAGCTCGGGTATGATAGCACGAAACAGAAGGAATGTCCACGGTATTTTGGAAAACGAACGAATTATCCGGGGAATTCTAAGCCATATTTTACCATCCAGCCGTTGAGCTGCACCAGCCATGCCAGCATTTGCGGTCCTGCCATCAGCTGACCGAACCAAGGCTTGCCGTAGTCACCGGCGTTTTGCAGCAGACCCTCTCGCAGTGCCTTCTCATCCACCAGCGCATGGATGGGGGCGGCAGCATCGTCCAGAATAGCGGTGAGCTGCCGGCGAACCAGCGTTTCAAACAGGGGGTTGTGAGTCTTGGGATAGGGGGACTTGGGGCGGTTGCGCACATCCTCCGGCAGCAGTCCGAAGGCGGCATCCCTCAGCACCTGCTTTCGCACCCCGTTGCGGCTCTTCATGCTCCACGGGATGTTCCACACATACTCGATGAGGTGGTGGTCGCAGAAGGGAACACGCACCTCCAGCCCGGAGTACATACTCATGCGGTCCTTGCGCTCCAGCAGGTTGGTCATGAACCACTGGAGGTTGAGCCAGCCCACCTCCCGGCGCAGCCCCTCCTCCGGGGACTCTTCCACCGGACGGGGCGCCTGACGGCGGCTTTGCTGACAGCGATGACGGGCATACTCCTCCAGAGAGAGCGCCTTTACGACCTCCGGGCGGAGCACGCTGCCACGGGCGGAGAAGTCCATGCACCAAGGGAAGGTGTCACTTTCCAGCATATCTCTGCGGTGGAACCATGGGTAGCCGCCGAAAATCTCATCGGAGCACTCGCCGGACAGGACAACGGTGTGCTCCTTGCGAATCTCCCGGCAGAACCAGAGCAGAGAGGAGTCCACATCTCCCATGCCGGGGATTTCCCGGGCATCCATGGCCTCCTCCAGCAGAGCGGTCAGCTGGGGGATCGGACAGATGAGGGTGTGGTGCCGGGTGTGGAATTCCTCCGACATACGCTCCACCCAAGGCTGGTCCGCATCAGGCTGGAAGGACGAGGGGTGGAAGTATCGGTCATTGTCGGTGTAGTCGAAGGAGTAGGTGTCCAGCGGACGGCCCTGCGCCTCATAGACATTGGCGGCTACGGCGGTGATGATGGAGGAATCCAATCCGCCGGAGAGCAGGGTGGCAAGGGGGACATCGCTGACCAGCTGACGGGAAATCGCCCCACGGAGCAGCTCCTGCAAATGAACGACGGTGTCCTCGTAGGAGTCGGTGTGAGGACGGCACTGGAGAGCGTACCACAGGCAGGTGGAGGCTCCGTGTCCGTCAAAGACCAGCAGCTCACCGGGTTTCAATTCATGGATGTCGGCAAACACACCGTGACCCGGCGTGCGGGCCGGGGTAATTGCCAGCACCTCCTGCCAGCTCTCCTCGTTGCAGCGAGGGGTTACGCCGGGATAGGCAAACAGGGCACGGCGCTCGCTGCCGAAAATCAGGGTGGAGTCCTGCATGGTGTAAAAGAGGGGCTTTACGCCGAAGCGGTCCCGAACCAGCAGCAAAGAGTCGGTCCGCCCGTCCCAGAAGGCGAAGGCAAAGATGCCCTCCAGCTGCTCCGCCGCCTTGGCTCCGTAGAGAATGCACATCCAGAGCAGCACCTCGGTGTCGGTGTGGGTGGTGAAGTGAACCCCCTCGGCGGTCAGCTGTCGGCGCAGGTCGTCGGTGTTGTAAAGCTCGCCGTTGTAGCAGAGGGCGCACTCTCCCTCCGGCAAGACCACGGACATGGGCTGATGCCCGTGCTCCGGGTCGATGACCGACAGGCGGCGATGAGCAAAAACGCAGTGGCTGCTCTGCCACACGCCCCGGTCATCCGGACCTCGGCGGCGAAGGGTGTCCCCCATATGTTCCGCAACCACACCCCACTCCGGGGCGCCGTTTTCTCGGGTGAAATCAGAAAATCCCGCAATTCCGCACATAAGTAATCCTCCTTTTTTCTTTCTATGCTATGCATGGGGAAGAAAAAGTGTGCCAAAAGGGAAGGAATGCGAAAAAATAGTATACATTATGTATAATATATGATATAATATGCCGTTATAAGCAAGCAATCCAAGGGAAAGGAGCGAAATGCCATGCGTGCAGGTTTTGCCGCCAACTTAGCTCGATACCGCCAAGCCAAGGGCGTCAGTCAGCGAGAGGCCGCCCAGCATCTGGGAGTGAGTCAGGCTCTGCTCAGCCACTACGAAAAGGGCATCCGTGAGCCGGGTCTGGAATTCGTGGTCCGGGCGGCGGAATACTATAAGGTCAGCACCGACCAGCTGCTCAACTACGACGGACGCAGCAATGAGGCGAACATCTGCGCCCCCAAGGGAGCCCTCCACGAGATGGAGCAGGGCATCCGGGACGGGCTGGATTTCAGTTTCAGCCTGCTGTTTCGCTACTATGACCCTGTGGTGTGCTATTACGCCATCCACTACATGGGGGCGACCCTCTACGACCTGCTGCGCAATCTGGGCGAGGAGTTCCTCGACTACGCCCCGGAATGGTACAGCGTGTCGGACAACCGGTCCAAATACGGCGCAGTGACGGCGGACATGGTGTGGCTCCGATCCCGTTTTGTCACGGCACTGCACCAGATGGGGGAGGAATACCGGGACATGCCTCGCATCAGTGAGGCGGAAATCCGCTCCTATCTGGGCCCTCGGTACGACTCCATCATCCATGTGCTTCAGACCATCGACCAGCGTGAGATCCGTCAGGAGACGGAGGAACGGGCCGCTTATCAGGACTTTACCGCTTGGGCGGAGGAGCGCCAGCAGAAGGGCACTCAGCAATCTGTATCTACCACCCCCGAAGAGGAGGAAACCATATGATCGATTCCAGCAAAATTAGAAATTTTTCCATCATTGCCCACATTGACCACGGCAAATCCACCCTCAGTGACCGACTGATCGAGGTGTGTGAGGCGGTGGAGCAGCGGGAAATGGCAAACCAGCTTCTGGACAACATGGACTTGGAGCGGGAGCGCGGCATCACCATCAAGGCCCGTGCCATCACCCTGCATTATCATGCCGACAATGGGGAGGAGTACATCCTCAACCTGATCGACACCCCGGGTCATGTGGACTTTAACTACGAGGTCAGCCGTTCGCTCGCCGCCTGCGAAGGCGCCGTGCTGGTGGTGGACGCCTCTCAGGGCGTGGAAGCCCAGACGCTGGCCAACACCTATCTGGCGATGGAGCATGATCTGGAAATTCTGCCGGTCATCAACAAGATCGACCTGCCTGCCGCTGACCCGGAGCGGGTCAAGGAAGAGGTGGAGAACATCATCGGCCTGCCTGCCATGGATGCTCCGGAGATTTCCGCTAAAAACGGCATCAACATCCGTTCCGTGCTGGAGGATGTGGTGGCCAATGTGCCGGCGCCCTCCGGTGATGTGAATGCACCCTTGAAAGCCCTTATCTTCGACAGCCAGTACGACGCCTACCGGGGCGTTGTGGTTTACTTCCGTGTGATGGAAGGCAAAGTGGGCGTGGGCAGCGAGGTCAAGATGATGGCAACCAACGCCAAGTACAAGGTGCTGGAGTGCGGTCATCTGGAGCCGCTGGGTTACGCCCCCTGTCAGGAGCTGGTAGCCGGCGAGGTCGGTTACTTTACGGCTAGTATTAAGAATGTCAGCGACACCCGTGTGGGCGATACCATCACGCTGGCAAACAACGCTGCGACAGAGGCACTGCCCGGCTACCGACCTGCACGGCCTATGGTCTACTGCGGTATCTACACCGAGGATGGCTCCAAATATCCCGACCTCCGAGAGGCTCTGGAAAAGCTGCAGCTCAACGATGCTGCGCTGTCCTTTGAGCCGGAATCCTCTGTGGCGCTGGGCTTTGGCTTCCGCTGCGGCTTCCTCGGTATGCTCCACATGGAGATCATTCAGGAGCGTCTGGAGCGTGAATTCGATCTGGATCTGGTCACCACGCTCCCCTCGGTCATCTATGAGGTCACCAAGACCGACGGCACCGTGGTGTCGGTGGACAACCCCCACGACTATCCCGACCCGGCCCATATCGCTGAGGCCAGAGAGCCTTATGTGAAGGCCAGCATCATCGCTCCTCAGGACTATGTGGGCAGCATCATGCCGCTGTGTCAGGAGCGCCGGGGCGAGTACTGCGATATGCAGTATCTGGACACCAATCTGGTGGAAATGCACTACCAGATGCCGCTGAACGAGATCATCTACGATTTCTTCGACACCCTCAAGGCCAACACCAAGGGCTATGCCTCGCTGGACTATGAGATCAGCGGCTATCGTCCCAGCCAGCTGGTGAAGGTGGATCTGCTCATCAACGGCGATCAGGTGGACGCACTGAGCCTGATTGCCCATAAGGACAAGGCCTACCCCAGAGCCAGAAAAATCTGCGAAAAGCTGAAGGAGAACATCCCCCGTCAGCTCTTCGAGGTGCCCATTCAGGCCGCCATCGGCGGCAAGGTGATTGCCCGTGAGACCGTCAAGGCCATGCGCAAGGATGTGCTGGCCAAGTGCTACGGCGGCGACATCACCCGTAAGAAGAAGCTGCTGGAAAAGCAGAAGGAAGGCAAGAAGAAGATGCGTTCTCTGGGCTCTGTCCAGCTGCCTACCGAGGCATTTATGGCAGTTCTCAAGCTGGATCAGTAAGTATACGGGAGTTCCAAAAGGAGTGTATCGGGTTCGGTACACTCCTTTTTTGAGAAATTTAAGAAAAACGAAATAGATTTTGTTCTGGCTTTCTGATATGATGAGGCCACAAACCTCAAGAAAAAAGGAGTGGATCGAATGGAAATCTTCTTGTTTTTAGGCTTCTTCTGGACCATGTACGGCATTGCGGGACTGTTTGGGTATCAGCGTATTCCCGAACGCTGCAAAAACCAAAGCTGGACGAAGCAGTATATCCGCTCCAGCGGCATCAGCTGGATGATGCTGGGTATTCCGTGGGTTTTGCTCTACGGAGCCAATCTGATTTGGGACTTCATCCCTGCCCACTGGGTTGCCGTGACCGGACTGGCGCTGGTACTCAGCGTGCCTTCCATTGTGTACAGCCTGCGAATGGAAGCAAAATACAAACTGATGTAAGAAAACAGCGTGTATCCAAGGGTACACGCTGCTTTTTTCACTTATTGGAAGGTGAACAGGTATTCTCCAAGCTGCATGACCAGAGTGGGGACGGAATCCTCCGAGGCGTAGCGGGTGTAGGACACCATGGCGGTGCCGGTTTGCCCGTCGATGGTGAGGGTGTAGCCGGTGCCGGAGGAGGAGTGATTCAGCACCTGATAGGAACCCTGCCAACGGGTGCCGTGGATCTGATCGGTGAGGGTGAAGGTATCCTGCCCGGCAGAGCAGGTCAGCTGGGGAACACCGTCGGCGTCATCGCCGGGGTAAAGCTCGGTTATTTCGTCTTCTGCTGTGATGCGGCTGAGCTGACTAAGCGTCCAGTCCTGAGCGTCGATTTCTATGGATGTTCCACAGCCGGAGCACAGGGTCAGCAGAGCAAACAGCACCGCAAGGGCAGAAATGGCATGGGTTTTCATGAAATACCTCACTTTCGGTAGGTGCGGCGCAGTCCAATCAGTCCCACCGCCAGCAGAACCAAAGGCGGCATGCAGAGCAGCAGGTCGGGGACAAGGCTGGTCACATAGATTTGGGTGGCGGCATCGCCGCCGCCGATGATGGGTGCGGCGGTCTGTTGGAGCAGGTGCAGTTCACGACCAGCCAGCCCAAGCAGAACAAGGGAACCCACCGACAGCAGCAGAGCGACGAGGGTCAGCACCAGAAAGCCCCTTCTGCGGCGCAGGACAGCCCCACGGCGAAGCTGAGCTTGCAGCTGTTCTACTTGTGCCTGAATGGAGGAAGGGTCTGCCGGAGTGTCCAGCTCCAGCAGCTCAGGCACGGAGGTGTGAAGCACCTCTGCCAGCCGGGGAAGGGTGGTGGAATCGGGAACGGAGCGGCCCTGCTCCCACTTGGACACCGTTTGCCGCACCACATGGAGCTGCTCCGCCAGCGCCTGCTGGGAAAGCCCCTGCCGGGTTCGGAGGGTGCGAAGCTGTTCGCTGAGCATGAAATCATCGTCCTTTCGCACACGATTCTAGCGGAAGTGTGGAAAAAAAGCAAGCAACGGATGTTAACAACGAAAACCGCCGGACTTCAAGCACCTTGAAGTCCGGCGGTTTGGTTTTGTTAAGCGATAAAGACGGCCTCAAATTCCTCACGGGACATGGTTTCGTTCTCCAGCAGGAAGTTGGCCACCCGCTCCAGCTCGATCCGGTGGGTTTCCAGACGGCGGCGGCAGTCCGCCATGGCCTTATCCAGAATGGAGCGAACCTCCTGATCCACGGCGGCACTGAGCGCCTCGGAATAGGAACGGGAATGACCCATGCTGCGTCCGATGAACACCTCGTCATCGTCGCTGAGCACCATCAGGCCCAGCTTGTCGCTCATGCCGTAGCGAGTGACCATGTTGCGGGCAATGGAGGTGGCACGCTGCAGGTCGTTGGATGCGCCGGTGGAAATATCACCCAGCGCCAGCGCCTCGGCGCAGCGTCCGCCCAGCAGGCCCACAATGTCCTCATAGAGAGCGGTGCGGGACAGGAAGGGGGTGTCCTCCTCGGGGAGGGAGATGGTCATGCCGCCGGCCTGACCACGGGGAACAATGGTGATCTGATGCACCGGATCGTGGGTGGGCAGGGTGTGAATCACCACAGCGTGACCGGCTTCGTGCCATGCGGTCAGCTTCCGGGCGTCCGGATTGACGGCAAGGCTCTTCTTGGCCGGGCCTGCAATCACCTTGATGATGGACTCATGGAGATCGTCCATGGTAATGGCACGGCGATGGTCACGGGCGGCACGGAGTGCGCCCTCGTTCATCAGGTTTTCCAGATCGGCGCCGGTAAAACCGCCGGTGGCTTTGGCAAGGGTGCGCAAATCCACATCTTCGGCAAGCGGCTTGCGGCGGGAGTGAACCTTCAGCACGGCCTCACGGCCCCGGACATCGGGGGGAGCCACATAGATCTGCCGGTCAAAGCGTCCGGGACGGAGCAGAGCCGGGTCCAGAATGTCCTGACGGTTGGTGGCTGCCATGACGATGACGCCGGAGTTTCCGGCAAAGCCGTCCATTTCCACCAGAAGCTGGTTCAGGGTCTGCTCACGCTCGTCGTGACCGCCGCCCAGACCGGTGCCCCTCTGACGGCCCACGGCGTCGATCTCGTCGATAAAGACGATGGACGGGGCGGCCTTTTTGGCCTGATCGAACAGGTCACGGACACGGCTTGCGCCCACGCCCACATACATTTCCACAAAGTCGGAGCCGGAGATGGACAGGAACTCCACACCGGCCTCACCGGCAACGGCTTTCGCCAGCAGGGTCTTACCGGTACCCGGAGGGCCCACCAGCAGCACGCCCTTGGGGATGCGTGCGCCCAAGGCGTTATACCGGCCGGGGTCTCGGAGAAAATCGACAATCTCCGCCAGCTCTTCCTTCTCCTCCTCGGCACCGGCCACATCGGCGAAGGTGACGGGGTGATTCTTGTCATAGGGGGTGGAAGTGTGGGCCTTACCGAAGTTATTGAGCCCATTCTGACCGCCGCCGGCCTGACGCAGGAACAGCAGGTAGAGGGCCAGCAGCACCACGCCGCTGGTCAGCAGACTGGGGCCCCAGATGGAAAACCAGCTGGGGGGAGAGTCGGGAGCGTAGTGATAGGAGGAGATGACCCCTCGGGACCACTGATCGTGGACCAGATCGCCCAGATCATCCCGAAACAGCGTGACATCGGCAATGGGGCACCGGGCGGAGGTGTCATTGGCCAGCTCCAGACGGACAACATCGTCCTTAATGGAGAAGGTCTTGACCTGCTCTTCTTCAAACAGCTGCACCATCTCGCTGTAAGACACCTGCGGTGCGGCGGCGTCCCCGGAGATATACCGGAGGCCCACCAAAAAGACCACCAGCAGCAGGACATAGAAGAGGAAGGAACGAACAGAACTATTCTTCATGGATCAAGTTACCTCGTGTGATAAGATTGCCTGAACAGGCGAAAAAGAAGCTCAATCAGCGTAGACTTCTTCCTTCAGAACCCCGATATAGGGGAGATTGCGGTACTTTTCCGCATAATCCAGACCGTAGCCCACGATAAAGGCGTTGGGAACGGTGAAGCCCACATACTTGGCATAGATGGGCTTTTCCCGGCGCTCCGGCTTATCCAGCAGGGTGCAGAGGGAGATGGAGGCAGGATGACGGGCGGACAGCACATTCATGAGGTAGCTCAGCGTCGTACCGCTGTCCAGAATGTCCTCTACCACGATGACATGGACGCCCTCGATGGGGTCGCTCAGGTCCTTCTTGATTTCCACCTGACCGCTGGTCTTGGTGCCGGCGCCGTAGGAGGAAACGCTCATGAAGTCGATCTGGACAGGGCGATCGATGGCACGGCTCAGGTCGGCCATGAAGATGTAGGAGCCACGCAGAACGCTGACCAGAACCACAGGCTCGGTCTTGTCGGCGTAGTCACGGGTAATCTGGGCGCCCAGCTGTGCCACACGCTCCTGAAGCTGTTCTTCGGTGAACAGAATCTCTTTCACATCATCGTGCATACTCATTGGGAAACATTCCTCTCTTTTTCTTGAATAGTGATGGTGACGCAGGGCTCGCCCGGCATCGGCAGAACATCACGATGGGTACCCAGCCCGTAGACTCCGGCACAGGCGTCGTTCTGTTCCAGAACCGGAACCAGATCCCGCCTTGCCTCGGGTACACGAAGCTCGATGAGCCATTTTTTCAGGGATTTGGTGCCCTCCCGATGGGGGAGCGCCAAGGTGTCCCCGGTTTTGCGGGGACGAAGCAGGATGGGACTGCCCTTCTTCAGATAGAAGTGGCTCTCATCCAGAGCCGTGTGCGGAGGACAAACGCCCTCTTCCACCGTAACCAGCCAGGGGCCGATTTCCCGGGTGCCCTCGAAGTCGAGGGGGGTGGGAGGCAGAATCTCCACCTTGCCGGGGTAATGGAACACCAGCATGGAGTAGACCCGCTGGGCCACCATGCCGCCGGGCAGGTCCAAATGCCCGGAGGGATTGGGGCGGTAGCAGAGGTCCAGCACCGCACGGCGCTGCTGGGCGGTGAGCACCACTTCTCCACTGAGCTTGTCAGCGGCCATCTGCACCACCCGTGCGCCGATGGCGGCAGGGGAGTCCGTAATGCAGGTGATAGGAAGCATCACGCTGCCGGCAGCCATAGAAATCTCCTGCGCCGCCGCATCCGCTTTGGCGGTGAGGTAGGCGCTGTCCTGCCGCAGGGAGGTGGCAGAGGAGATGAGGGTGTCGGTGAGGTTGGGGTTGATGCTCCGCAGCAGGGGCAGCACCTCATGCCGGAGCAGATTGCGGGGGGTGTAGCCGGGATCGGCATTGGTGACATCCTCCACATGGGGGATGTGCTTTTCCTCCAGATACTCGGTAATGAGGGCCCGGGGCACATGGAGCAGAGGGCGCACCAGCGCACCACGGCGGGGCGGAATTCCACCCAGACCGCTGAGTCCTGCCCCGCGAACCAGATGGAGCAGCATGGTTTCCGCATTGTCGTCGGCATTGTGGGCGGTGGCGATGACGCAGTTGTCCCACTGCCGGGCCAGTTCCTCAAACCACGGATACCGCACATTGCGTCCGGCCTCTTCGGTGCCCATCTGGTGTTCCTTGGCCCACTGGGGGACATCCACCCGGCAGGTATCCAACGGAACGCCCAGTGCTTCGCACTGCTGAGCCACAAACTGGGCGTCGGCGGCGGAATTGGGCTGAGTCACATGGTCCATGTGACAGGCACGGAGGGTAAAACCCCAATGAGGGGCAAAATTGTGGAGAAAATGGAGCAGGCACATGGAGTCTGCGCCGCCGCTGACGCAGCACAGGACCGTACCGCCCTGTGGGAACATGCCATACTCCTCCGCCAGCGGAGCAACCCGGGCGAGAATCTGCTTTTCGGCGCTCATTGGGGCGGCTCCTGATGCTTCCAGTCCACACTGGAGAAGGTGGTAAATTCGGGCAGCCACTGCAGCGGCACAGTGGACAGCTCGCCGTGACGGTTCTTTGCCACGATACATTCCGCCAGATTATGGTTCTCGGTATCCTGATCGTAGTAGTCCTCACGGTAAATGAACATGACGATGTCGGCGTCCTGTTCGATAGCACCGGATTCACGCAGGTCACTCAGACGGGGGCGCTTATCCGGACGGTTTTCGTTGGCTCGGGACAGCTGAGACAGGCAGATGACCGGCACATTCAGCTCCTTTGCCATGATTTTCAGGGCACGGGAGATGTCGGACACCACCTGCTGACGGCTCTCACCGGAATAATTCTGTTTGCCGCCGGCACTGGTCATCAACTGCAGGTAGTCGATGACGACCAGACCGAGGTTCTCCACCCGTCGGCACTTTGCGTTCATGTCGGCAACGGACAGAGAGGGGTTATCGTCGATGAGGATGTTGGAGTGGTTCAGCGCAGCCGTGGCCAGCGCCACCTTCTCCCAATCGTCATCCGACAGACGGCCGGTGGTGAGTTTTTTGTTGTCCACAAAGGACTCGTTGCTCAAAAGGCGCATGGCAAGCTGCTCACGGCTCATTTCCAACGAGAAGAACACGCAGGCCTTGCCGGAGTGCTTGCCGGCATGGAGCAGAATGTTCAGCGCCAGTGAGGTCTTACCCATACCGGGTCGGGCGGCCAGAAGGATCAGGTCGCTCTTGTTCAGACCGGAAATGACGGCGTCCACATCGGGCAGGCCGGTGGAGATGCCGGGAATGGCACTGTCGCTGGCGGCAAGCTCCGCAAGGCGCTCATACACCTCGTGCATGACGGAGGTGATGTGGTGCAGACCCTGTGCGGATTTGCCCTGACGGATGGCGTAGATGCGCTGCTCCGCCACCTCCAGCACCTCGGCAGAGGTGCCGTGGTTTTCCATCACCATATTGATGAGGGATGTTGCGGTGTCACCGATCTGCCGCAGGGTGGACATGTCCTTCACAATGCCCACATAATCCATCACATTGGTGGTGGTGGGGGTCACATCCATCAGCTGGAAAAAGTATTCTCTTGTCACGCCCTCCTGATAGGTTCCGTCCAGACGCATCTGCTCCAGCACGGTGACTGGGTCGATCTTTTTGGACAGGGAGAACATGGTGTAAATGGTCTGATAGACCTCCCGATTCTGACGGAGGTAGAAATCGTCCGCCTTCAGCTGCTCCACCACCTTGGGCAGACATTCGCTGTCGATGAGGATGGAGCCAAGCACCGCCTGTTCGGCGCTGGTGCTGTGGGGAAGCTGACGGGACATCAGTTCGTCTTCCATTGCAGGCATAGGTTCACCGCCTTTGTACTAGAAAATGGAGAAGGCTCAAATCAGCCCTCGGTCACCATGACGGTGACGACGCCGCTGATCTCGTAGCCCATCTTGCACTTGACCTGGAAGGTGCCGAAGCTCTTGATGGGGTCGCAGTGCAGGCGCTTGCTGTCGATCTGATAGCCGTACTGCTCCTTCAGAGCGGCGGAGATCTCCTTGGTGGTGACGCTGCCGAACAGCTTGCCGCCGGCGCCGGACTTGGCGGTGATCTTCACGGGGCACTCCTTCAGCTTGGCTACCAGAGCCATAGCCTCTTCCTTCTCCTTGGCCTCACGCTCACGGCGGGCCTGATCCTGAAGCTTCATGGTGTTCACATTATCCGTGGTAGCGGCGACCGCCAGCTTGCGGGGGAAGAGGAAATTGCGGGCGTAGCCGTCGGAAACCTCGACCATCTGACCCTTCTTGCCCTGACCGCGGACATCCTGCTGCAAAATAACTTTCATAACTATAATCCTCCTTGAAGATGGGAAATAACAATGGTGAATGGGAACTTACTCTCCGTCGGCAAAGTACTGATCCACGGCACGGAGCAGCTGCTGGAGCACCTGTTCCGGATCGGAAGAGGGGATCTGTGCCGCAGCGGATGCGGCATTACCGCCGCCGCCCAGCATCTCCAGAATGACCTGCACATTGACATCGCCAATGCTTCGACCGGAGATGATGACATGGCCCTTATCGTCGGGGAACAGCACAAAGCTGGCCATAGTGCCGGCTACATTGAGCAGCTCGTCGGCGGCCTGTGCCGCAATGACACGGCCCACGGGATGGGGCATTGCGGAGATGACCACGCCGTTTTTGAAGGGGCGGGCCTTGGAGATAATGCCGAATTTGGCGATGGTGTCGTCCAGATTGGTCTGGAACAGCCGCTTCACATCGACCGTATCCGCACCGCAGCGGCGCAGGAAGGCAGCGGCTTCAAAGGTGCGTCCGCCGGTGCGGAGGGTGAAGCTCTTGGTGTCCAGCACGATGCCGGCAAGCAGCGCTTCTGCCTCACCACGCATCAGATCGGCGGTGTCCAGCAGATAGGGCAGCAGTTCGCTGACCAGCTCGCAGGCGGAAGAGGCGTAAGGCTCATGATAATTGAGGGCCGCATCCTCGATATACTTGGCGGCACGGCGATGGTGGTCGATGACCGCCACCTTGTTGCAGCTGAGCAGCAGCTCGGGAGCCACCACCTGATCGGGACGGTTGGTGTCCACCACCACCAGCAGGGAGCGGTTGTCCGCCTCCAGCATGGCCGTTTCCGGAGAAACGAACACATCGGAATATTCCGACAGCTGCTTAAGCCGCTCCACCATAATGGTGGAGGGGTTGGTAGTGGGTTCGATCACGATGCGGGCGGGGATGGAGTGCTTTCGGGCGATCGCCACCACGCCGGCGCAGGCGCCCATGGAGTCCAGATCGGTGAACTTGTGGCCCATCACATACACGGAAGAGGCGCTGGACACCAGACTGCCCAGAGCGCTTGCCATAACACGGCTTTTGACCTTGGTGCGCCGCTCGGTCTCGGTGGCACGGCCGCCGTAGAACTCAAAGGTGAAGCGGTTTTTGATGACCGCCTGATCGCCGCCTCGGCTGAGGGCCATTTCCGTGGCCAGAGAGGCGTACTGGAACAATTCGTCATAGTTGGTGTCCATGCCGATGCCGATGGACATGGTGGCAGCCAGCCCGTTGGGGGAAACCACCTTATGCACCGCATCCAGCAGGGAGAACTTGCCCTCCTGCATGGGGGAGAGGTACTGCTCCTCAAAGACGAAGAGGTAGCGGTCACGGTCGTAGCGCAGCACCAGACCCTGCGTGGAAGAGGTCCAGCGGTCAATCTCCTGATCGATGGCGGAGCGCAGGGCGCTTCGGGCGTTGTCGTTCAGGTTGCGGACCAGATCGTCGTAGTTGTCGATGGTGAGGATGCTGACCACGGGACGGCTGCCGTAGTAGGCGTCCTTGATGGAGGCCTCCTCCGTCACATCCAGCCAGTAGGTGGTGGCAATGACGCCGCCGCTGCGGCCCTTGGCCTTGGCCATGTGTCCGAACACCGCAAATTTGCGGTTGTTGATCATCATGGTGGAGGGACACTCAGTCTTGCCCTCCATCAGCCACCGGGACTCAAACCCCGGCACGGAGGAGGACAGCTTGGTGTCGAACAAATGCTCCCGCTCCCCGGTAATCCGGAGAAACAGATCGTTGGACCAGATGATCTCGTCCGTGTCAGGACGGAAAATCACCATGGGGAAGGGGGCGTTGAGCATAAAATCGTTGCCGGCGGTGCCGATGTCCGCACCTGCGGCGGCAATATAGCGGGCAATCTCACGCTGGCGGTGACGGGCAGAAAAACGGTAGAACACGAACAGAAGCACAATGGCTCCGATTTCAACCAGACCCAGAATCAGATGGAAGAAACAGGTCAAAGCAGCAAAAATCAGCAGAAAGAGAAAATAAATCCACTGTCTGGGCTCCAGGGCCTGAGCAAGCCGGGACTCCCGTTTTGTTTCTTGTTTGCTCACGGTGGGACACCTCCACATTATACTGGAAATAGCCGATAATACACCTTATTATACAATTCTCTATTATAGCAAAGGGAGGTGGGAAAAACAAGCGTGATTTCCCCCGGAAAACAGGTACAAAAACCGGGAGAACGGGCTGAAAACCTTGACAATAGTGGGGAAGATAGGTAAAATGTGCTATACATCGAAGTATGCACATTCCAAGTGAATGCTCAATGATAGGAGAGAAGCAGATCATGGCAAAAGACAAGAAGAAAGTAGAAGCCATCACCTCCATGGAGGAGGATTTTACCAAGTGGTATACCGACATCTGCCTGAAGGCGGAGTTGGTGGAATATTCCAGCGTGAAGGGTTTCCTCATTCTGCGTCCCTATGGCTACGCCATCTGGGAGAATATGTCCCGTATTCTGGACGGCATGTTCAAGGCGACCGGACATGAGAATGTGGCAATGCCCATGCTGATGCCCGAGAGCCTGCTGAAGAAGGAAGGCGAGCTGGTCAACGGCTTCGCTCCCGAGGTGGCTTGGGTCACTTCCGGCGGCAGCGAGCCTCTGGAGGAGCGCCTGGCCGTCCGTCCCACCAGCGAGACTCTGTTCTGCGACCATTGGTCCCATGTGCTCCAGACCCATCGTCAGCTGCCCATGAAGTACAACCAGTGGTGCTCCGTGGTCCGCTGGGAGAAGAGCACCCGTCCCTTCCTGCGCTCCCGTGAGTTCTGGTGGAACGAGGGTCACACCATCCACGAGACTGCCGAGGAGGCCAAGGCCGAGACCGAGCTGATGCTCAACACCTACGCCGACTTCTGCCGGGACTCTCTGGCGATCCCCGTGCTGAAGGGCCGCAAGACCGACAAGGAGAAGTTTGCCGGTGCTGAGGCCACCTACACCATCGAGGCCATGATGAAGGACGGCAAGGCGTTGCAGTCCGGCACCAGCCATTACTTCGGCGACAAGTTCTCCAGAGCCTACGATGTCACCTTCACCGGTCGTGACAACACCTTGCAGTATCCCTTCCAGACCTCTTGGGGTGCATCCACCCGTCTGGTGGGCGCTGTCATCATGACTCACTCCGATGACAACGGTCTGGTGCTGCCCCCTGCCATCGCCCCCATTCAGGTGGTGGTCATTCCTGTGGCACAGCACAAGGAGGGCGTTCTGGACGCCGCTTACGGTCTGGCTGACCGCATCAAGGCTCTGGGCCTGCGGGTCAAGACCGACGATTCCGACCAGTCCAACGGCTGGAAGTACGCCGAGTACGAGATGAAGGGCGTGCCTCTGCGTGTGGAGATCGGCCCCAAGGATATGGAGAAGGAGCAGTGCGTCATTGCCCGTCGTGATACCGGCGAGAAGTACTTTGTGCCGCTGGCAGAGCTGGAGACCAAGGTGCAGGAGCTGCTGAAGGCAGTTCATGACGACCTGTACGATGCCGCTGCCAAGCGTCTGGAAGAGCGCACCCACACCTGCGAGACCATGGAGGAAGCCAAGGCCATGGTGGAGGAAAAGGGCGGCTTCGTCGAGACCATGTGGTGCGGCGATCTGGAGTGCGAAATGGCAATGAAGGAGAAGGCCGGCCTGACCTCTCGCTGCATGCCCTTCCACCAGAAGAAGATCGGCCCCTGCAAGTGCGCCGTCTGCGGCAAGCCTGCCGACAAGATGGTGGTCTGGGGCGTGGCTTACTAATCCACAGCATACAACAACACAAACAGCATCCGCAGGTTCTGCGGATGCTGTTTTTTGCACGCTTTCACCGAAAATTTAAGAAAAAAGCCGCTATGTTTGCCCGTTTCCCTGTGCTACAATGGCAAAACAGAGAGGAGGGCAGCCCATGGAAGAGAACAGCAAGCGAAACACGGTGCTTGTCACCGTGGCGGCCTGTGTTCTGGCACAGGCGGTTTTGTACGGAGTGACTGCCTTCGCTGATTCGAGAAACTGGATGGCAGTGTCACTGGAACAGATCACTTGGGGCAAGTTTGGACTCTATTTTCTGGTGAATGCCCTTGCCCTGCTTCTGCCGCCGGTGGTATTCCTGCTGATCACCCGAACCAGACCGAACGAGGCCGGAGTTACGGCGCAAAACCGGGGACTTGTCCTCGCTCTGGTGTTGGCCTTCGGAGGGTTGGTGGTGCTGGACGGGAATTGGTCTGCCGGGGGTGTTTATTACTGGCTGCACATCCTCATCAACATTGCCCTTGGGGAAGAGCTGATGTACCGGGGCTTTGTGTATTCCCGGTTGAAACGGGTCAGCCCGTGGCTTGCCCTGCTGGTCAGCGGCTTTTTCTGGGGCGCAGGCCACGCTATTTATGCCGGAGTGGTTGCAGGACGGTCTGTTCCGCAGATTTTGCTCACTATGGTGGTGGGCGGAGCAGAGGTGCCGGTGAATGCGTTCGGCGGAATCCTTGCCGGCATTGGCTTTGCGGCGCTGTATGAGTGGAGCGGCACTTTGTTCGTCCCGATTCTGCTCCACGCCATTTTGGATTTCAGCGGACACAGCCCTGCCGGTCAGTGGCTGGGATTTGCGGTGACCATCGGAGCGGTGGTGTTCCTCGGAGTGAAGCGAACCCGGGTGGAGCGCAAACCGCTGGCTTTCTGGAAACCGGAATAAAATCCATAAAAGAACGCCCCGGCTCGGATGTTCCGAGCCGGGGCGATACTATTTGTGGATCAAATCAGTTCATCAGGGAGCAGACCAGATCGGTATAGGCGCTGGGGTCCTCCAGAGGCAGCTCGGCGATGAGCAGAGCCTGACAATAGAGCAGCTCCACATACTTCTTGGCCTTTTCGGGGTCGGCAGCCATGGCGGAACGGATGGTTTCAAACACGGGAGCGTCGGCATTGACTTCCAGAACACGCTCGGCCTTGAAGCCGCCCATGTCGGCGTTCTGACGCTTGAGGTACTTCTCCATCTCGATGGACATGGGGCCGTCGGACACCATGCAGACGGGGTGGGTCTTCAGGATGCGGGAGATGCGGACATCCTTTACCTTCTCGCCCAGCGTTTCCTTCATGAAGTCCAGCACTTCCTTGCCGGACTCCGCCTTCTCCTCGGCGGCCTTCTTCTCCTCGTCGGTTTCGGGGAGTGCGTCGTCGGCGTTGATGCTCTTGAGCTGCTTGCCGTCATACTCGCCCAACACCTGCATGCAGAACTCGTCCACTTCCTCGGTGAGGAACAGAATCTCGTAGCCGGCATCCAGAATGCGCTCGGCCTGAGGCAGCTTGCCCAGCTTGGCAGCGTCCTCGCCGCAGGCGTAGTAGATATACTTCTGGGACTCGGGCATGCGCTCCTTATACTCCTTGAGGGTGGTGCCCTTCTCAGAGGCGGAGGACAGGAACATCAGCAGGTCCTTCAGGTTGTCCTTGTCCATGCCGTAGTTGGACACAACACCGTACTTCAGCTGAGTGCCGAAGGCCTTCCAGAAGGTTTCGTACTTCTCACGGTCGTCCTTGAGCATCTTAGCCAGAGAACCACGAATCTTCTTGTCCAGATTCTTGGCGATGACCTTCAGCTCACGGGTCTGCTGGAGCATCTCACGGCTGATGTTCAGGCTCACATCGGGGGTGTCCACCACGCCCTTGACAAAGCGCAGGTAGTCCGGCAGCAGGTCGGCGCAGGTTTCCATGATGAGCACGCCGGAGGAGTAGAGCTGCAGGCCCTTCTCGTACTCACGGGTGTAGAAATCATAGGGGGTTTTCGAGGGGACAAACAGCAGGGCGTCATAGCTGACGGCGCCTTCGGCAGACACCTTGATGGTGTCCAGAGGTGCCTCAAAGTCACCGAACTTGTCCTGATAGAAGTTGTTGTACTCCTCCTGAGTCACATCGTCCTTCTTCTTCTGCCACACGGGAACCATGGAGTTCATGGTGGACCACTCGGTGTAGTCCTCCCACTCGGGCTTGTAGTCGTCGCCGGCGTCCTCGGGACGGGGCTTCTGACGGGACTTGTGCAGCAGCATCTGGATGGGGTAGCGGATGTAGTCGCTGTACTTCTTCACCAGCTCCTGAATGCGGTACTCTTCCAGATACAGTTCGTACTTTTCGTCCTCGGTGTCGGGCTTGATGTGCAGAATGACATCGGTGCCCACGCCGGTCTTGTCGCACTCGGTGATGGTGTAGCCGTCCAAACCGGTGGAGGTCCACTTGTAGCCGGTGTCGCTGCCGTAGGCCTTGGTGATGACGGTGACTTCATCGGCCACCATGAAGGCGGAGTAGAAGCCCACGCCGAACTGGCCGATCACATCAATGTCCTCAGCCTTCACCTCGTCGTTGGCCAGATCCTCCTTGAACTTGAGGGAGCCGGACTTGCAGATGGTGCCAAGGTTGCCGTCCAGCTCTTCCTTGGTCATGCCGATGCCGTTGTCGCTGATGGTCAGGGTGCGGGCCAGCTTGTCGGGGGTGATAATCACTTTGAAGTCGCCCCGGTTCAGTCCCACGCTGTCATCGGTCAGGGCACGATAGGCCAGCTTGTCCTCTGCGTCGCTGGCGTTGGACAGGATCTCACGCAGGAAAATCTCCTTGTTGGTGTAGATGGAGTTGATCATCAGGTCCAGCAGACGCTTGCTTTCTGCCTTGAACTGCTTCTTTGCCATAGTATTTGGCCTCCTATATGAATGATTATGATTTACAAATGTTTAGCACTCAAACTATCTGAGTGCTAATACTATTATAGCCATCTTCACGGGAAATGCAAGGGGGTTCATAAAAATGTTACAGAATCGGCCGCTTTGCCGGAAGAAATGCGGTCGGTTGCAGAAACAAGGCAGGGAAGAATGGTGCATACACGAATAAACGGGATAGAAAAGATGCTTCGATTCGCTTGGCTCGCTCAGCATGACAGGGGGAGAAAAATACAGGACCCTCCGGAGAGAGTCCTGTGGAAAAAGTGCTTGGTTTTAGAAATCAGCGTTGTCGACAGTACGGGGAAGGGGCAGCGATCCCAAGACCTACGGCCTTGGGGACCCGGAGGGATTGGACATCCTCGGTCGGAGTGAATCCGCCCTGCGGCAAGGGTTCCCGGTGGGAACCGCTTGGACGCCCGAGGGGCGAGGGATGTGCTGCCCCGGAAAAAACA
>RCNI01000334.1_pt1 | contig 30272 bp, 21 predicted proteins | sample 2041151 | NCBI WGS metagenome assembly RCNI01 (sample SAMN09708214, study PRJNA481090) | feces metagenome | isolation source: feces | place: Antarctica: Albino Rookery
TCGTGAAGATGATAGACTCATCTTTTGTCAGTACTACACCCGGCTCTTCTGTCATGTAAATCTGACGGATCATTTCGCGAGCATTGTCCATACCTGCGATGGTCTTGAAGTTTTTGCCGACAGTTGCGATACGTTTTGTCAAACCAGTCTCTTCGACTTTCTTGTCGAAAGTTGCCAAATCTTTGATGCCAGTTGCAAAATTGCGGGCATCATTGTAAATCTTATTGGTCGTTTTTCCAGATGGATTGATTTCTTTTTCAATGGTCGCAATCTGAATCTTCTTAACCGGTTTTGCCATATCTGTCACCTGTACGACATGTGCTCCATATTGTGTCAATACAACTTTAATGTCGTTTTTCTTTGAAAAGAAAACAGTGTCGCTGAATGGCTGAACCATCATTTTTTGGTTGAACCAACCTAAATCACCGCCATTGACAGCAGAATTTTGGTCTGCAGAGTTGTTGATTGCCAAATCTTCGAAATCAGCACCTTTCTTGAGAAGGTTTGCCAAACTATCGGCAATTGCTTTTGCCTGTGCATAATTGTTGTTCTGCGGTGATATCAAGATATGACGTGCGCGAACAGAATCCGGTAACATTTTCACATCTCCCACACGTGAGATTTTGTAAGAGTTGTTTTCTAAATACGGACCAAATACTCCGGTATTGTCGCTGAATAAGAATGTTGCCAAACTATCGTTGGTGATATCTTCTTTTTTATAGTAATCCAGATTCGCTTTGACATCTGAAGATAAATTCACGAACTTCATCGGTTCATTGCTTGTTGCAAATTCATCGATCAGTTCTTTAACGTTCTTTTCTGTTTCTGAAAAATCTTCTCCAGAAGGTTCTACATCAAAGTTCACATAAACGATACGTCTTGATTCTTCTTGCTGGAATCTTGCCTGATTATTGTCGTAATATTCCTTGATTTCGTTATTGCTGACATTAATGCTTGAATCGTCAATAGAACTGTAATTTTTTACGATATAACTGATGTCGCTTTTGGTTGCATTGCCTTCGGCATTTTCTTTTGCCTGTTCGTCAGTGATGAACATACCTTTAGCCAATAATATGCCATATTTATTCAACAGACGGGCATCTGATGTCTCATGTTCCATGTTCAACCAATAGTTCTTCTGATTCAGCATAGCTCCATATTCCGGTGCGTTAGGATTCAGAGGTGTTTCAAGAATCTGTTTCACAATCATGCGTGCACGTTCTTTGTCAACGACTCCGGTTTTGGGATCTGCAAATAATTGACGCATTGCAGGAGTCATGTTTTCTCCTAATAATACATCATATAACTCTTCTCCGCTGACAGACAGACCTAACTCTTCGTATTCTGTACCCATGAGTTTCTCCATAATCATTTGTTGCCAAATGTTGTTACGGAGCATTGATTGCTGGTCTTCATTCAATGCTGTGATACCATTCATAGCCTTCAGCATTTCTTCCTGCTGAGTAACTCTGTTTTGGTAGTCAGTAATTGATACACCTTCGCCAGCGATTTCTCCTACTTGGTTACGATCACTATTAAACATGCTAGAACCTGAACTTAAAGCGTCTCCAACGATAAAAGCTACTAAGGCTAGACCGATTACAATGCTGACTAACAGTCCTCCACGGTCTCTGATTGTTTGTAATGCTGCCATTTATAGATAATTTATGTTTTTTTTCATATCTCTTTTCGAGGGTACGAAGATAGATAAATCTATAGTGTTGTGCAAATAATTAAAATGATTATTCACTGATTTATTTATCTGTTTTTGTATTCGATGCAGATTTTTTAGTTTTTGTTTCAGTCTTTGTTTGGTTTTTTGTTTTAGTTTTTGTTCCGGTTGCTGTTTTCCTGGTTGAAGTCTTCGGTTTTTTCTCTCCTTCTTTTTCAATAATTTCCATGCATTTCTCCAATGTCAGGTCTTCAGCATTTAAGGTTTTGGGTATTTTGTAGTTCGCTTTATTGTAAGCGATATAAGGCCCAAACCGTCCGTTCAATACTTGCATCCCGTTTTCGAATTCATGTATCAGTTTCTTGCGGTCGTTTTCCCTTTTTTCTTCAATGCGTTGTATTGCGGTTTCCAGCGTGATGGTACCTGGATCGTCTACACCTTTTTTCAGCGATACGAATACGCTGTTGTGTTTTATATAAGGTCCGAATCGTCCGATGCCGATACTGACTTCTTTGTCTTCGTATTGGCCTATTTTACGTGGAAATTTAAATAATGCAAGTGCTTCTTCCAGTGTGATGGTTTCCATCAGCTGGCCTTTTAGTAAGCCTGCATATCTGACAGTTTCACCTTCGCCTATTTGTGCCATCGGTCCGAATCGCCCGATTCGAACACTAACCGTCTCACCGGTGGTCGGATCTGTGCCCAATACCCGTTGTCCGCTATTGCGTTCTGAGTTTTTAAGGGTTGTCTCGACTGCTTCATGGAAAGGAGTATAAAATTCTCCAATCATTTTTTGCCACAATACAGAGCCTTCAGCGACATGGTCCAGAGCCTGTTCTGCATCGGCAGTGAAGTTATAGTCCATGATGTTCTGAAAATGCTGTGAAAGGAAGTCTGTGACAACCATTCCCATATCTGATGGGAAAAGTTTTTTCTTTTCAGTTCCGAAGATTTTCTTCTGTTTTTTGCTTGAAATATGATTGTTTTTGAGTTCAATAACTTCAATGCTTTTTTCAATCCCGTCTCTTGATTCACGGATGATATATCCGCGGTTTTGAATCGTGGTGATGGTTGGGGCATAGGTGGATGGACGTCCGATGCCTAATGCTTCCATTTTCTTTACGAGACTGGCCTCCGTATAGCGTGGGGGGTGTTGGGAGAATTGCTCTTGGGCAGTGATGTCTGTATACGTCAGATGGTCGCCTTGGCTGATCGGAGGCAGAAGTGTATTGTGTTCGTCTTCCGTCTCATCATCATGCGATTCCATATACATTTTCAGGAATCCATCGAAAATAATGACTTCTCCAGTGGCTGTAAAAGGAGCCTTATTGTTGGAAAGTCCGATTACGATATTGGTGCGTTCCAATTCGGCATCAGCCATCTGGGAGGCTAATGTGCGTTTATATATAAGTTCATATAATAGTTTCTCATTTCTGTCACCTTCTATTTCCGTCCGGTTCATATAGGTGGGGCGTATTGCCTCGTGCGCTTCCTGTGCACCTTTGGTCTTTGTTGCAAAGTTGCGTGGTTTGGAATATTTTTCACCCATTGTTTCGCAAATGACGGTCTTGGCAGTCGTGATTGCAAGATTTGAAAGGTTGACCGAGTCGGTTCGCATGTAGGTGATAAATCCGTGCTCGTACAATTTTTGGGCGACACTCATGGTCTGTGAAACTGAGAATCCCAATTTACGAGAGGCTTCTTGTTGAAGAGTCGAGGTCGTAAATGGAGGGGCCGGTTTTCTGACAGTCGGTTTCGTGTCAATGCTTTTCACTGTGAATTCTGCGTCTTTGCAATTCTCTAAATATGCAACGGCCGCTTCATGGGTATTGAAACGTTCTTGCACTTCAGCATGTAAAGTGGCATCATTTGTTGTTGAAAAGTTTCCGGTTATACGATAATATTGTTGTTCTTTGAAATTATTGATTTCCCTTTCTCTTTCAACAATCAATTTGACTGCAACCGATTGAACGCGTCCTGCAGATAATGCCGGTTTTACTTTTTTCCAAAGAACCGGAGATACCTCAAATCCTACGAGTCGGTCAAGTACACGCCTTGCCTGTTGTGCATCCACTAAATTTTTATCGATATTACGCGGATGCTGTATTGCATATAGTATGGCGTTTTTTGTAATTTCATGGAAGACAATACGCCGGGTGTTTTCGGCTTTTAATTGCAGAACTTCAAACAAATGCCAGGCGATGGCTTCTCCTTCGCGGTCCTCATCAGATGCCAGCCATACAATCCGTGCCTCTTTGGCCAGGGTTTTCAATTCTTTTACAAGGGCCTTTTTATCGGCGGATATTTCATACTTGGGTTGAAAATTATGTTCTATATCAACTCCTAAATCTTTCTTCTCCAAGTCGCGGATGTGTCCAAAACTGGATTTTACGACATAATTGTCACCTAAAAATTTCTCTATAGTTTTAGCTTTCGCAGGAGACTCTACTATTACCAAGTTTTCAATCATACAATATAATGCTCAGGCATATCATATGCCAAAGTTAATAGTTAAAAATCACGCTGCAAACCTACGAAAAAAAGTTACAACTAAAAAACTTCCGAAAAAAAACCATATAAAAGAGGTATTTTTAGGTAATTATTGTTGTTTAGTCGTTGTTTGTTTTTTGTCTGAAGTAAAGAATTTGCGATTGAATAGTATAAGAATCAGCACGCCGATAGTAATATAGGAGTCGGCCAGATTGAATACAGGGCGGAAAAATACGAAATCTTCACCTCCCCAGATGGGCATCCAGGTTGGGAATTGTCCTTCTATGAGTGGGAAGTAGAGCATATCTACCACTTTCCCGTGTAGAAATGAGGAGTATCCTCCGTCGGGAGGGAAGAGTGTTGCAACTTGAAAATGGCTGTCGTCAAATATTATTCCATAGAACAGACTGTCCAAAATGTTGCCAATAGCGCCACAGAAAATAAGTGTGAAAGAGTAAAGCACACCAGATGGAGCTTTCTCCTTGATCAATTTTATGATATACCAACCGATAGCACCTACAGCAACAATCCGGAACAAGCTGAGAATCATCTTCCCAATTTTGCCATCACTTAATTCCATGCCAAATGCCATGCCGTTGTTCTCTACAAAAAGGATTTTAAACCAGTCTCCGAAAATAGAAATTTCTTCTCCTATCATCATGTGGGTTTTAATCCATATTTTAACAGCCTGATCAATAATAAGCAGTATGGCTGTGAATAGTAACAATTTGTTGCGTAGATTCATGAAGTTGGATATTGAAGATGAAAATTGGAAATGGATATCCATTCCCAATTTTCAATGTTTTGTTAGCCTTGGCCATTTTCTTTTGCCTCAATACTCAAAGTAGCATGAGGAACTGCACGTAGACGTTCTTTGGAAATCAACTTGCCGGTAGCCCGACAGATGCCATATGTCTTGTTTTCTATGCGAATGAGGGCAGCTTCCAGGTGGGCAATGAATTTTGCCTGACGTTGAGCAAGACGGCCTGCCTCTTCTTTAGAAAGGACAGAAGCCCCTTCTTCAAGCACTTTGAAAGTCGGGCATGTGTCAGCGATATCATTGCCGTCACTGCCAGAAAGGGAAGCTTTGAGGATTTCGTAATCCTTGCGAGCCTTGTCGAGTTTTTCAAGAATCAATTCTTTGAATTCCTGTAACTCTTCATCAGAGTATCTAGTTTTTTCTGCCATAGCTTTAAAGTTTTGCCTAAAATTAATAACTTTTTTCCAATACACTAAGGTTTCCCTGAAAATATTGTTGTTTAAGTATTATAATTTTTCGATTTTGATGAATGTATGTACCTCGTCAATTTCGACATCCTTAGCTTTATCGTCACGATTATCAGATAGTTCTATGCTTTCTGCCAATACTTGACTTGCAATATATTGTTTGAAGTGTTCAACCGCTTCGTCAATTTCTTCATGACGACCAATTATCAGGTTTATTTTATCAGTTACATCAAAATTACTCTCTTTACGCAGATTTTGAATCCGGTTGATGAGTTCTCGGGCAATCCCTTCCTCTTTTAATTCCTTGCTAACATTGATATCAAGTGCTACTGTCAGGCGTCCTTCATTAGCTACCAACCAGCCTGGAATGTCTTCTGAAAGAATTTCCACATCTTCCAAGGTAAGGGTGATTGTGTCATCACCGATTGTCAGATCATAGTGGCCGTTCTTTTCCAGATTGAAAATATCGCTTTGTCCCATTTTGCCGACTAAAGCGGAAATCTGCTTCATGTATTTGCCGTATTTAGGACCTAAAGTCTTGAAATTAGGCTTGATACGTTTTACAAGTACGCCTGTCGTATTGGTGATGTATTCTATCTCTTTTACATTAACCTCGGAAAGAATGATATTTTTTACAGCATCCAATTGAGGTACCATTTCATCGTTCAGAATAGGAATAATCAACTTGCTCAGCGGTTGGCGAACGCGCAATTGCACTTTACGGCGAAGTCCCAATACCATGGATGACACTTTTTGAGCCAATTCCATGCGCTCTTCCAATGCCCGGTTTATGAGGGCCTCATTGGCCTTTGGAAATGTTGCCAAGTGTACACTACCTTTGTAGCGACCGGTTACACTGTTCAAGTCATTGAATAATTTATCCATATAGAATGGGGCAATCGGAGCTGACAGAAGTGCAACTGTTTCCAGACAGGTATATAATGTCTGGTAAGCTGATATCTTGTCTTGAGAATACTCGCCTCCCCAATATCTTTTACGTGAAAGACGTACGTACCAGTTTGACAGGTTTTCAATGACGAATTCCTGAATGGCACGTCCTGCACGGGTCGGTTCGTATTTTTCGAATGCTTCTGTAACTTCTTTCACTAATGAGTTCAGTAATGAAAGAATCCAACGGTCTATTTCCGGACGTTCTTCAATTGCTATATCGGCCTCCGCATAACGGAAGTTGTCTACATTGGCATATAGAGCAAAGAATCCATATGTATTATATAATGTACTGAAGAATTTACGTTTCACTTCATCTACCCCGGCAACATCGAATTTCAAGTTATCCCATGGTTGGGAATTGGTAATCATATACCAGCGTAACGGGTCGCTACCATATTCTTCGATAGTTGAGAATGGGTCAACGGCATTGCCGAGACGTTTTGACATTTTATTCCCTTTGGCATCCAATACAAGTCCGTTAGAGATAATGTTTTGGAATGCAACCGAGTCAAATGCCATCGTGGCTATTGCATGTAATGTGAAGAACCAACCACGGGTCTGGTCAACACCTTCAGCAATAAAGTTTGCCGGGAAACGCAGATGCTTGTCTATATCATCCTTGTGCTCGAACGGATAATGGAGTTGTGCATAAGGCATGGCGCCTGAATCGAACCAAACATCAATAAGGTCTTTCTCACGGAACATTTTCTGGCCGGTAGAAGAAACGAGTATGATGTCGTCAACATAGGGGCGGTGCAGGTCGATTTTATCATAGTTTTCTTTAGAGTTGTCGCCTACAATAAATCCTTCATAAGGATTTTTGGTCATGAATCCGGCTGCGATGGATTTCTTGATCTCATTTATCAATTCTTCTACTGAGCCGATACATTTTTGCTCTGAGCCATCCTCACTAATCCATATAGGAAGCGGGGTTCCCCAATAGCGTGAGCGTGATAAGTTCCAATCGACAAGATTTTCCAGCCATTTGCCGAAACGGCCTTCGCCTGTGCTGGCTGGTTTCCAGTTAATGGTACGGTTCAGTTCAATCATTCTGTCGCGTACGGCTGTCGTTTTGATAAACCACGAGTCCAACGGATAATAGAGGACCGGTTTGTCTGTTCTCCAGCAGTGCGGATAGTTATGTTCATGCTTTTCGACTTTAAAGGCTTTGTTTTCCTTTTTCAGCATGACAGACAAATCAATATCTAAAGTGGTGTCTTCATCTGTCAATGTCGGGTCGTAGGCATTTTTCACAAATCGTCCGGCATATTCACGATACAACTCAACGTTCACGTTGTTTTTAACGAATTCAGGATCAATTTCGTCTAAAATGAACAGACGTCCACGTTTGTCAACCATCGGTTGCTTGTTACCGTCTTTGTCAACAAGCAACATGGGGGCAATGCCGGCAACTTTAGCGACGCGGTCATCGTCAGCACCGAAGGTCGGAGCAATATGTACGATTCCTGTACCGTCTTCTGTTGTAACATAATCACCTAAAATGACACGGAACGCATCGCCTTCCGGACGCATCCAGGGTAGTAGCTGTTCGTAGTGGATACCTTCGAGTTCGGGTCCTTTGAATTCTGCAACTTTCTGGTAAGGAATCAGTTTGTCTCCTTCTTTGTAATCTTCCAAAGCGATGTCTGCCGCTTTAGGATTAAAGTAGGCAGCGAAACGATCTTTTGCAAGAACGACAGTTATTGGAAGATAAGTATAGGGATTGAATGTCTTGACAACATAATATGTGATATTCGGACCTACAGCCAATGCCGTATTGGAGGGAAGAGTCCATGGTGTGGTAGTCCAGGCGAGGAAATGCACGGTATCACTGTGCGCAAACAGTTTTTCGGATTTCTCATCGCGGATTACCTTGAATTGCGCCACACAAGTCGTATCTTTTACATCACGGTAACATCCCGGTTGGTTCAATTCGTGGGTGCTCAAGCCGGTTCCGGCTGCAGGAGAATAGGGCTGAATGGTGTATCCTTTATAGAGGAATCCTTTGTCATATAGTTTTTTTAAGAGATACCATAAAGTCTCAATGTAACGATTATCATAGGTGATATAAGGATTGTGTACATCAACCCAATATCCCATTTTTTTCGTAAGGTCTTCCCATTCTTTGGTGAATTTCATGACATCAAGACGGCATTCCTTGTTGTAGTCAACCACACTGATACTTTTGCCGATAGACTCTTTGGTGATGCCGAGTTTTTTTTCGACACCCAATTCAACGGGCAGGCCGTGAGTGTCCCATCCTGCTTTGCGTTCTACTAAAAATCCCTGAAGAGTTTTATAACGGCAAATGACATCCTTAATGGTACGAGCCATCACATGGTGGATGCCCGGCATTCCGTTTGCTGAAGGTGGTCCTTCATAAAAGACAAACGAAGGATGACCTTCCCGTGTCTTCAAACTCATCGCGAAAGTATTGTTGTCCTCCCAGGTTTTCAGTATTTCTTTGTTTACTTGAGAGAGATTCAAACCTTTGTATTCAGGAAATTTCTCGTTCATTTATGTAGTTTTTAAATGGTTCTTAATGAATTGGCTGCAAAGATACTATTTTTTTTGCCTAAAATTATGGCAGTTGCTTAATTTTCATCTGCAACAACGAAGCGGGCGGTTAGACGGCTGCGTTGCTCGACCAATATATTCTTATGTGCAGTGAGTTTGTTGATGGTGTCTTCGTTATAATGGCGAATGGTCAACAGACGCACGTTTTTATTGTATAGCACTTCGTATTCATCATGCAATTCATTGATAAAACTGTCAAAAATAGCTTCATTCAAATCAATACAGAATGAAAATGTAATGGCAGATGTTTGCATAAGGTTCAAACGCAGACGGTATTTTGCCAGAATAGCAAAGATTCGGCTGAGTTTCTCTTCTGCTATAAATGAAAAGTCGCGTGGAGAAAGTGTCAATAGCAACTGGTTCCCTTTGTCTATGAAGATAGGTGGAAGGTTCAAGCGTTCGTCCAGTTCGCGAATGACAGATCCATGGCTTTCCGGATAAAGGAATGAACGTACATAAAGTGGGATCCCTTTATTCTGTAGCGGTTTTATAGTTTTGGGGTGAATGACCTTGGCTCCACAATTTGAAAGCTCTATCGCCTCTTTATATGACATCTTGCTGATGATTTCCGTGTCTTTATACAATTTGGGGTCGGCGTTCATGATGCCCGGAACGTCTTTCCAGATAGTCACCGATTCTGCATCCAGCAAGTTAGCCAGCAAGGCTGCAGTATAGTCGGATCCTTCTCTTCCCAATGTTGTTGTTTGGTTAGTGGTTGTGCCTGCAATGAATCCTTGGGTGATATACATAAATGTATCTTGAAAGGTGAATGCTTTTTGACACAACTGTGAAGAAAGTTCCAGGTTGACGCAGGCATTCCGGTAATTTTGGTCTGTAATCAGGCATTTGCGGATGTCGATAAATTTAGCTTTTCGTCCTTGCTTCTCCATGTAGGAGGCAATGATTGTTGTTGAAAGTAATTCTCCAAAACAGATGATGCGGTCGTATTCGTAATCGTATGACAATGACGGGTCGCTGTTGAGAATGTCCTGTAATTCACAATATAGGTTGTCGGTCAGTTGTGTGACCTCATCTGCCGATGTTCCGAATAGATCGTTGATAATATTTTGATGAAAATCTTTGATACGTGAAAATGCAGCTGCAATATCTCCTGTTTTGTGGAAATAGGCATTGCATAATACCTCCAGTGCATCAGTCATTTTCCCCATGGCTGATACGACAATGATTAGATTCTCCTTCTGAGTGTTGATAATCTTGAACAGGTTTTTCACTCCATCGGCATCTTTTACGGATGCTCCACCAAATTTGTATACGTTCATATTTTAACGGAATATTATAAACACTTTTATTTAGGGCGCTAATTTATATATTAAATTGGATATTTTCAGCACCTTCTCTTTGAATACATCTGTTTGAGAATGAAAAAGTCTAAAGTTCCAGTTAAATTATGTAATGAGGACTTTTATGTCAGTGGGTGGGAAGAGACGTATATGATTCTGTTCTCAACGCGCTAAATCTTATGAAAACGTTTGTGTATTACAATTTCTCATTTTATATTTGCGTCTACTAACAAAACATGCAATGATTTTATGAATAAAGTTACAACTTTAAATCAATTTATTATCGAACAACAGGCTGGTGTCCCTGAAGCTACGGGAGGCTTTTCCTGCCTGTTACATCACGTCGGAATTGCTGCGAAAAAAATCAATAGAGAAGTAAACAAAGCTGGCTTGGTAGACATTCTTGGTCGTGCCGGAACTGAAAATGTACAAGGAGAAGATCAGCAGAAGTTAGATGTGTATGCCAATGAGACGTTTATAGCGGAATTGAAGGCGAGTGGGGAGTGTTGTGGCATTGCTTCGGAAGAGAATCAGGATGTTGTTGTCTTTGATGAAGGCATGTCTCGTGATGCAAAATATATTTTTTGTATGGACCCGCTGGACGGTTCATCTAATATTGATGTGAATGTTTCTATAGGGACTATATTTTCTGTTTTCCGTCGTAAGTCTTCGGTGGGAGAAGCTGCTAATGTGGACGATTTTTTGCAGCGCGGTTGTGAGCAGGTGGCTGCCGGGTATGTGATTTATGGTTCATCTACAATGCTGGTTTATACGACTGGGAATGGGGTGAACGGTTTTACATTGGATACATCTATCGGAGAGTTTTGTTTGTCGCATCCTAATATAAAAACACCGAAAGACGGAAAGATATATTCCATTAATGAGGGTAATTATGAGAAATTTCCGGTGGGTGTAAAAAAATATATCAAATATTGTCAGGAGACAGATAAGAAGACCAATCGTCCTTATACTTCCAGATATATCGGTTCGTTGGTTGCAGACTTCCATCGTAATCTTTTAAAAGGCGGTGTGTTTATCTATCCGGAGACCAATAGTCATCCGAATGGTAAATTACGTTTGTTGTACGAATGCAATCCGATTGCGTTTATTGCAGAACAGGCAGGCGAATTGGCAACAGACGGCAATCGTAGAATTCTTGATATTCAGCCGGAAACAATCCATCAGCGTGTCCCGTTCTATACTGGCTCAAAGAATATGGTGGAAAAGGTTGAAGATTTTTTGCGTTTTTTCGAACAGGTATAATAAGTCCTATATTAATAGATAAATCAGTATGATAAATAAACAGTTGTTGAATCCTTCCAGTATTGTTGTTGTAGGAGGTTCAGATGATATTCAGAAACCTGGTGGTAAAGTATTGAAAAATTTGCTTGACGGGCAGTATAAAGGTGGATTGTATGTAGTCAATCCTAAAATGGATGAAGTGCAGGGGGTAAAGGCATATCATGATGTCAAGGAATTACCTGAGGTGGATTGTGCTATTATTGCTATCGCTGCAAAATTTTGTCTGGCAACGATTGAGGTATTGGCAAAAGAGAAAAATACACGTGCTTTTATAATACTTTCTGCCGGATTTAGCGAGGAAAATGCAGAAGGGAAGGCTTTGGAACAACAAATAGTCAAAATAATAGATTCTGTTGGCGGCTCTTTGATCGGTCCGAATTGTATCGGGGTATTGAATACGAATTATAATGGGGTGTTTACTACTCCTATCCCCAAATTAGACCCTCAAGGTGTTGATTTTGTGTCAGGTTCTGGAGCTACAGCCGTGTTTATTATGGATGCCGGGATGCAGAAGGGCGTGAAATTCAACAGCGTTTTTTCCGTCGGTAATTCTGCTCAGTTGGGTGTTGAAGAGATTTTGGAGTATTGGGACGAGTCGTTCGATCCAGAGAACAGTTCACGTATCAAATTGATGTATGTGGAAAGCATAGATAAGCCGGATAAGTTGTTGAAACATGCGTCTTCTCTGATCCGTAAAGGGTGTCGCATTGCTGCAATCAAATCGGGAGGTTCTGCTGCCGGTAGCCGAGCTGCTTCTTCACATACCGGTGCGTTGGCAAGTTCAGATGTTGCAGTGGAAGCATTGTTCCGTAAAGCCGGCATTGTGCGTTGTCATGGACGTGATGAATTGGCAACCGTTGCGGCAATCTTTACCTATCCAGAATTAAAGGGGAAGAATATTGCTATTGTCACTCATGCAGGAGGTCCGGCTGTAATGTTGACTGATGCTCTTTCCAATGGAGGTATGGAAATCCCTCACTTGGAGGGTCCGAAAGCTGAAGCTTTGTTGGCTCAACTGTTCAATGGATCGTCGGTAGGTAACCCTATAGACTTTTTAGCGACAGGAACTGCAGAGCAGTTAGGTGTTATTTTGGATGCATGTAATCGTGATTTTGACAATATAGATGGAATAGCAGTGATTTTCGGAAGTCCGGGTCTGTTCCCTATCTTTGATGTATATAAAGTGCTGGGAGAAAAAATAGCTACTTCTAAAAAACCGATCTATCCGATTTTCCCGTCTTCCATGGTGGTTAAAGATGAGATAGAAGAGTTTGTACATCATGGCGGTGTTTATTTCCCATATGAGGTGAATTTCGGTAATGCACTTTGTAAAGTGTTTAAAACCCCTGCTCCTCGGCCGGAACAGCCGGAATTGCCAGCTGTAGACGAGGCTCGCATCCGTGCAGTTGTGGATAAAGCTGGAAATGGATATTTGGCACCGGAACAGATTCATGAATTATTGGATGCTGCAGGGATTGCCCGTGCAAAAGAAGGAGTTGCTGATAATGAAGAGGAAATAGTTGCTTTGGCTAAAGCAATCGGTTTCCCGTTGGTAATGAAGGTAGTCGGTCCTGTACACAAATCGGATGTCGGTGGAGTGACATTGAATGTGCGTGATGAGGCGACTGTGCGTAATGAATTCCGCCGTATGATGCAGATTAAGGATACACATGCAGTGATGTTAGCTCAGCAATTATCAGGTACTGAGGTGTTTATCGGTGCTAAACGTGAAGCTAAATTCGGCCATATGGTTCTTTGTGGCTTGGGGGGTATCTTTATCGAAGTCCTGAAGGATGTGCGTGCAGGTTTGGCTCCCATTGCAGAATCTGAAGCATTGACAATGATTCATGAGTTGAAGTCTTACAAGATTATTCAGGGAGTGCGTGGTCAGGAGCCTGTAAATGAACGGAAATTTGCAGAGGCTGTTGCTCGCGTATCTATGTTGGTGAAGGTGGCTCCCGAAATTTTTGAGATGGACCTGAATCCATTGTTGGGCAATAAGGAGAATGTTGTGGCTGTTGATGCACGTATCCGCATAGAAAAATAAAGCGATGAGGAAACAAGATTTCTTATTTATATTGGGAGTAGCAGTTCTGCTGCTACCCTTTTTTTTATGTGAACCTGTCTATCGTTGGTATCATGCTTTCAATGCTGAACATGGGATGGTAATGAGTTTTGTCAAATTTGCCCTTCTTTCAACATTGGGAGAGGTGATTGGTTTGAGAATCAGTGCGGGAGTATATTGTCGGAAAGGTTTTGGTATTTTACCGCGAATGCTTGTGTGGGGAGTATTGGGTATGGGGATAAATATTGCCATGATGATTTTTTCTAATGGAACTCCTGTGGTGTTGGAGTATTTGGGTGTGCAAAATGCTGTCGGGATATTCCATAGTGAGGCTCTTTCATGGGAGAAGGTGTTGGTGGCATTTGCTGTGTCTGTGAGTATGAATACATTTTTTGCTCCTGTGTTTATGACATTGCATAAAATCACGGATACCCATATTATAAATCAAGGGGGTACTCTTGCGGGTTTCTTCCATCCGATTAAAATGAAAGAAATCATGATGGGATTAAACTGGGCAGTACTTTGGGGCTTTGTATTCAAAAAAACGATTCCTTTGTTTTGGTTCCCTGCACATACGATAACCTTTTTGTTGCCGGGTAATATGCGTGTGCTTTGTGCAGCTCTTTTAGGAGTTGTATTGGGAGTCTTATTGGCGATAGGAGCGAGAAAGAGTTAAATGTGAGTAGTTATAGTAAGATGTCTGAACATCTGTTAATAATGTAAATGGGAAAGATTCTGTACTTGTTAATGTTGAATATCCTGCTTTAATTTGATATATTTGTAAAAACTTTACTTATGAAAAAGATAACACTACTATTGACCCGTCATGGGGAGACAATCGAGAATAAAAAAAACATATTGCAGGGGCAGTTGCCAGGGACATTGTCTGAACTTGGCATACAGCAGGCTGAAGAGTTGGCAAAGAAGTTGGCAGATGTGCCGTTGGATGTGATAGTTTCCAGTGATTTATCCCGTAGTTATAAAACTGCTGAAATTGTAGCCCAGGCGAAAGGGATGCAAGTATATTCTACTCCTTTGTTGCGTGAAATGCATTGGGGAGGTTATACCGGCGGAACTTTTGACAAAGTAGATTGGTATCATCTTCCTTTTGGGGTTGAGTCATTGGAGGAGTTGGATATGCGTGCAGAAGAATTTGTGAATTATTTACGTGTCAAATATCCGGGCAAGCGAATTCTGGCTGTCGGACATGGAGCTTTTAATCGGGCAATCTTAAATCATCTGGAGGGACGTAAACCGTCGGAAATGTTAGAAAAGCCTATAATGTGTAACACGGAAATTGTAGAACTTATGTGCTAAATAATTGCAATTTACACCCATGGAAATTTTCGGTAAACGGTTCGGGATATTGTGTCTTTTGATGTTTTGGGCAAATATATTGTCTGCACAAGTACAGCATCAGGATACTGTTTTGCAAGATACGGCCAAGCGTGTCCTTGTTACCATCCGGGGTGTGATTGTCGGAGGAACTGAGAAGGAGAAGTTACCGGGTGCTTATATATATTTGGGTGAAGCCCCAATGCCTGTCAGTACGACAGATGTTGATGGGCGCTTTGTCCTTCAGAAAGTCGTTGCAGGGAAGATTCGTCTGTCTGTATCTTATATCGGTTATGAGACTTATTCTAAGGTCTTTAATGTGGAAAAAGATACTGATATTGGGGAAATTTGCTTGAAGACAGTATTGCTTGAAGAGGTTGTTGTTGAGGCGAAAGTGCCTATTGCAACGCAGCATGGGGATACGACAAAATTTAATGCCAGTGCTGTAAAGGTGGCTGTTGATAGTGATTTGGAAGCATTGATAAAAAGACTGCCCGGATTTGAGATTATTGATGGAAAGATTATTGCGCAAGGGAAAGAGGTTACCCGTCTTTTTATTGATGGAATGGAGTATTCATTTAATAATCCGTCTGCTGCATTGAAAAATTTACCGGCGAAACTGGTTAATAAAATCAGTATGTACGACCGAGGGAGTGATGAGGCAGAATTTTCAGGATATCACGATGGGAAGAAATACCGTACCTTAAATATTGAAACACATGATCCCGATAGGGCTAAAATATTCGGTAATGCCGATGCTGAGTATGGGATTACTTCACCGTTAAAAAATACGTTCAAGGAAAATAACTATAGAGGGGAGGCTGTGGCCAATTTCTTTGATAGGAAAAATAAGATAACTTTGAATGTGAATGCGGATAATCAGGGAATGTTGGTCGATTTGCTTGGTAGCCGTTTAGGTGGAGGTAATGGATATAGCCGTACTAAAGGAGTCTATGCCAATGTTTCTTCAGAGCTGGTGGAGAAATTGAGAATTTCTACAAACTATAACTGGTCAGATAATGCTTCAAGTTCGGCCTCCATGTCGAAGCAGGAGTATTTCCCGACGGAGCAATATGAAAGTCGTATTTACGATAATGAAAGTCGGTTGCATCAGGATAATAAAAACCACTCTTTTAACGGGCGATTTGAATATAGGATCAATAAAAAAAGTTGGTTGATTTTTTCACCTACGGTATCGACAGGAAAAACAAATAATTGGAGTGTAGCTTATGATGCGAATGTAGAGAATAGTGATACCATAAATGTATCTAATACAGAGAACAGAAGTGATGGAAACACGTTGAGTTTGAATGGTAATGTTCTTTGGATGCAGGCTTTCCGTAAGCCGGGACGTTCTATGACAATGAATCTGACGGGAGGGTATTCGCATTCATTGTTTAAGCAGTTGCAAAATAATGATGAGCATTCTTTGAAAGCGGATGGTGTTTATTTGGACACTTTGCGTAATCTGATGACAGATAATGATCAGAATTCCTATGATTGGTCGTTGGCAATCATGTGGTCGGAACCGTTGGGAGAGCGTTCCCGTTTGTCTGTCAATTATACCTATCAAGATCGGAAGAACAATTCGGACCAGTCCAGTATGTCATATAGAGACCGAGAATTCCAGTATTTATTAGGTGTCGATTCTGCTCAGACAAATGAGTTGAAAAATGTTTATCATGTACATAATTATGGAGTGAATTATAGTTACACGGGCGATAAATTGCGTTTTGGTACAGGATTGTCATTAAGCAATACGAAGATGGATAATCGTTACCGATATTTGGGGAAAAGTGATTCAGTATTGGTGAGTCGGTATACGGATGTGTCGCCTATGTTGAGTTTGGGATATACATGTAATGAAAATAGTAATCTGGATGTGAGTTATTCCGGAAATTCATCATCACCGACGGTAACGCAGTTGCAGGAAGTGTTGCAAATCAGTAATCCGTTGCAGGTTTCTAAAGGAAATTCGTCTTTGAAGAAATCTTTTTCTCATAATCTGATGATGAATTATACCCATACGAGACTTGAAAGTTCCGGTTTCTTTAACGCGACATTAAGTGCTGGGCAGACTTTTAATATGATAGCGACGAATGTGAGGTTTATTAGTCATGATACGATTGTTGACGGTTATCAATTGTCGCGTGGAGCCAGTCTGACGACACCGACGAATTTGGATGGTTGTTGGAATGTTTCCGGTAGTGTGTCTTATTCTTTCCCTTGGGAAAAATTAAAATTGCGTTTTAATACCCATATGGGATACAGTTTTTCACGTACACCTTCTATTTATGACAATTTGAAAAATATGAATAGTTCGCATACGGGGACTATGACTTTTTCCGTGTATTCGAATATTTCAGAAAATATTGATTATTATTTTTCATCTGCCAATACATTGTCCTGGTCAGAAAATACAGAAACTGGGAATGCCCGATATTATAACAGCAATTTGAATGGTTCATTCAATTGGGTATTTTGGAAGGGATGTTATGTAAATGCAATGTACAGCGGTTCTTTCCATATTACCAAGAAAAGCGATCGGGTGAAACAGTCGGAGCATGTACTTGATGCAAGCATTGGCAAGAAATTCGGTAAAGAACGTCAGTTCAGCGTGTCTCTCTCTGCACATGATATTTTGCAGAATCGTCGCACGATGAACTATGCCTTGACAGATTTATACTCCAGCGTTACTTATAACACAGTGCCTTCTACATGTTTTCTGTTAGGTGTTTCTTACCGGTTTGATAACATAAAGGCCCATTGATTATAGTTGGATGACTGTTTTACTCCCGTACGGAATGTCCTCATCAAATGATTTTTCGATGGGACACTGTTTGGCATATACCAAGGCGCAGGCGATGACACCCCGGTGTGTAAATACACAGCATTCTTGTTGGGCTGTGTTGCGTATCTCATTTAGAAAATCCGAAACACGTTGATATTGGTTTAGATAACTCTCTGCACCACCGGCAGGATTGTGTATCCAGTCGTTATACCAGAGTGTTAATCGGGAATCTGTGATGGCATCCCAGCGTTGCATTTCCCAAGTGCCGAAATTTAATTCTTTTAGCCTGTCATCAATATGTGGATGTTCGTAGCCACAAAAAGCTGCCAATTTCCGGCAGCGTGACAAGGGGCTGCAATAGATGGAATCAAAATATTGTCCGTTTAAGCTTTCGTATACTTTTTGTGCTTCTTCTGGAAAGGTATCGGCTGTATTTACATCGCTCCATCCATAGCAAACGCCGGATTCTACCGCAACACTGGTATGTCTGATGAAGGTGATTTTCATAGGAATGGCATAATCATTAAAAGATATCCTAAATAAAAAGTCTGTTCTGACAATAAAACGCTGGCTCCGCAGCAATCTCCTGTATAGCCGCCAATTTTGTGTTTGAAATAAAAACGTAGACCTATAAGCATGATAGCCATAGGTATGACCGGCAAGAAGTTCGTCCCTAAAAAATATAACGGGACAATACATATGATGGCTATTGGCAATTGTTTCAGCAAGCCAAGGTGATTATATAATACTTTTGTTTTGCTGGTCTCTTCCGTGCGTGCATAAGGTAGGGTGTTTATCATGAAAGCGGTGGCAAATTTGGACAATACATCGGCTCCGATGATTACGGCTGCCTGGGCATTGGTAGGCAGTGAATACAGGAAAGAAGTGTATAAAAGGAAATAGATAATCAGCCCGATAGTTCCGTAACTGCCAATGTGTGAATCTTTCATGATGGCAAGTATTTTTTCTTTGGTGGAGCCTCCGCCGAAGCCGTCAAAAAAATCAGCAAGGCCGTCTTCATGCAGTGCACCTGTCAATAGTAAACGGACTGCAATGGCTAGAATACAGGCAGGTAAAGTTGCCCGGCCAATCTGGCTGATAACATATAGGGTTGCCCAAGTGGCGCTGCCTGTGATGAATCCGACTAAAGGCCAATATAGCAAGACGTTGCTGTAGTATTTTTTGTCCACTTGTACGAGTCGCCACAAAGGGAGACGGGTGAACATCATGATGGCAGCTAACAGTGAATTCATTTTAGAAATATTTGGTTACGGAAGCAGAATGAAAATTATTCATCTCGTTAATCATGCGAACGGCCGCTTCTATGATGGGATAGGAGCAGATCGCACCGGTTCCTTCACCTAGTCGAAGGCCGAGATTTAACAGTGGGCGTGCATGCAATGCATTTAGTACTAATTTATGTCCAGCTTCGTCTCCCTGATGTCCGAATATGCAATATTCCAACACTTCGGGATAGAGTTGTGATGCTGCGAGTACACAGTTTGTCATGATGAAGCCGTCGACGATGATAATCATGCCTAGTTCTGCGGCACGCAGCATCCCGCCTACTGCTGCTACCATTTCGAAACCGCCGAACCAGCGGATGATGTCTTCCGGAGTGTGGTCTCCAGAGTAATTTTCCATAGAGTGCTTCAGGATGTTGTATTTGTGTTCGATACCCTTGCTGTTCAGACCGCTGCCTGCACCGACACACTCTTTTAGAGGGATTTCTGTAAAATAGGTCATCCATAAAGAGGATGCGGAAGTGTTGGCAATGCCCAATTCTCCGAAACTTAGGATATTGGATCCTTCTTCCTTTGTCATGTCAACAATTTCGGCACCGATTTCAATGGCTCGTTCCATCTCTTTTTTACTCATGGCTGCTTCATGGAGATAGTTGCTTGTACTTTTTCGAATTTTCCGGTCAATTAATCCCGGCAGACCTTGAAAATCGGCATTTACTCCACAGTCTACAATTTTAAGTATGAAATTATGTTGGCGGGCAAACATATTGACTCCTCCGCCTCCCTTGAGAAAATTGTATATTTGTTGTGCAGTGACTTCCGGTGCAGAGAAACTGACACCCTCGACGACAATGCCGTGGTCTGCTGCAAAAACGATATTTTGTGGTTTGTGTAATTGGGGGGAAAGGCTTTGTTGGATAGTGCCGATTTGTACGGCAAGTTCTTCCAGACGTCCTAGGGAGCCCTTGGGCTTGGTTAGATTGTCTATTTTATATTGTAAGGCAGGAATAATTGCCTTGTTTGGTGTCTTGATATGAAAAGTCCTCATAGGAACTATATTTTATTTGAGTTATTGTTTAATTTTCATTGGTATTCCGGAAACCATCAATACCACTTCATCAGCCTGTTGTGCAGCATATTGGTTCATCCATCCCTGTAAATCCGTAAATCGTCGTTGAATCAGGTTCTCCGATACTCCTCCCAGTCCGATTTCGTTTGTGACAAAAATAAAGGTGGCATCTTGATTTGTAAAACGATTGAATTCATCTTTTAATTCTGTGAGCGATTTTTCAACATCGGAGTCGTTGTCAAAGAAAAAGTTGGTGGCCCAAAGTGTCATGCAGTCAATGACAGTTACGCGCCCCTCCAAAGAATGTTTGCTCAATTCTTTCTCTTCTTCGATATTTGTCCATTGGGGTCCCCTGTCATGTTGGTGGCGTAGGATGCGTTGACGGTACTCTTCATCCCATACTCTTGAGGTGGCGAGATATACAGGATTGTCAGTCAGTTGCAATGCTAACCGTTGAGCGTATCCGCTTTTCCCTGATCGTTGTCCTCCGGTGATAAGGACTATTTTTTTTGCCATATCTTTCATTTTTTTGCTCCGTAAAGATAGCTTTTTTAATTTAGAAAATAGTGTCATATTGTCATATTGGCTATCTTTGCTACGAGTAAACTGATGGAGTAATGAAGAGATTGAAGCCTATTATGTTTGTCGGTACTTGTTCGGATGCAGGAAAGAGTATTATAAATACTGCATTCTGTCGTATTTTCTTACAAGATGGGTATGCGCCGATTCCTTTTAAGGCCCAGAATATGTCTTTGAATTCCTGTTCGACTCCGGATGGAGGAGAGATAGGAAGGGCGCAGGCTGTGCAGGCAGAGGCTTGTGGCATTGCTCCGTCAACGGATATGAACCCTGTATTATTGAAGCCCTCTTCCGACCAGACATCACAAATGATTCTTAATGGACAGCCGGTGGGCAATATGTCAGCACGGGAATATTTCCGGACAGATAATAAGGAGTATTTATGGCATGAGGTACTGTCAGCTTTCCATCGTTTGAAAGAGAATCATTCTCCTGTAGTGATGGAGGGAGCCGGCAGTATTTCAGAATTGAATCTGCGTGATCAGGATATTGCAAATATGAATATGGCGCAGAAGGTTGGTGCTGCAGCCTATTTGGTTGCGGATATTGACCGTGGAGGAGTATTTGCTTCTGTTTATGGATCTGTCATGTTGTTGCCGAAAGAACAGCGTCGGTTGTTAAAAGGGATTATTATTAATAAATTCAGAGGGGATGAGTCATTGTTTGCTGAAGGACGGAAGATAATTCAGGAATTGACAGGGATACCGGTGGTAGGGGTAATACCTTATTTCCGTGATATTCATATAGAGGAGGAGGATTCGGTGGCATTGGCTGACAAGGCTGTTGCTGCAGAACCCGGGAAAGTGAATGTTGCTGTTGTGTTGCTGCGTAGAATGTCTAATTTCACGGATTTTAATGCCGTGGGGCAGGATGGACGTTTCCATTTGTATTATACAGACAAACCTTCAGAAATAGATAAAGCGGATATTGTAATACTGCCGGGGACAAAAAATACGGTTGCCGATTTGTTGGAAATTAGGGGGAATGGAGTGGCTGAGGCGATTCTTCGGAGTAAGAAGGCAGGGAAAAAAGTTATTGGTATTTGTGGAGGCTTTCAGATGTTGGGGAAACGGATTGAAGATCCCCGTCATGTGGAGAATTTGCTGGATGGTGTTGATGGATTAGGATTGTTTCCGTTGGTTACCGTTATGCAAACCCAAAAGGTAGTATGTCAGAGTAGGTTCGATTTTAAAGACAAGGGGCTTTTATGTAATGGTTATCAGGTTCATATGGGCGAAACATTGCCTGTCGATGGAAAATTGTCACCTCAGGAAAATTTGAATATATTGGCTGATGGGACGTATGAGGGGTATCGCTTGGATGATAATTGCTGGGGGAGTTATATGCATGGTATTTTTGACAATACGGTAGTATTGGATGATTTGGCATCCGGTTTTGTCAATTTGCCGGTATCCGGTTTTGATTATATGGCATTTAAGGAGAAACAATATGATATGTTGGCTGCTCATGTACGTGCGGCAGTGGATTTGGACTATATTTATTCAACATTGAAGGTATGATTCATGGACATGGCGATGACCTTTATCGCTCGGAGACAGAGGTAAAGGCCAATTTTTCGACAAATGTATGGTATGGAGCGGACATGAAGCCTCTTCTTCATTTCCTGACGGCACGTCTGGATAGGATTTATCATTATCCGGAGCCGGATGCCGGATCTTTCTGTAGGGTGGCTGCGGAGTATCACGGTGTTGCACCGGAGAATGTATTGGCTGGCAATGGAGCGACAGAGTTGTTTTATCTGGTGGCTCATGCTTTTGCCGGTGGGCACACTCTTTTGCCGGTACCTTCTTTCAGGGAATATGAAGATGCTTGTGTGTTATATCGGCATCATATCTCTTTTTTGCTGCAGGTGAATCCTGCACATTTGCCGACAGATGCATCTTTGATGTTTATCTGTAATCCTAATAATCCGGATGGACGAATCTGGTCTGAGGAGGAAATCCGGGCAATCCTTTCTGCATATCCGGATAGGGTATTGGTTATAGATGAATCTTTCATTTGGTTTGCACCGGAGGCTCATTCTGCGATTCGGCTTGTAAAGGAGTATCCTAATTTGCTCGTTGTTCGTTCCATGACAAAATGTTATGCCATTCCTGGTTTGCGTCTTGGATATTTGATAGGAAGTCCCCAATTGATAGAGCGGGTTTCTCGTTTTGCTTTTCCATGGTCAGTCAACACCCTTGCTATTGAAGCAGGTAAATTCTTGTTGCAGTCAGGTGATTCTATTTTGCCCGATGCGAGTTGTTTGTTGGAGCGGCAGCGATGTTTTTCTGCTAGGATTGCGGAAATCCCCGGTTTCCGGCCGTTGGTGTCGCATTCCTCCTTTTTTCTGGTGCATACTGATATGGAAGTGGCTCGTCTGAAATGTTGGCTTTTGGAAAAATATGGAGTATTGATTCGCGATGCTTCTAATTTTAGAGGATTGGATAATCACTATTTTCGTATAAATACATTGACAGATTCACAAAATAATCTTTTGCTTCAAGCTTTGAAATCATGGAACACTGTTGGTTGATTATTATCCCTTTGGTCGCAGGTTATTTGTTGGATTTGTGGCTGGGTGACCCTCGGCAGCTGCCGCATCCGATTGTCGGTTTCGGCGATATGATTGCCTGGATTGAGCGTATCTGGAATCATGGTCGGTGGCGTTGGCTGAAAGGATGTTTTGTTGCTATTGTCTATCCGGCCCTGGTTTTGTTTGTCGGTTGGGAAATCTCTCGATTGGCCTTGATGGTAGGGGGGGATGTATTGTTTTGTATAGTCGCGACAATTTTTGTTTTTTATGGTTTGGCGAACCGGAGTTTGATAAGTGAGGGGGCGGAAGTAATCCGTGTTTTGCGTGAAGAAGGGTTGGAAGCCGGAAGAAAGCGGTTGTCATGGATTGTTGGACGTGATACTTCGGGATTGACTTCCCGTGAGATTTATACGGCAGTGTTGGAGACTATGTCAGAGAATCTTAGCGATGGAGTTGTGGCTCCGCTTTTTTATTATGCATTGGGAGGTTTCCCTGCCATGATGGCTTATAAGATGGTGAATACATTGGATTCTATGATAGGCTATAAAGATGGGCGTTATCGTCAGTTTGGTTGTTGTGCTGCCCGTTTGGATGATGCGTTGAATTATATCCCGGCACGTTTGACAGCTTTGTTGATGGCGTTGGTGGCTTACCGTCGTGGACTTTTCCGCTTTATTTTACGTAATTGTCACATGCATGCCAGTCCTAATTCTGGCTTTCCGGAATCGGCGATGGCTGGTATCTTGAATTGTCGTTTCGGTGGAGCTCATGTTTACCATGGGTTGTTGGTCCCAAAACCTTACATTGGTGATAACGATCGAGAGGTGGAGTATGAGGATTTTCTTGTAGCAGTCCGGGTCAATCATAGAGTGACACTGCTGTGTGTATGTGTTATTATAATGGTAGCCTGTTTGTGCTGTCTTTGAGGCATAGACAGGATGGATTGCGGATAATTTTTTCTTAAAGTGCAATGGGAAATTTATAAAAAATCATCTCATCTTGTTATGAATAAGTTGGTAAGTAGGATTTGAATTTTATTTTTTTATATTATTTTTGTTCTTGATTCTTGATAGGCAATGAGCTTCTGCGATTGTTGGGAGCGATTGTGTCATTATTGAATATTATGTTGTTAATCAGTACGATTTGGGAGTTTTAAGTTACGATGCGAAGAGGTGTGGAATCACAATACTCTGATAGATGGGCGATGTCGGTGAAAAATTTCTCAAATCGTTTTCAACGGGGATTACCGCTTTTGCGAAAAATAGGCGAGTGACCATGGGTATCATGATAGGCAAAGCTGTGAAATTGGCAGAAGGTAATGTTGATATCCATAGTCGCAATATCTTGATGAACAAAGATTTTATCGCCTTTATATTTAAAAGAATGTGATTGTCTGGAAGTGGTTTATGTGTAATTGTAAACCTCTTGTTCCTGTATCATTCACACAATGTCTTTGGGGTACAAAAATGCACAGCTGTTTGCCGTGCATTTTTTTCAGAATGATCAATTGGAAATTATTCTAATATCGAAATCTGGGGTGTAATCAGGCGCTTTGTACTCCGACTTTGCGTTGGCAATAGCGGTTGCATTGTTGACAAACGTCGTATCCGAGTAGAGTTCCGATAATGAAATCTTCTTCCGGAGTCAATTGATTCAATGGGCGGTTGCAAAACATTCGGATAATATTTATACATTCTTTCCTGCCGAAAAAGATATTGACTCTTTGGGTATTGACAGGAAGAAGCATATATTCAATATCAGATCTTTGTAGCCTTCTTACAGCATATGCCTCGTCGTTTTTGTCGATGGTGCATAATGCCATACAACGGATACCTTTTTGTAATTCGTAAATCTGATGTGCAAATAATTTCATTTCTCCAGATAATACACCGCCGTCCATAGTTATTCTTTTTTTAAAATTCTTTTTTTAATGATTCTGTCCAATTCTCAATCCGTCCCTCTGTTTTGTCGGATTCGTTGTTTTCATCAATAAGCATTCCTACCAATGCGCCATCAACTTCTGCTTGTGATGAATCGTATGAGTAGTCTGCCGGATTTGTGGAACCGATAAATGTACATCCACATCCTTGTAATTTCTCATAGATGATACCTACAGCATCGCAGAATGTAGATCCGAATGACATGGAGTCACCGCATCCGAACAAAGCTACTTTCTTTCCATTCAGGTTGCAAACTGCCAGTTTGTCCAGAAAATCATACCAATCGTCTTGTAATTCTCCTGAACCCCAAGTTGAGCTTCCTAATATTAATATTTCGTAGTCTTCTGCTGTTTTTGCGTCTGCGTTGCCTACATTGTAAACATCTTCTGAAGCAACATCAAGACGAGCAGCTATTTGTTCTGCGATAGATTCTGTAGTTCCACTGGTAGAACCGTAAAATATTCCAATCTTTTTCATATTCAAAATAATTAATTGTTTATGACTGCAACGAAGGTATAGGATTTATATGCAAAGAAGTATCCCCTTTTTTGATGAAAAAAAGGTCATGACATCCCCATTAGTGGTTAACCATATGTGACTAGACTCGTCGGTATTTTTCCTTTGGTTGTCTTTGTGAAAGCTCTTTTTGTTCGATGTGATAATTAGGTATATATCTAATTACATGAATTATATTTCAGTTGAAGAACTTGTTGTAACCCTATACACCAAGGGTATAAGTCTTTCCGATATAGAGGAGGGAATGCGTGAAATTTACTACTCACTTTAACTATATTCATTGTTGCCAATAAAGTAGATTTTTGATTTATTCCAATTGGCCTTTGTTGATGGTAGGCAATGAAACAACAGAGGTATTCAGCCTTTCTATCGTTTGGAGTAATACATCCTTTCCGTCGTAAGCATTCGAACAAATGCACCTTTTACACTTTGAGGTTTGGTTGTAGCTTTGCGATAGTGAATACAGTCAAACCTCAATTATTATGAATAGACAAGAATTTGAAGAATTAGAATTGCAGGTGCAACAAAGCGGTCTGCCGTTGAAGTCATACCTTCAACAGATGAGGGAGTCAAATCACCCTCTTTAGACACTGTCCAAAATATTGTGTAAATGATAAAACAGGATTCAGATATAAGAATTTTATCTGAATCCTGTTTTATCATTTGTACATTCTTTTACACCTATCTCTCCCAATGGCTATTTGTCAATGGATTTGATTTTACCACGATATCACGTTTTTTGGCTCCATCCAAAATTTTCTTAAATATTTCTGCTAACTCCATACGAGTTACTTTGCCAATTGAAAAATCTGTTTTAATTTTAGCATCCGATATATTCCAAGCATCTCCCTGCTCTGCATATGAATTCAGAATTGCCAACCAAAGCATGGGATCATTAATTTCACTTATGTCACCAGCAGTTGCTTGAGCCGTATCTAAATTATTATTTTCTTCCAATAAGAAAGGAATTCTGACCTTTTTAAAGAGATCATCTGAAAACAAATTATTACTTATTTCTTCAATAATTCTATAAGCACACTTTTTCATTTCATCCACTTTTTGCCTTTCTGTAGAAAAATGAACTTTAAATACACTTACAGGTTTAGGTTCAGATACATAATTTACATCTACAGCAACGTTATAGACTCCATGTTCTTTTTCTCTTAATTCTTCAAACATTCGGAACTGAATCAATTCTTTTAATAAAGATAAACTGAGAATTTCTTTTTGTGATAATTCTTTGTTATTTATAAATGACAATTCAACTTCACCAATATCACCTTCTATATCTGCATGAAATTCACGCACAATCTCTTTATTCTCCGATTCTTTGTTCCGCATATGAAATTTTCTTGGAGAAGACATTTTTTCCCCAGGTAAAGATGCGATATATCTCTCGATCAAATTTTGTGCATCTTTTTTTGAAATATCTCCAATCAGACAGAATGTAAATTCCCCGGTATTACCAAATTGATCACTATAAATTTTCTGTAGATCTTCACATCTCATTTTATCATAAAATGCAAGATCTTCTTTCGGATTATCTTCTGTCGGAGGATAGAGCAAATCATTGATTGAATCCTGGACAGCATTCATTCCAGAAATATTTCTTGTCAAATATAAATATTTTTTTCGCTCCACAAATTTTTTGAATGTCTGTTCATCGAAATTTTGATACATTATTACCAGATAAACATATTGCAACAGACTCTCAATATTATATTTAGGAACATTTCCTCCAATACCTATAATGTCATCAGTAATAGATAAAGATAAATCTATTCCATTATTTTGACACCATTGGTGCAACTGATTTCGGTTATATTTATACAAACCTGATTGCATAAGTAATGAACGCATCGCAAAATATGATGCCAAATCTTTTGTATCAACTGTCGAACTTCCTCCTTTAGCCGATCCGACAAAATACGCTCTACCATCTTCTGAAGGTAAATATTTATACAATACACTCACTCCATTAGTAAGTATCCATTTTTCTACCTTCAAATCTGTTATCTCTTTTTTCTCCACAATATGACCCGGCGTTATACTAAAATCAATCAGATTTTTCACCTCCTCCGGTTCTGTAAATTCCAATGTTGGCAGTTGTGATGCTTTTGTCAAACAAGAAGTAAATTGGTCATAAGTGATATTCATATCTTCTGGACGTGCAGAATAAGTTATAAATGTGATATTCTTATCATTCATCCAAGAACAAATCCATCGGTGTAAATCATCCGCTTCCAATTCAACTAATTCTTCCATGGAAGTCGTTAATTGTTGCCTAAACGATTGTAATGATTGTCCATATAAATAATGTTGTTTAAATAAATTCATCAGGTTGTCCGGAGTTCCTAAATGCTCATTTTCTAATAATGATTTTATTCCATTATAAATACTCCACTTCACTTCTTCAAATTCACGTTTAGAAAATCCTTGCCGTCTTATTTTTTCTCGTATCCTCAAGATTTGTTCCAAAGCTTCAATCTCTTTCCCTTCATAAGGCACGACATCCCATGCATTTTGTTCATAAAAACGAACGGATGGTGCATATCCCATGGTTGCAGCGATATAAGTTTCCACACCTTCATTTCTCAGTATAGATAATTGACGGTTGACAAGTTTCTGGAATAATTGAGACATCATACTCTCCCTTGCTACAGATTTTTCCGAAGTATCTGGTATAACATGCCGCCTTTGATAAATTCCAAATGAATTTGAAATATTTTCTTTATCAATAAAACGATAATATAAAGGTTGTTCATTATCTTCTATAAATGTTTTCTCTCTAACAAGTATTTTTTTCGAAGGAGGTATTGTTTCAAACGTCTTCTTCACCTGCATTTCCCAATAATCCGGATCTATATCTCCGACAATCACTACAAACTGAAGTTCAGGTTTATACCATTTGTCATAAAAATGCTTTAAATCTTTTGCTCTATATTTTTTTAATGCAGTTGGATTTCCAATAATATTACGATAACCATATTTACTCTTATTAAAGATGATTGGAGCGATAGATTCACTTAATCTTTTTTCAACCGTTCTATCTTGTCGCCACTCTTCCAATACAATATTACGCTCCTTTTCAACACTTGCTTTAGGAAATAAGATGCCATTACACCAATCTTTTACGACTAAAAGTAGGGAATCTGTCAATTCCTTTTTGTCAACAGGAATATTATAAAGCCGGAAAGAAGTTTCATTTATTCCTGTCAAAGCATTAAAAATCACATTTTTGTCACGCAGGAAATTCATCACTCCTTTAGGAAAATGTTTTGTCGTATTAAATGATAGGTGCTCTAAAAAATGAGCCATGCCCTGTTGTTCGTCATTTTCCAATACTGCTCCTATATCTTTATAAAGGAAAAAGTTTATCTCTCCTGCAAAATCTTCTTCTTGCATAATATAGTAAGTCAACCCATTGGATAATCGTCCATATCGCAAATTCGATAGTTGCGCATTACTTTCCAATAAGTAAAACCAGAAAAAAAACACAAAAAACAATATAAAATTCTTCATAATAACCATATTTATTTTTTCAACAAATCCAATGTTGTTAATTTGCGGATAATTGCAACTTGCATCATTTGTTGCAAATCTTGAGTTTCAGTCAATTGAAGCGATTCTGCATATCCTTGTCTATAATAGGCTTCCGCTTCATCATACCTTTTCATCCCTGTATAAGAATCACCAATCATAACTAAAAAATTTATACGATCTATGACAGGATTCTCTCCTTCAAGAGCTTTTTTCAACCACTGTATTGCTAGGGTATGATCTGCATCAGTAAGTTTTTTATTCGCCACATAGTATAGATTTTGAGCCGCTTTCCCATAATCCGTTGAATTCACATTCTTGCCGAGCAAAACAAAATATTCCTGCATTAATTCCTTATACTTTGATATGTCCTTTTTTTTATACAGAGAGTAAATAGCATCAGCATATTTCAGACTAAGATCATAAGGTTTGAGTCCATCACTTAAAGATAGAATTTCATAAGCATCCTTGTAGTCTCCTTTTACCTTATCTACATATTCTCTATATTTTATATTTCCTTCTTTTGCCAGATCCTCTATCATTTTATCGTTAAACTCCATTATATAGTAAGCTGGAGAATCTCCTAAAGCCTTACGCCATTCTGCAAGAGTTGAATTCATAAAGTTGACAACCTTTTCCTTTTCCCCTTTATCATCTCCTTGTAACTGGGATATAATAATATAATCTTGTTTATTGATCAAAGCAGGTCCCATTTTTGCCTTCAAATAAGCATTATACAGTTTCTGTACTCTCACTACCCACTTTTCTGCATTCATTCCATTTTGTGCCATCAAAAAGCGTGGAGCCTGAAGCAATATTTTTTGCTGTAATTCCAGATTATCAGGAACATCAAGATACATTTTATATAACTCCTTGAAGCCGAGCAGCTCACCAATTGCTGTTTTTGCCGCCTCCATTAAACTTTGAGAGTCCATGGCTCCGATATTCACAGATATCGGCATTCCATCATTGCCTAAGAACATGAGTGTTGGAAAAGCATGTACATTAAATCGTTCTACAATAATTGCATTTTCTTTTTTTTCTGCATCTATTTTTAAACTTATAAACTTATCATTAAAATAACTACCAATAGAATCTATCGTAAATATCTCTGCTGACATTTTTTTACAAGGACCT
>RCNI01000544.1_pt1 | contig 30206 bp, 24 predicted proteins | sample 2041151 | NCBI WGS metagenome assembly RCNI01 (sample SAMN09708214, study PRJNA481090) | feces metagenome | isolation source: feces | place: Antarctica: Albino Rookery
TAAAAAAATTAAATAACTAACGAGTGAGGGGTTGTGGTGAAACGTTTTGTTCTGAAGTTAATTAACTTCTACAGGCGATATATTTCACCTGCATTCCCTCCTTGCTGTATATATGAGCCAACTTGCTCTCAATATGCCCTTACTGCAATTGAGAGATATGGAGTATTAAAAGGTGGATGGCTCGCTATTAAGAGAATTTGTCGATGCAATCCTTTTCATAAAGGTGGATTCGATCCAGTACCTTAAATATAGTTCTTTTAATTTCACCGCTTCTGATTATCACTTCAACACAGATTGGGACTTTTATGTGGGATTGGTTTATTTCCCTTCTCTTTGAATCACTCAAAGGACTTGAAGGATTAGTAGGTGACTGGGGTCTCGCAATTATTATCTTAACTGCGATTATCCGTATCCTACTTACTCCATTGACTGTTAAGTCTACAACTTCATCTGCTCGCATGCAGGTGCTCCAGCCAAAGCTTAAGGCAATCCAAGAGCGTTATGCTGATGATCCACAAGCTCAGGCTCAGGCAATGAAGGAGTTCTACGCTGAGAATAACTTCAATCCACTAGGTGGGTGTCTTCCAGTACTTCTTCAGATGCCTATCTTCTTTGCACTCTTTGCAGTATTGAGAGATATGCTTCCAGCAGAAGCTCACTTCTATACTATTCTTAGTTCTTTGAGTTTGTCTGTATCTGGAGCTATTGCTGAATATGGATTCTTGGGAGCATGGATATTTATTACTCTTGACGTTTTGTTTGCTGTTTTGAGTTTTGTTCCTATGTATCTTAATTCAAAGAATTCATCACCTGAACAGGTACGACAGATGAAGGTCATGGGTGTTGTAATGTCAGTCATGATGTTGTTTGTTGGTTGGTCAATTCCTGTTGGTGTTCTTTTGTATTACAATACATCTGCACTTTGGGGTATTCTCCAGCAGATCTTTATTACACAGAGAGTTATTGATCAAGTAAAGAAGAATGAAGCAGAGCGTATGAGCAACGCACCTATATCTGTTGATGTAGTTCGTCGCGAACATAAGCCTCGCCCTCATAAGAAACGATAACTTTTTCAGTATAACGACTCTGTATTTACAGGGTCGTTATTTATTTTTATAAGGAGTAAACTATGTCAGAAAATACAAATACTGATGTAATTGAAGAGGTAGAAACAAGCATGGATGTATCCGTAGACTCCCCATATGCGGATATCCAAGAAGCTTATGAAGAAGGCCGCGATCTTACTGATGATCAAATGGATAGAATTGCTGACGTTGCAATCGATACCCTTCGATCCATACTTGCATGCTTTGGAGAAAAAGACTGTGTAATAGAGGAGTATGAAGGAGATGAAGGCGAGCTTATTCTCAATGTTTGCGAAGGAGATTTAGCAATATTAATCGGACATCATGGACGTGTTCTTGAGTCTGTACAATCTCTTGTAAATTCTATTGTAAGCATTAAGTTAGGATTCCATTTCCCATTAGCTGTTGATATTGAGTCTTATAAGGCACGTCGACGTGAGAAAGTAATCAATATTGGTCTTACACAGGCTGAAAAGGCAAAGAATACAGGACGTGTAATCAAGCTTAAGCCTATGAGTGCTTATGAGAGGCGTTTAATTCATATCTCTTTGCAGGCTGATCCTGATATTCAAACATATTCTGAAGGAGAAGAGCCTCATCGATATGTTGTAATCAAAGCGCTCTCCTAGTTAACAAATAAATAATTTTATCGCTTAAAATAGCAGGTTTCGGCCTGCTATTTTTTATATTTAATAATTCTTTTTATAGTATTATGTTTGATATAAGCGAAGATAAAATATCATACGAATAAGGCTACAATAATACTATTAGATTAAAAAATATGACAAAAGTTCCCGAATAGGGAGTTTTTGGCAGGAGAAATAATGATTAACATCACTGATATTGCTTTACAAGAAAAATTGAAGAATTATTGCGAGGAATATAATCTAAATCCCAACGATGAGCAAATAGCTTTAATGCTTCAACATTTAGATCTTGTTCTTGAGAAAAATAAAGTTTTAAATCTAACTCGTGTCACTGACATTGATGAGGCTCTAGTCCTACATATTCTAGATTCGCTTCTCTTATGTACCCTTGATATTAATTATGAAGGTAAATATCTAGATATTGGAACTGGTGCCGGATATCCAGGTATACCATTTGGTATTTACACGAGTATGAAAGGTGTGTTACTTGACTCTGTAGGAAAGAAGATAAAAGCTGATAACGAGTTCCTTAAAACTATGGACTTAAGTAATCAGATCGTTGGCGTTCATGACCGAGTTGAAGAGTTCGCCAAGCAACATAAGGGTGAATTTGACATTGTTATGGCACGTGCAGTTGCTCAAAGTAATGTCATACTCGAGTATGCATCACCCCTTCAGAGCCAAAATGGGACACTTTTAATTGCAAAGGCTAACATTACACAGGAAGAGTTATCAAATGCTCTTAAAACGGCTCACATTGTCGGATATGAAAATGTTTCACGTGAAACTTTCGAATTACCGCATAAACTTGGCCACAGAGAAGTGTTATTATTTAAAAAAGTAAGAGATTCTAAAGTAAAGCTTCCAAGAAAGAATGGTTTAGCAAAACAGCAGCCTCTCGGAAGTCAGTAGATGTTTCACGTGAAACATCTGATAGGAGAAAAATGAGTTATAACGATATAAAACGTCGCCGTAAGGGTGAAACACGCGTTATTTCGATTATTAATCAAAAAGGTGGAGTTGGCAAAAGTACAACTGCCGTTAATTTATCCGCAGCACTCGGTGAGGAAAAACAGAAGGTTTTAGTTATCGATTTTGACCCACAAGGAAATACAACAAGTGGGTATGGAATCGAGAAAAGTACTGTAGAACAGGATATTTATAATGCTATTCTTGAGGATGTAGCATTAAAAGATCTCATAATGGACACTTGTGAGCCTAATGTCTTTGTTATACCTGCAACAATTCAGCTTGCTGGAGCTGAAGTTGAATTAGTACCTGCTATTGCACGTGAATTACGTCTAAAAAAAGCAATAGACGCTATAAAAGACGAATTCGATTACGTATTTATTGACTGTCCACCATCATTAGGATTGCTTACTATTAACGCTTTGGTTGCATCTGATAGTCTACTTATACCGATACAATGCGAATATTATGCCCTAGAAGGCGTTACAAAGCTTCTCGAGTCTCAAAATATGATAAAACAAACGCTAAATCCTGATCTCGATATCTTTGGCGTATTAATGACAATGTATGATCAGCGCACTACTCTATCAAACGATGTTCAGGATGAAGTTCGCAATTATTTCGGTAAAAAGGTATTCAAGACGGCGATTCCACGTACCGTTAAAATCAGCGAAGCACCAAGTCATGGACTACCAATTACAATGTATGCTCGTATGAATAAGGGATCTATCGCATATAGGAATCTTGCAAAGGAAGTGATGCGTCGTGGCTAAAAAGAAAGGCCTCGGTAAGGGGTTAGAGTCACTTATAAGTGAAAGTACCACCGAAGTAGGACGTAAGGCGGATGAAACCTCCCTTAAAATTAGCCTTCTTGTGCCAAATCCTGATCAGCCAAGGCGTGAATTTAAAGAAGATGCGCTTAATGAATTGAGCGATTCTATTCGTCAAAATGGTATTATTCAGCCTATTCTTGTTCGTAAGAAAGGCCCAAAATATGAGATTATTGCTGGTGAAAGGCGTTTCCAGGCAGCTAAACTTGCTGGGCTAGAAGAAGTTCCCGTAGTAGTTCGTGATATTTCCGACGATGATGTTTTTAAAATTGCACTCATTGAGAATCTCCAGCGTTCTGATTTGAATCCTATTGAAGAGGCAGCAGGATATAAAAAGCTCCTTGATCAGAAGGATATCACTCAAAAAGAATTGGGTGAACTTCTTTCCAAATCAAGGTCAGCCATTACTAATGCAATGCGTCTACTAGATTTGCCAGAAGCTATTCAAGATATGGTTGTAGAAGGGCTTATTAGTGCAGGACATGCACGAGCAATTCTTGCAGTCCCTACTGAAGAGGGTAGAATTAAGCTTGCTGAACGTGTTATCAAGGACAAATTATCGGTAAGACAGACAGAAAATCTCGCTCCATTGTTTTCTGGCATTGGAACCGAAAGACCTCAAAGAACATCTACACCTCAAGCCTATAAACGTGTAGCACGTGAACTTCGTGTAGCTTTGGGAACAAACGTAAAAGTCAAATGCCTAAAGGGTAAGAATAAGATTGAGATTGACTTCAAAGATGAAAGTGAACTCGAACGCATAGTTGACTTTATATCCCGTAATCAAGAGAGGATAGATGATCATGTCTAAATTCTTTAAACACGTACTCATTGGTGGATTTGTTGCTGGATGCGGAGTAGTTGCTTACAAGAATCTACTCACACCCGAAGCTCAAGAAAAGCTTTCAGAGACAGCTTCAAATGTAGTAAATCTTACAAAGAACTATATTGAAGAAAATAATGTTAAATCTGAAAAGGAGGCAAAACTTAACCTTATAAATGCAATTAGTAAGACCGAAGAGGAATGGTCTAGACTCGGTTACTAAGATAAATTTTCAAGAATAAAGCCAGGTAGATAATGCTACCTGGCTTTATTTATTTACCTACTTATTGAGATGTGTCTGTTTGAGTTGTCCACATGCTGCATCAATATCAGAACCTCTTGAATTTCGAATGGTTGTCTCTACACCATACTTCTCAAGGCGTCTCTGGAACTCCTGAACCTTTTCCGGAGAAGATGGTTGGAATTTTGAGTGAGATACCTCATTAAATTGAATAAGGTTAACGTGGCAGAGCGTGCCCTTGCAGAACTCGATAAGAGCTTTAATATCATCTTCTGTATCGTTTACACCCTTAATCATCGCATATTCATACGTTGGACGACGTCCTGTCATAGATGTATAGGTTTTCATGGTTTCCCAGAGATGAGTTAAGCTCCAGCGTTTTACACCTGGCATCAAAGCGTTTCGTGTCTGCTGAACTGCGGAATGCAAGCTTATCGCAAGTGTGAACTGTTCAGGTTCTTTTGCAAACTTTGTAATACCTGGTATAACACCACATGTTGATACAGTTAAATGTCTCGCACCAATATGTAGACCATTAGGTGAATTAAAATATTTTAATGCCTTAAGAGTATTATCGTAATTATTGAACGGCTCGCCTTGTCCCATAAATACAATACTGGTTACCTTGCGGCCAAAATCTTTTTGTATAAAGATTGCCTGGTCAATCATTTCCTGAGCAGTAAGAGAGCGATTTAAACCATTTGCTCCGGTGGCGCAAAAAGCACACCCCATGCCACATCCTGCTTGCGTTGATATGCATACAGAGAGCTTGCCGCCATGAGGCATTCCAACGCACTCTACATTTGCACCATCAGGGAATTCAAGAAGATACTTTCTGCTTCCGTCTGAGCTAATCTTACGGACAATCTGCTTAGGCCCATCTATTGTGAAATCCTCCGCTAATTTTTCGCGTAATGATTTTGATAAGTTTGTCATCTCGTCGAAGCTTGTAGCATGCTTCTCGTGTAGCCATTCGTAGATCTGCTTTGCCCTAAATGCAGGTTCTTTAATTTCCTTTAGATAAGCCTGAAGCTCCCCAAAGTTTAGATCTTTAATATTCATAATTTCCTTTACGTATCGCATCGACATGTCAGTTCTGCTTTATCCATAGTTTATAGATAGGGATAGTGCCTCAAACTCTGTCGAAACGGTATAGTATTTTACATCTAAGTTTAATACATAACTACTGCATGCAGTCTAAGGAGTTGCTTATGGCAGAGCTCGATATATTAAAAGCAAAAATTGCACTTATTTCCGGAGGATGGTCTGACGAGAAAGAGATCTCACTTTCATCAGGACGTGCGTGTGAGACCGCTCTTCGCAAGGCCGGTTTTGACTCGATTGATTTTATTGAAGTTGGAAAAGACGATTTCGCTACCATGCTTTCTCAGGGTAACTATGATGTGGCTTTCATTGCCATGCATGGTAAATATGGAGAAGACGGTTGCATTCAGGGTCTTCTCGAGATGTTGCATATACCTTACACCTTCTCTGGAGTTCTAGCATCTGCAATTTGTGCTGATAAGGATGTAGCAAAGCTTCTATACCAACAAGCAGGCGTTCCTTGTCCAAAGGGCATGGTTTTTGATTCAGTAGAGAGCTTCGATGAAGCTTCAGTTGATGAAATCATTCAAAACCTTGCCCTTCCTTTATTTGTAAAGCCAGCAACGAATGGATCCTCCTACGGCATCACTCGCGTAGTTGACGCCAATCAGCTTAAAGATGCTATTTCTCTAGCTTGCAAGGATGGAGACAAGGCTCTTGTTGAGCAATGTATTGAGGGTGTTGAAATTACCGTACCTGTAATAGGTAACGATGATGTCTATGCTCTTCCTATTATTGAAATCAATACAGGTGCTGAGTTCTATGACCTTAAGGTGAAATATGAGCCAACTCACCTTCACCATATTATACCTGCACAAAGTCTTAGCGAAGAGTCATATAAGCTTGCCCAGGAATATGCTTGCCGTGCTCATAAGGCACTTGGATGTGCAGGTGCCTCACGCTCAGACTTTATTGTAAAAACTGATGGAGAGCCAGTTATCTTGGAGACAAACTCAATTCCAGGCATGACTGCCAGCTCTTTGCTTCCAGATTCCGCACGCAATTTTGGCATCGAATTTCCTGACCTATGCCGTAAATTCATTGAGCTCGCACTTGATAAATACGGAGTCTCTTATCGTTAACCCAGTACAAAGAAGGTAACTCGTGAATGTTGAAGATCTAATCTTGCCAGATACTCCTTCAGAAATCCGCGAGATGTATAAGTCATATGAGCAAGAGGCAAAGGTAAAAACCTATGCCCTTGTTGAGGATGAATACGTAATTGTAGATACTGAAACTACAGGCCTCGAGCTTAAATCATGCGAGCTTATCGAGATTGCCGCAGCACGTGTGAGAGGTACAGAGGTTTTAGACAGGTTTCAAACCTACATCAAACCTTCTTGCTCCATCCCACAATTTATCGAAGAGCTTACAGGCATATCAGATGCTGATGTTGAAAGTGCCCCATCATCTGAAGAGGCACTTTCTCTATTTCGAGAGTTTGTAAAAGGCAGTCCTATCATTGCCCACAATGTTAGTTTTGATCGTAAGTTTCTCAACTCTGCAAAGGGTGGCGGCAACCTTTCGGATACATGGATTGATTCACTGGCGTTATCCCGTATTGCACTCCCAAGACTGTCATCTCACAGCCTTTCAAATCTTGCACAGGCATTCCATTGTGCGCCCGTGACACACAGAGCAATGGACGATGTAGATGCTCTTATAGGTGTTTGGAGAGTAATTCTTGTGGGATTGAGTCATCTGCCATCTGGGGCATTGATGAAACTTGCTCAGATGCATCCAGATATTCCATGGTCTTATAGGTCTATTTTTCAGCAAATTGCCCTTTCAAGTCCAAATGAGGCTTTTTCCCTTATAAATACGCGTCATAGACTCATGCCAAAATCTGAAAAAGTAAAGATTGATGCCCTAGATGAGCTTTCTGATCTCAATGCTCCTTCACCTGAAATAATCGAGCAAGCCTTTATGCCAGGTGGCATGGTTGATGCAATGTATCACAACTACCATTTCCGTAAGGATCAATTACTTATGGCGCAGGAAGTTCGTGATGCGTTGGCAGAGTCAACTTGTAGATCTATTGAGGCAGGAACAGGTGTTGGTAAGAGCGTGGCTTATCTACTCCCATCCTTGCTCTATGCAAAGAAAAATCAAGTAACTGTTGGTGTTGCTACAAAAACAAACGCCCTAGCTGAGCAACTAATGACACACGAGCTCCCTCTCTTGAATACTGTTATTGAGGGAGGAATAGATTTTTCTCTTATAAAGGGATATACGCATTATCCTTGCATGGCGCGTCTTAAAAAGGCAATGTCATCATTTGATAAGAAAATAACTCAGGTACAGGGAAAGTCCAAACACACTATCGAGACAGACATTTTGAACGCCATAGCTACGGTTTTGGCCTTCTCTTGTCAATCAAGTGTTGGTGATATTGATTCATCAGGCATCCGGTGGAATAACGTACCTCGTTCGATGTTAACAACCACATCAGACGAGTGTAAGAAGTCGGCCTGTCCGTTTTTTAATGCAGGGTGCTTTGTTCAGGAATCAAGAAGGGTTGCAGCTCATTCTGATGTTGTGGTTACCAATCACGCGCTTTTGCTTAAGAACATAGAAGTTGATAATGCTCTTCTTCCTCCAATACGACATTGGGTAATTGATGAGGCACACAGCTTTGAATCTGAGGCACGCAAGCAATGGGCACTCAATCTGAAGGTATCGTCGCTCAAAGCTTCTTTATTGACCTTTAAAGATGAGGAATCTAAGCACTCCATATCAGATTTTCTTTTTGCTAAAGCTGATATCTTTGAGCATGGTGCGCTTCTGAAGTCACTTCTACAGCGTGGATCTGCTCAGGTTTTCGAGATGATACATTGGCTTGATGAATTAACTAATGTGCTTCAGGGGCTTGTAAAATACTCGGACAATAATAGTCGATATGCCCTGAGTGAGATTTGGATAAGCGATGCTGTGCGTGAGACTGAAGAGTGGGATGACGTTATGTCTGTACTCGATAAACTCTCAGAATACGCAGATGAGTTCTACAAGACGTTATTATCTATAAATTCAATTCTCAATCCTATTGATGATGCACCTAAGCCAGATGAAACATTGACCAAGATATTAAGAGATCTTGGTGAGGCAATTGCCTTGCTCGCTATAGTGCGCAATCGACATCAAGAAGCCATGATGATATCTGTTGAAATAGGATCTTCTGATAGATATCGAGGACATGAAACTATCCGTGCTCAGTTTGTTGATGTCGGAAGAGAACTCGCTGATAGATGGCTTGATGAGATGCTTGCGGTTATATTTGCCTCAGCGACGATTGAGGTATCAGGTAGTTTTAAATATTTTAACCGCCAAGTAGGATTGTCTTGTCTGGAAGATGATCGCTATAAAAACTTGAAGCTTCACTCATCGTTTAATTACGAGGAGCAAATGCAGATCTTCGTGGTTAGTGATTTGCCTGTACAATCTGGTGATAGCTACATCCACGAAATGGCCGATGCCCTTTACGATATTCATGTTAGGTCTAAAGGTTCTGTCTTGACGCTCTTTACAAATCGTCGAGATATGGAAGCTTGTTATGAATTAGTTGGCCCTCGACTTCAGAAAATAGGACTCGATCTCTATAAGCAAGATGAATCTAATCCCGCACATGTAGTTAAGAATAAATTCATCAATAGTAAATCGAGTTCCTTATTTGCTCTTAAATCTTTCTGGGAGGGTATAGATGCTCAGGGAGATACCCTAAGAACTGTTGTTATCACCAAGCTGCCATTTAGCAACCCTCGTGACCCTCTCTATCTTGAGCGAGAATTGAGAGAATCAAATGCATGGAGCTCTTATTACATTCCTGAGGCTGTCATTTCGCTCAAACAGGCCGTTGGTCGATTGATGAGAAACGAGAAGGATGAAGGAACTGTATATATATTAGATTCACGTCTTGAGACGAGAAGATATGGTTCGGTATTTAAGAAATCACTTCCAGTTACACCACAAGTAATCTCACGTCAGGAAATCATTCTTCAATAATCGAATAAGGCCAAGGTCTATACGCCCTTGGCCTTATCTATAAGTTCTTTGGCATAAGCTTTTGCCTGTTGATTAACCTTTGTACAATTAGTAGATATAAGTCCACCACTCGCTGCTACTTGTTTGGCAATCCAGTCTGGCTGTGTGGCATCATGAAGTGCAAGTATATCTGAAGTATCAGAGTTTATCTGTTCAAGTGCTGAATGGCTAATAACATCAAAGTAAGCGCCATTTTTAAAGGTTACTTCAATCTTTTCGTTTCCTGTAAAAGTAAAGGAATTCAGTTTCTTATAGTCATGGTTTTCAGCCTTCATACCTAATGGTTGCAGGTTTCTCATTTTACTCAGAAGAAAGAATTTCTGCTGATCTGTTGCCACATCCCATGCGTTCATATACCATCTTCCCTCTTTATACATGACGTATAATGGGTCGACGCTATAGCTCTTTAGAGTCCCATCACCCCTCCTATAATCAAAGCTAAAACGCTGTTTAGATAAACAACAAATTGTAATTTTCCAGGGTGATATAGCGTAATAAGATGTATGGTCTGCTGTATAGTTTTGTTTCAAAATCTCATCAATGTCGGCGTTTTTGGCAACGTATGATGACAGTCTTCCTAAAATCTCATCGTTGTTTTCTAATCCCGTAGAAATCAATGCGCGCAAGAGAGCTTTTGTTTCTCTTAAGGTTAGACGTAGCTGTGGTACATAGTATGGTTCTGAATAAGGATTTCTGTGTAATGACTCGTACGATATTCCCTCAAGTGCAATTCCTTGATTTATATCTTCGACAACAAGGTTTTCGAGTATTGCAATTATTCTCTTTGAGGCATCCCTATCAACAAATAAGCTTTTTGAAATATCTTGATAGGTTATTTCCTTATGATTCTCTCCCGATAGATTAAGCAGGATAATATAACAAAGCTTTAATAAAGGTTCGGCAGCATGCTTTGATAGGCTATTTTTCTTCATCATCTACCACCTTCTTAAGCCTATTAATAAACGCCTCATTGAGCGATTTAGGTGCAATAGGTATAAAGCCATGAGCTATAAGCCAATACAAGAAGACATCTTCATCGCTGATGTCTACTGTCCATTCAACATCTCCGTTTGGAAGTTGAACACACTTCCCTTTATTTCGATATACGGATGCGAATTCCTCAAGATTAGTTTTCTCTATCAACACTCGTGCATCGTAAATGGTCTGTCCTATTTGAAATGGAAGTTTTAAATAATTCTGATCTTGGTAGCCTTCTGGAATCTTATAGTGTTTAGAGCCCTTAAGAGGCTTGATCTCGTCTACTCGATCATAGCGAAGCGTCCTAATATCTTCTTCTGTATCCGTTCCAATATTTGCGACGAAATATTGGTAGCTACCAATCGAAAACGTACCGTAAATCTGAGCGACATATTCGTGCGTCTTGCCCTCAGCTGTCGTATAGGTAATTTGTGCTGTTGTTCTTGTTATAAAACAATTCCAAATAACATATTTAATGCCCAAAGAACTTCTAAGAAAGTCTATTTCGTGAGCGTCTGACGGTATTATCTTCTGATTTCTTGTAAAAGGAACACCAAGCTTGTTGAGCGCAATAATTAGGTCTGTCTGGTCGGAATATGATTCTAAAAGATGTGGCAACGTGACATCCCTTATGGCAATTTTCTCGCTATTTGTCAGTTTAGCTGATTCTGAGTCAACGACAGAATTATCCCTGCTGAACTCGTAGAGTTTTGATTTCTCATTATAAAATGTATAGAAGCCCAGTGCGTCTGCAAGGGTTTCTCGATCACGATGAAACTTGCGTTTTTGCGAATCGGTAGACGTGGCGTCACCATTGGCATAAAGACAGGAGTCTACTTCATCAAACGATAGACCATTTGGGTGCTGGAGAAATAGGTTAAGAAGGGTAAGTTGTCGGATGACTGTTTTGTCCGTATCGTTGAGTTTAAATTCTTTCACTATACCCTCACCCTCCTCTTTAAAATATACACGTAAGCTCGCGTTTGTATCCTGCATACGTTGGATTATAAACAATCGTAATGATTCTGGTGGCTATGCCTTGGCAATCTACCAATTCTGCGTACCCCGTACGGCATCAGACAATGTATAAATATTAAAATTTTATGCATAAACTTTTCATCATTTTATTTAGTTTGCAACGTGTTATCTGTGTAACTTGCGGAAATAGGAAAATTTATTGCTATATATTACACGTTTGACTAGATTGACCACAAAAAAGGATATAATCTAAAGTAATTGTATATATCCGAGTCCTAATTTAGAGGCCAGATAACATGTCACAAAAAATTAATGAACATTTGAGATTTTTAAATCAAGAAACTTCAAGCATTGCTGCAGGTACCGAAGAAGAATACCAAGCAGCTGAATATATTGCCCGAATTTTTAGGGCTCGAGGACTTCAGCCGCAGGTTGAAGAATTTGGAATTTCACCGAAAGCTAAACTGTATAAAGCAATTGCATACATAGTCGTTTTTGCCGGTGCACTCATGAGCGGTATTCCTATTGGAGCTGTTAAGGTTATCGGTACGATTCTTTTGATTGTTGCTGCAGTAGCTATACTTATCGATGAGCTTAAGACCCCAATCTTTACCAAGATTGGTCCTATGGCTGCAAGTCAGAATGTTATAGCAAAACACGACGGCGTTGGCGATAAAGCTGGCCGCGGAGTTCGTCCTATTGTTATTGTGGCTCACTATGACACACCACAAGAGAGTTATCTTACCAACAATGGACAGGGACACCTCAAACCCCTCTTCGTAAAGGCAACGTTCTGGGGCGTTGTAGTAACGCTCATCTTGTCATTGTTTAAGCTCTTCTTTTCTGCTGGTGCTGTCTATAACACAGTATGGGTTATTTCTTTCGTCTGTGCCATAGCTCCACTTGCATACGGTGTCATCTCAATTATTGATATCAAATCACCTTATACTGACGGTGCAAACAATAACAAAGCATCTCTTGCTGCTATGTTTAATATTCTCGACCGTGTTCAAGGACACGGAGATGAAGATATCTACGAGAATCTTGGTATAACCATTAAAGAAAATCCTACGGATGAATTTGAAGCACTCACTGATGAGCAGATCGATGCAGATAAGACGGAAGTTCGTTCTGATGAATCTGATGCCGTTGCATACACTCACTATGGTGAGGAAGCAATTCGTATACTCGGAATTCTACCTTCTGATTGTGAGATAAACTATGTTTATCCACCAAAGACAGAGGAAGTAGTTGATATTGAAGGTACTCATCCTCTCATTCTTGAAGAAAAGAAAACAGAGGAAATTACCCCAGCAAGTACTGAATGGGGCAAGACAGAATTTGAGCCACTTCCTAATAATTTCACCCGCAAGAGCGCTCTTGTAGATCTTCCAGATCCAATGGGACACTCGCTTGATGGACTTGCTTCAGACGATGATGATATCGTTGATCAATTCGTCGATGACCAGCCAAGTATGACCTCTTTGACCGTTGAAGATCTTGAGGTTGAGGATGATGTTGAAAATGCATCTGATTCCAAATGGCTTGATGGCGTAAAGAAATTCGGTAAGTCATTCAAAGATTGGAAGTCCTCTAAAGATAACAAAGAAGACTGGAAGGGTGGAGCAACTCCAAACGGCAAGTTTAAAGTTATTGGAGGAAATGATGTTGAAGAGCAGGAGGATAAGCCTTCGCTTGAGGACATGCATGCAGCCATTCTTGATCTAGCTGACGAGGATAATGCAAATTCTGAAGTCGTTGAAGTTAACGATACTGTTGCCGCTTCAGACGAGGAAGACATCAAATCAGCCGATGAAATCGTAGATGATATTGTTGAAGAGACTGAGCATGAGGAAGAGGAATCTTCCTATGATGAGGACCTTCTTTGTCATGATATTTGGTTTGTAGCTCTTGGTTCATCCGAAGAGGATCATGCTGGAATGAAGGACTTCTTGGACGAGCACCGTAAAGATTTACGTGGAGCATTCGTTGTAAATCTTGATGCAATTGGTTCTGGTGAGCTCACTCTTATTACAGAAGAGGGATTCCATCAGCCGCGTAAGGCAGATCGACGCATTTCTCGCCTTATTAAAAACATTGCAAAGGACATGGAGCTCCCTATTATGACAGCTTCTTATACTTTCGCAGATACAGATGCAACTCCTGCTATGCGCACCTCATTGCGCTGCGTAACACTGATGGGCATGACATCTGAAGGCAAGGCGCTTCATGGCTCTGTACTTGATAACGATCTTTCCGAAATCAACAGCCGCCAGATTGCTGAGACTTCATATCTCGTAGAGGAAATGATTCGTCGCTCTTAAATCACATGTAATAGGCTCTCATTCGGGAGCCTATTTTAATGCAAATACCCTCCCGACAACTCTATCGGGAGGGTATTTGTATATGGATGCGATTGGTGCTAGTTCCAATAATTGTTATTGATATATGGGTCAAGACGCTTTGTTTTTGAGTATTGACGCAGTTCTTTGCAGATGTGGAAAATCTCTTCGCTGTCAGTTGTAAACGGTCCACAACCATGTGCTATCTGTCCAAGGAAAATTCCTCCATTGCTAAGATTGGCCTCAATGAGAACTGGGTCTCCATTTTAATCTGCCGTGAAATCCCAGTGGATAATCTTTGCTTGAGGTAGGTATCGGTGCATCTTTTTAGCTGCTTCTAAGGCTGCAGGGAACTCCTTAATCGTGTTGCCCTCAAATCTGTAGTCTGTATCTGGATGTGTGTTTGAGACATTCGATTAGTTCATATAAGCCTTGCGTTTCGATCTTCCGCAGATATCTAGAGTCAATATCTGAAAACGAAACCTAATCGCCTGGTAAATTGAAGAAAGCCCTCAGCCTCAAAGCAATTTAGTTTTCGGTTAATATGTCGAGCCCGTAATCATTATGAATTGATATTCTCAGGGCTTCCAAGCCTTCTTGGCTGAGTTTCTTTGACATTGCCGGCGAAAGATACACTGCATCTTTAGACGAGCTTAGAACATCTCTTAGGGCTTCAGGTCTACTAGTGGCTATAGTGTTAATAATATTAAGACCATTCTCATGTGCTACTGTCTCTAGCTCTGCCCTTTCTTTAAATGGCATATCCTTTACATTTAAAGCATATACTCCAGAATCTTTTGCTCGCCTACAGAAATACTTATAACCATATGCAAAGGCCGTATTTAGGTAGATGCTTAATATTATTTGGCCATCGAGACTACCCGATAGATCTTTAAGAAGGTCAAAAATATCATCGGTGCTATGAGGGTGCTCCATTGCACGAACAGATGCATCTTGTAGCTCAGGGCTTTCTGCTATTGGATCTGAAAAAGGTACGAGGATTTCTAAGTATTTATCTCCAATACCTTTGCTCTTAATTTCCTTAATGGTTTTATCTTTTCCGTATTCATAAGCAACAACACGTTTAATCTCATAAGTGTTAGGCATTGTAATCACCTTTTCCATATGCAGCTACAGTTGCAACATCCTTATCACCCCTGCCTGATAGGCACACCAAAATAATCTGGTCTTTGCCCATCTTAGGAGCTTGCTTCATGACGTATGCAAGAGCATGGGAGCTCTCTGTGGCGGCAATAATACCTTCAGTACGAGCGATAAATTTAAATGCTTCAACTGCCTCGTCATCTGTTATTGGTACATACTCAGCGCGACCTGTATCTTTAAGATATGCGTGCTCAGGTCCAATGCCTGGGTAATCGATACCTGCAGAAATGCAGTCGACTGGCGCAATCTGACCACATTCATCCTGGCAGAAATAGGACTTCATGCCGTGGAATATACCATGCTTTCCTACGTTTAGCGTAGCTGCGGTAATAGGAGTGTCGATTCCTTTACCTGCTCCTTCGCATCCAACTAATGCAACGCCTTCATCAGGGATAAACTCGCTAAACATGCCAATAGCGTTCGAACCGCCTCCTACACATGCGCATACAAGATCAGGAAGTCGTCCTTCCATTTCGAGAATCTGCTCCCTGGCTTCTTTACTGATGATGCTTTGGAAATCGCGAACCATTGTTGGGAATGGATGAGGTCCTACAACAGACCCAAGAACATAAAAGCTGTCTTCAGCACGTTTGCCCCACTCACCCATAGCTTCATTTACTGCATCCTTTAGAGTTGCGGTACCGCTTGTAACAGGATGTACCTTAGCTCCGAGAAGCTCCATTCTATATACATTGAGTGCTTGACGTTCAACGTCTACTGCGCCCATGAATACTTCGCACTCCATATCAAACAGTGCTGCGATTGTTGCAGTTGCAACGCCATGTTGACCGGCTCCAGTTTCTGCAATGAGACGTTTCTTTCCCATCCTTTTAGCTAAAAGCACTTGGCCAATCACGTTATTAATCTTATGGGCTCCCGTATGGTTGAGATCCTCGCGTTTTAGATAGATCTGCGCACCGCCAAGCTCCTCACTCATGCGCTTTGCATGATAGAGCAAGGAAGGACGATTTACGTAGTTGTTTAATAAGTCTGTGAGTTCTTCTATAAACTCCGGATCATTGCGATAGTGCTCATACGCTTCATTAAGCTTTTCAAGCTCTTCCATAAGTGGTTCTGGAACGTACTGTCCGCCAAACTCTCCAAAACGTCCGTCCTGTTGCATTGTTACTCCTTTGCTAGGTTGTGAGCAAAAGAATATGAAGTTGCTTGCGTATCATGCACAGTGTTTTCAAATAAAAAAACCCTAACGCAACCTCGGTATACGTTAGGGTCATACAATCGTTTGTGCGCACATAGTAGTGCTAGACGCTAAACAGATACCAACATATCCTTGACATCTAACGCGTGTCCTACGTCGCGGAATACTCGGTAACCCTTTCCTCGCGCCCTCAGCGGTCCATTTGACAGACTGTTACTACGGGTTTCCAGCTTCCCCCGCTCTCTGTTAGCACATATTCTGCCGTTATCTCCGCGTCAACGGTTTATTAGCTCTTGTTTGTTTATGTCTCAAAATATATCGTATTCAGAAATAGATTCAAGCGTTTTTAACAATCTTTTATATAGGTCATTGATTGTTTTCACGTCTGAAACAATTCCCACCTGTGAGCGTTCAGATTTTACATGTGTGCGGTATAAGAGAACCCCACCCAGTATGTCTTGGCGATGGATGTAATCCATACATACATGGGTGAGGTTTGTTTTATTTATTTACCGCTCTGAGCATTGCCCGATCCGGCTTGTTGATCTGAATTGCCTTGCTGTGGCTTTGGGGTCTCAGTCTTTTTAGGACCCCTTGAGATTGTAATGACAATCGTTGTGCCCTTTGGCTGGCTTCCAGATGGAGAGTAGGAAATTACTGCTCCTGCAGGTACGGTGTCGCTATAGCCCTCGCTTACTTCTACGTTAAATCCTGCATTTTTCAATGCATTAGTAGCGTTGGCTTGAGACATTCCGCTTACACCTGGTACGTCAACCAAATCTGGGCCGAGTGAAATCTGCAAATTGACTGTAGATCCCTTCTCTACCTTCTGTCCAGCTTTTGGAGATTGATCTGCGACAAGACCCTTCTCGACATCATTAGAGTTTACGCCATCGGCAGCTCCTGCTACCAATCCTAATCTGACGAGCTCTTGACGGGCGGCATCTGGAGTCATTCCCTTAAGATCCGGAACTGTTACCTCTTCAATCGGTTTTTCGCCTTTTGATACGGTCAGGTTAATCTTTGTGCCTTGGGTTCCTTTTGAACCCGCCTTTGGATCTTGACTAATAACACGTCCAGGCTCGATATGTGGTGAGAATTCTTCCTTAACCTCACCAACTTCGAAGAAGTTCGTCTTCTCGATTTGAGCAATGGCTTCCTCTTTTGTAAGTCCATTAAGATTTGGAACGGTTGCAACATCACTTGTTCCGAAAGATCTCCAGAGGGCAAAAGCTACAATGCCGATAATTGCTATGGTTGCAATAATTCCTGCAATCATACCTTTCTTAGGACCTTTTTCCTCGTTATCCTGGTTGTTGTGGATCGAGTTTCGCTGGGAAGGGCGCTTAGATGCTGACCCCATAGTGCTTATCTGAGGCATTGCTTGGGTCTTATCGATACGTCCAATTGCCTGTGCTTTTGAAGGTCTGTTCATGACGGCGGTTGCTGCTGCAACGCTATCGACCTGGCCGCTAAGGTAATCGCGAAGTGCTCGATTGACCTCTGATGCCGTTTGGAATCTATCTTCAGGATTCTTTTGCATGCACTTCATAATGATTGCCTGAAGTGCCTCATCAACGTTTGGATTAACAACTGAAGGAGGTACAGGCTCTTCATTTACCTGTTTGAGAGCTACTGAAATTGCGTCGTCGCCCTCAAAAGGTACCTTGCCGGTGGCAGCTTCATACATAACGATACCAAGAGAATAAATATCGCTAGTGGCTCCAAGATCCTTGCCCTGTGTTTGTTCTGGTGATACGTAATGAGCTGTACCGAGAACAGAATTATCTGCTGTGAGATGACTGTTCTTTGCACGGGCAATACCAAAATCCATCACCTTAATATTGCCATCAGGCTGAACCATAATGTTTTGTGGCTTGATGTCGCGGTGAATAATATCGTGGCGATGAGCTACAGTGAGGGCCTGTGCAATCTGGCTTCCTATCTGTGCAACCTTGCGAGGAGCAAGTGCACCGTGCTTTCTAATTCCACTTTTTAGATCTGTTCCGCGAAGATATTCCATGACGATATAGTAGGTATCTTCGTCCTTTCCCCAGTCGTATACATTAACGATGTATGGAGACTGAAGTGCTGCAGCTGCCTGGGCTTCTTGTTTAAAGCGTGCTGCAAAGGAAGGATCGGCGGCATACTGGGGAAGCATGGTCTTCACAGCGACAACGCGACCTAGAACAGTATCATGGCCTCGATAAACGATAGCCATACCTCCCGTTCCTATCTTGTCCTGGATGGCGTATCTTCCGCCAAGAATTCGTTCTGCCATCATTTCTCCTCTAATAAGGTTATTAATTTAATAAAAATATTTAGTGCGACTATTTTCGTGCACTGGTTGCTTGAACGCTCAAGGTCTCAGCAATTACTCGTCCTGCAATTTCAGATGCAACACCGAATGGGTCATATCCTTTCTGCGGTTCAATAATTACAGAGATAGCAAGCGTAGGCTTATCATAAGGTGCAAAACCTATAAAGAGTGAATTATAGGTATCTGAACCAGTCTCAGCAGTACCAGTCTTTCCTGCTACCTTAACTCCCGGTACAGATGCAGCTCCTCCAATACCGTTATCAACTACTCCCAGCATTGCCTCGCGAACATTGCGAATAGTTCCATCATTGGCAACCTGTCCTAAACTCTTTGGCTTAGTGGTGTCAACAACAGCACCTTCTGGAGAAAGAATACTATCTACAATGTAAGGATTCATGACAATGCCATTGTTTGCGAGAGCTGATGCAACAACTGCGTTCTGCATGATAGTTGACTGAGGACCAATAGGACCTGCATGCTCACCAACAGGTTGGCCACATGCTGCCCAAGCAGTTTCCCAAGCAGTCATAACAGCTGGGTCAGGCATTACTGATGGTATGCATGAGAAGTCGAGTCCAAGAGTAGATCCATAGCCAAACGCTTTTGCATAAGATACAAGGGCTTTTGGTCCGAGCTTCTCGCCCATTTGTCCAAAGGCAGTGTTGGCTGAAACTTCAAAAGCACGTTTGACGGTAAGGCTACCGTAGTCGTTGCCTCTAAAGTTGGTAATATTGGCTCCGCCGATCTTCATTGATGCCGGTGCTTCGATAATGCTTGAGAGCGAATAGGCTCCCGTATCCAAAGCTCCTGTAAGCGTAATTGCCTTAAAGGTTGATCCTGGTGGATAAAGTGCTTGTGTTGTACGGTCAATCAATGCGCCACTAGTTGAGTTTTCCTGAATAATTTTTCCAATATTCTCGTACTCAAAAGTTGGGTTTGATGCCTTTGCAAGCACTGCTCCAGTATTAGGATCAAGTACAACTATTGCTCCAACATGTCCGCTCAAGGCATTTTGGCATATTGCTTGAATGCGTGAATCAAGGGTTAGTACTACTGAATCACCCTGTGTTTCTGCTCCAGCCAATGAATTAAGAGCGGATTTCCAGTTAGAGTAATCAGCATGCCCGGTTAACGAGTCATTCATTGAAGACTCGATACCACTGGTGCCGAATTGACTCGACATATATCCAACGGTATGAGCCGCAAGATTACCCTGTGGATGGATACGTTTATAGCTACCGTCATCTTGCATAACACTCTCTGCAAGAGTTTTGCCATCACTAGTAATAATGGATCCACGTTGCACGTAGGCGCTCTTTGCAATCGTATGGTTGTTGATTGGCATAGAGCGATAATATTCAGCCTTGATAAGCTGGATATTTGTAAGGTTAGCAATCAAAAGGGCAAATAATACAGTAAAGAAAGTAATGAGATGAACGAGTCGATTTCCCAATGCAACGCGTCCTAAAACACCACTCTCTTCACCCTGTTGAGTAAAGTGAGCCTTAGCATGAGCACCTCTTACGATGCCTTCTGCGTCATGGCTTGTATCAAAGCTAACGAGCTCCGCTTCTCTTCCTGTTCCTTCATCACCAGCGCGCAAAAGCAGAGCAACAGTAATAAAGCTTGATAGAAGACTACTACCTCCTTGACTTATGAAAGGAAGAGTAACTCCGGTCAACGGCATGAGTTTTGTAACGCCAGCAACAATCAAGAATGCCTGGAAACTTAAACCTGTGGTTAGACCAGTTGCAGTAAAAGCAGCCATATCTGACTTTGCACGTGCTGCAGTTGCAAATCCACGGACAGTAAAGAGCATATAAAGCATCAATACCGCACTAGCTCCTAAGAGTCCCATTTCTTCACCGATTGCAGCAAAGATAAAGTCGGATTCAACAACCGGAATGAGGCGTGGTACGCCCTTTCCAACTCCTTCTCCAACAAGGCCACCATCAGCTAAGGAGAAGAGACTTTGGATAATCTGAAGTCCTTTACCTGATGGATCCTGGAAAGGATCGAGCCATATGTCAAACCTGGTTCTAACATGGCTAAAGGCAAAGTAACAAAATACACCACCAATGACCAGCAAGATTAATGAAATCAAGACATAGGATATGCGGCCTGTCGTAACATAAATCATAACTACGAACACAGTAAAGAAGAGCAAGGCGCTTCCTAGATCACGTTCGAAGATAACAATCAAAAGTCCAATGCCCCACATGATAAGAACAGGCATAACCATGCGTGCTGCAGGAAGCTCAATAGGACCAAAACGTCGTGTTGACTCAGAAAGTTTCTCACGATTTTCCGCAAAATAACTTGCTAAGAACAATACAATGCAGATCTTTGACAGCTCACCTGGCTGAAACGAGAATGGTCCAATTGATAGCCAGAGCTTTGCTCCACCACGTTCAACACCGATAATCATCGGCAAAATGAGCAATAATAGGCCGATAAAACCTATCGTAAACTTGTATTTAGCAAGTTTCTCAAGATTAGGAACAAAATAAAGCGTTGCTATCATTGCTCCTACAGAGAAAAATAGCCAAATAACTTGAGATATTGCAAGTTTAGGTGCAAGCCTGGTTACAAATGTAATACCTATTCCACTCAATAGAAATACAATAGGCAAGATGGCACTGTCTGCATCCGGAGCAAGATAACGAATTGCAATATGCGCACAGAAAAATGCCGTAAACAAACCTAATGGAACAAGTAGTGTGTCTATTCCGAGCTTATCACCAGTATTTATGACATACAGTGCATAAATAAGGATCACGGGAATTGCTGCCCCAATAAGCAAAAGAGCTTCTGCGTTTCGTCGTGTATTCTGGCGAAGAGATGTAAAACTACTCATGAGCAGCGCCCTCCGTATTCTTGGACTCATCAGCATTTGGCGCTGCTAGTCCTGTATCGTTTGCGGTGTGCTTTGCTTTCTCTTGCATCGTTCTAATCTGATCGCGATAAGATTCGATTGTAATATGAGCTGATTCTTCTGAATCAACAGTGATACCATGCATGAGCTTAGTTTGCGTACCCTGCGGAAGATCCCCGAGCGGTATGTCGGTCGTCTCGACGAGGCTCGATAGTGGGATTCCTAGGAAATTACTATTCAATCCTCGATACAGAGCAACATATCTATTGTTCATCCCTATATACCACGATGATTTAACGAGGATAATAAGGGAAATGACAAGTATTGATAGGAAAATTGCAAGCGCCTGGAATGTTCTTTTGAAAAACATCTGCTGCATCTTCAAATGATTGTCTTCGCGCGTATCGCTTGAAACGTCGATAACAATTACAGTCACGTTATCGTGACCACCTTGCGTTAGCGCTTCTGCTACAAGACTATCAGCAGCTTGCTGAGGAGTAACTGAAGATACTGCGAGTGATTCGATAACTGCATCAGGCACCATCGAGTTCAAACCATCTGAACAGAGGATTATGCGATCTCCCTCGTTGACTTCTATCAAGAAGTGATCGGCATACATGTCCGGATCGCTTCCAAGTGCTCTCGTAATTACCGATCGAGATGGATGAACGCGAGCTTCGTCTGCTGTAATTTCTCCAGCATCCACAAGTTCCTCAACGAAAGAATGGTCGTGTGTTATGCGAACGAGCTTTCCTGCATGAAGTACGTAGCATCGACTGTCGCCTACATGGCCAACTGCCATCATATTTTCGTTAATACAAACTGCAGTTGCAGTACAGCCCATGCCAGGTTTACCCTCGCCATTAAGCGCAGCGTTTATAATCGCAAGATTCGCCTTCTCAATGCTCTCACCTAACTGTACATCGTCTGGAGTTGTAGGTGTTTCTCTAGCGAGTGTTTCAACAGTAATGCGACTCGCTACTTCGCCTGCAGCGTGGCCGCCCATTCCGTCTGACACACAGAACAGAGGAGCTTGAAGCAAATAAGAATCCTCGTTGTGATTACGCACGAGACCTACGTCTGTGCGAGCACCCCAACGAAGATGTGCAGTAGAGCCTGAACAAGCATCGGAACCATATCGACCATCTACACACATAGATGTCCTGCCTGGAGCTTCAGCGATGATAGCCTCATCAATAACAGGAGACTCTTCAGTTTCTTCCTCAGAAGAAACTATTTCTTCGCTAGCTTCAGGTAGTACATCTATAGAAGTAGTGGTTATATTCGGTTGTTCGAGATTCGTTTCTGATGTTTCTTGTCCAGAAAGATCAGAGCGTTCGTCTATCATCGTCTATTTACCCTCATTACAACGTCACCAATTTGAACATCGTCACCAGCACGAAGTGTAATATGAGATGGCCATTTACGAGCGTTCCGTTGGTTGATCCGAGGTCTTCAAGCACGAGTGCTGGACCTTGAATTGTTAGGCGTGCATGATTTCCGCTAACAAAAGGTTCTGGAATCATGATGTCAGCATTTGGACTACGGCCAATGATGACTGGACCGAGCATATCAATATGAAGGCCACGAAGGTTTTTTGGCCCCTTCTCGACATCTACAGACCAAATGGAGGCATCTGTCCTTTGACCTTTAACAAGTCCAATACCGGTTTTTGCAACAGTAAAGAGGAATAAGTAAAGAAAGATCACCAGACAGATGCGACCTATGAATAGAATAATGTCAATCATCTTAGTCGATCCTTACTTCCAAGGTTGTGATACCGACAGTTATGCGGTCACCGGTTTTAAGTTTAGCCACATCGACATCCTCACCGTTTACCTGGCATCCATTTGTTGATCCGAGATCTTCGAGATACCAGTTTTGTCCCTTATGGGATATTTGAGCATGGCGTCTTGATACGTTTGTGTCATTTAGAACGATATTGTCGCCCTGTCGTTGTCGTCCAATAACAGTTGTCTCTGTTGCGGTATAAGTGCGTCCTGTAGAACGATCAATAAGCATAATCGTTGACTCGGCTGGTTTTGCACTCATAGCACGAGATGGAACCTGTGCTGTTGCAACTGCTCGTTTTTGAGTTGGAGGAGTTGCAAGAGCTGCTTCTGGCTGCACGTTAGGGGTAGGTGCAGGAAGAGTGCTTACAAGCGGGGTTGATGTGTAGTGTTTTGGCTGTGCTGGTTTTGCGTAACTTGAAGGTAAATCTTCAGGTACAAATCCAAGACCGGCATCATCGTCCTCGTATTCATCCTTGTTTACTTGGAAAGCGTTTTGAGCGGCTCCTCCCAAGAAGGAAGAATTATTTAGGAAGGCGTGCTCCTCAGCACGAAGTTCCTCAAGACGCTGACTGTCGACAGTCTCTGCAAATACAGCGAATTTACCCTTCTTTAAAGAGGGGTCTACCATGAAGCGAACAAGAGGCTTTCCAGATAAGTAGTAGCCCTTCTCACGTGCTTTCTTCTTTAGAAAATCAGCAGTTTCCTCACAGAGGGTTCCATACATAGGACGCATTATTGCATCGTCACCACTGGAAATAAGTATGGTGTAAAGTACGGGTGCAACAGGTGTCCCATCAACCTCAACTGCATACTCTTTCATCTTTTTAACTGCATTTTGTGCAATCTTTTTAAATGAAACAGGTGGCACCTGAGCGTTGTTTACATCGCCAAATAAGCGAGATACTTTATCTTCAAAAGCATCAAAAACATTCATTATGAAATCCTCCCAGTCCATGCTTCTGGACCTACTAGGACCGTAATAGTGGCCATAAATATAAACAAAAGTAGAATATATAAATTATATATAATACCTGTAAATGTCGCTAAAGTCCCGTTTTCCACCCAAAATGCGAGAATATTAAATGTTATGAGAAGCGCAGCTCCCATCATTTGTAATGCAACTGGATGGATCTGTTTTGCTGCCTTTGCTATTCCTGAAGCTATTAACATGGATAAAAGCAGCGCTACTCCCTCGAGCCAGAAACTCAGTGAACTAAACAGAACCACAATACTATCGAAGCTCAAACTTAATCTTGAGGTTATCGCAGTATCAAATATGCGGTACATAAACCAACTTAAGGTAGATATAAATGCGGCATTTGGAAATCCATTTAAGGATAGTGCATATGGAGCAGCAGCAACAGGATTTCCTAGTGCAAAAGGCAGGAACATGCTTACGAACGAATCAGGCTGTTTTCTCAGGTAGTACAAGTAGCTTGCAACAACACATCCCCATAAGACGAGATTAGGAAGAATAAACTTAACAATTCCTTCCGTTCCTTCTGGTGCTTTAAAGAATATTGAGGCCAGAACAAGCCCTAAACCGCCCCATGCGCCAAGTATATCAACAGCACATGCCATTGCAGCAAATGCAAGTATAAAAACGATTGATAGAGGGTTTTTCGTATATCCCATAGATGAGCAGAATTTGAATGCAAGCATGGCAAACGTAAAGAAAACGATTGCCTTCTCTGCAGCCTTTGCTGCCCAAGGAATATGCTCGAGAGGTGCCTGCTTGTCGAAGTATTCTTCTGGTACATCGAATTCTTCTTCTTGATTTTCAAGCAAGCTTTGTAGTGACAGCTCTCCTGCGCTTGGATTTCCTAGAACTGGTACTAGTATATTTGCCATTTCGTTAGCAGAAGGGAAACGTTCAATGATGTCAGGACACATCGCTGCTTTAAGCGTATCCTCACACAATCCCTTGTACTCAGGGTGCTCTTTTGAAAGTGATGGTCGCGGACCTTTTAGTATCTTTTTGAGAGATGCATCGCTTGTACGAGCTACAAACGGTGCCTTTCCGCTCAAAGCTTTCCAGATTACGCATCCCAAAGCAAAGATATCTGATCTCTCGTCAACCAGATCACCTTCTATTTGTTCAGGAGGCATATAACCGACAGTTCCACCGCGCGAATCTGCATATCCTGCAGCGCTTGAGAGAGAAGCCATTCCGAAATCGGTTATCTTAACTCGTCCATCGGTTGTGACAATGATATTTGCTGGTTTAATATCAAGATGAAGGACGTTATTGCGATGAGCATATGTAAGTGCTGCAGATACGGACTCAAGTACATAGGCGGTCTCATCTCCAGTAAGACAGCCGCCTTCCACAGAATTTATTATTTCCTCAAGATTCATGCCGTCGAGGTATTCCATGACGATGTAGGCCATGTCACCTTCAACTTCGAAGTCATGTACCGTTACGATGTTTGGGTGTGAAAGCATAGAGCACGTACGGGCTTCCGTAAGTGCTTCTTGCATTGTCGTATTTAGATAGGGATTATCATAGTCGGCTAATGGGATACATTTAATCGCAACTTCTCGAGTAAGTCGCCTATCCCAACAGACTTTTACAGATCCAAATCCACCCTGAGAATGATCTTTTAAGATGCGATAGCGTCCCAGAAGGAGTTCTTCAGGCGGAATGGGGTTTTGAGTATTGTAAGTTGTCGTAGGTGTTGTATTCATGGTTCGTTTCTCTTACGGTAACTTATAGTTTTAGTTTAGAGGTAATGGGGCTAGTGTGCAAATAAAAGCCTCGAGTTGTGGAGGGTCGTCATTTAGTTGCCAACCCTTGCACATAATTTGTAGGTAAAGTAAACTTTTGAGACATGCGGGCGTGGCGGAATTGGTAGACGCGCATGCTTCAGGTGCATGTGAGGTTATCCTCGTGAAGGTTCGAGTCCTTTCGCCCGCACCAGTAAGGCGACCTTATGGCTTTAGTCAAAGTCCTAAGGTCGCCTTATTTGCATGTAAATTGATTTGTAATTTAGTTATTATTACCTGCTTAATATGTGGGTTGTATATACCAAGCTACTTAAAACATGCTATTTTTAGACGTATCTCTAAAAATGTATATACTTGAAATGTTAAATAGATATATTAATCGATCAAATTAAGGGGAAACTCAATGCTCGATATTAAATATGTTCGAGAAAATCTTGATGCAGTTGATTCTGCATGCGAATCTCGAAATGCTACTTGGAATCGTGCTCGTTTCTGTGAGCTCGATGATACTCGTCGTGAACTTATTGGAGAAGTAGAAGCTCTTCAGGCTGCTCGTAACGCTGCATCTAAGGAGATTGGACTTCTCATGCGTGAGGGCAAGCGTGAGGAAGCTGAGGCGGCTAAGGAAGTTGTTGCTCAGAATAAGGATCGCATCTCCGAGCTCGAGCATGCTCGTAACGAAGTTGAGTCCGAGCTTACTGACCTTGTAAGCCGTATCCCTAATATCCCTGATCCATCTGTACCTTATGGTAAAGATGATTCTGAGAATCCTGAGGTAACCCGATGGGGAACTCCTCGTGAGTTTGAGTTTGAACCTAAGCCACATTGGGATCTTGGAACCGATCTTGACATTATTGATTTCGAGCGTGGTGTTAAGATTTCTGGTAGTCGTTTTTATCTGCTTGGTGGAATGGGTGCTCGACTTGAGCGTGCTCTCATTTCATTCTTCATTGATACTCACGTAGCACATGGTTTTAAAGAGTGGTGGTCACCAGTTATCACTAATTATGAATCACTCTTTGGAACTGGTCAGCTTCCTAAGTTTGAAGAGGATCTCTTCCACGTAGAGCCTAATCGCTATCTCATTCCAACCGCTGAGGTTATGCTAACTAACATCCATCGTGATGAGATTCTTGATGGATCCAAGCTTCCTTTGCAGTACACCGCATTCACTCCATGCTTCCGTGAAGAAGCAGGAAGTGCTGGTCGTGATACCCGCGGTATCATTCGCGTACACCAGTTTGATAAAGTTGAGATGGTTAAGTTTGCTCGCCCTGAGGACTCTATGAATCAGCTCGATTCTATGGTTAAGGAAGCAACCTTGTTGCTCGAGCTCCTTGAGCTTCCATATCGTGTTGTAACTCTTTGTACTGGAGATATTGGATTCAGCGCGCGTAAATGCTTCGATATTGAGGTATGGTTGCCATCCTATAACGACTACAAGGAAATCTCTTCATGCTCTAACTGCTGGGACTTCCAGGCACGTCGTGCAAACATCCGCTATAAGGACCCATCAGAGTTTAAGGGTACTCGCTATCTTCACACTCTTAATGGTTCTGGACTTGCTGTTGGTCGTTGCATGGCTGCTATCATGGAGAACTATCAGAACGAAGATGGAACAATCACCGTTCCAAAGGTACTCGTTCCTTACATGGGTGGAGTTGAGGTTATCACTCCAGAAAACTAAACATAAATACAAGGGCACTTCCCCAATTGAATGGCGAAATGCCCTTTTGTATATCCCAAAATAAAGAAAGACGCCCAAACTTAATGTTTGGGCGTCTTATGTTTACTCTCGAATATTTCTTAGAAGAGGTAAGTCATTGCCTCTTATTATTTATCGCGTTTCTTGGATAGTCCAAGACCGGCAAATCCTAGACCGAGAAGAGCAGGAATCTGTCCTATGAATCCAGCGTCAGCAGTGGCAGGAGTTGCGGCCCTAGCAACCTTTGAAGACTTCTTGTTGGACTCAGTAGGCTGACCCTTTGTATCGGTTGCCTTTGTGTCTTCGGATGCTTCTGCATCTGCAGCCTTCTTGTCATCCGCAGCTTCAGTCTTGTTGGACTCAGTAGGCTGACCCTTTGTATCGGTTGCCTTTGTGACTTCGGATGCTTCTACATCTGCAGCCTTATTGTCATCCGCAGCTTCAGGCTTGGCATCTGTGTTGTTTGAAGGATTCTGAGTTGTCTCCTCTGGAGTCTTCTCTGGAGTCTCCTCTGGAGTCTCGTTGCCCTCTACAACCTCGTCAACTGGTGCGTTCGCTTTAGCAACTTCAAAAGCAGCAAGTGCGGCAGTGTACTTTGCGTGCGCGTTCTTGTGGTTAGCCTTAGCCTCATCTAGTTTAGCTTCAAGCTCCTTAGCTGTCTGAAGATCAGCTTCTTTATTTGCCTTGCCTGTCTTGTCAATGTTGACTTGCTTTTCAGCGTATACAACCTTCATCTGAGCATCTTTAATCTCTGTCTGAAGTTTTTCGATATCATTTTCAAGTTCAGATACAAGTGCCTTGGCATCTTCAAGTTTTGACTTGAGATCTTCGATATTGCGAGCAAGCTCAGCTTGTTTTGCTTTACCATCTTCAATTGTCTTCTTGAGGGCGTCATCAGCCTTTACCTTTGACTGTTTAGCAGAATCAAGGCGATCCTTGCGGTTTGCAAGGTCTTCCTTAGATTGATCTACAACCTCTTCACGCTCATGAACATAAATATTGAGCTTCTTTATCTTTGCATCCTGTGCCTCAAGTGCAGCCTTTTTATTCTCTAGGTTTGACTTGCGGTCTTTTTCGTTGTTAAGAATTTCTGCAGTGCGATTGTAGAAGTCTTCTGAACTCTTTACCTTCTTCTGTGCAAATTCCACGTCTTTTTCTGCGCTTGCAAGCTTAGCCTTAGTTTCGTCAATCTTTACCTGCAATGGATCTGGGAGATCAGATCCAGTAAGCATCCAACGGTATCCACTAATGTGTGCAATTGCGTATGCCTGCTGTTTATAGCCGTCAGATGTTATTACAACATTGTCTCCATCGTAATCTTTACCGGTTCCACTAAGTTGGAAATAAAGACCACCAGTATTGGAGTTTAGTCCGTAATTAGGTACATTTGGGGTTGTCATATAGTTCTTGATGAGAGCTGCTTCTTGCTTCTTATCCCCATTAATAAAGGTAATCTTCATATTCTTGACGAAATCAGGGTCTTTGAGGTTATTTCCCTTAAGGCCATTATCGCCAGATACAACAATATTCATATCCTTTAAAGATGCCTGTTTTTTGACAAGCTCATCAAGTTCAGTCTTGAGTTCATCACGCTTTGACGTTGTTTCGGTCAAGCGCTCTTTCTTGTGATCGAGATCTTCCTTTGCGCTCTCTTCTTCCTCTTCATACTTGTCGATGTTCTTATCTACAGCAGCAATCTTTGCTTCAAGATCATCGATATCACCAGCATCGGTGAGCTTTGCGCGCTCTTCGGTTGCGGCATTCTTTCGCTCAATCTCTTCATCAAGAAGTTTTTGACCGTTATCGAGTACTCCCTGAGCGGTATTGACCTTCTTGGTGTGGAAATCAACTTCCTTATCAGCTTTAGCAACAACCTGCTCTGCCTTTGCTACATCAGCCTCATTAGTTGTTGCTGCTTCCTTCTTCTCTTCTTCTTTCTGAGTAACAGTATTAGTCAGGTCAGTTACGGTCTTTTCAGTATCTGCCTTCTTTTTAGTAGTCTCAGCAAGGGTGTTTTGTTTATCTGAAAGCTCGTTCTTTGCATCCTCATGTGCTTTAGTGGACTTCTTTACGGTCTCTCCAAGAGCATCAACATCCTTCTTGAGGTCTTCAGATGTACCGTGATCCTTAAGTGCTTTCTCAGCTTCAGTGACCTTCTTCTGGTGAGCCTGAACCTCAGCCTCTGCAGCATTAACGTTTTTCTGTGCATCTTCAACGCTGAGTACAGTCTCTGACTTAACATCCTGAACAAGTTTGTTTTCGGATGGGGTGTCTACCTTAGTCTCATCTGCGTGTGCCTGCTGTGATGGAAGTCCTACAAGTGACAAGCCACATGCAACAGCAAGGGCCGCAACTGACTTTTGATTAATCTTCATGCATAGCCTTTCAAATCGATTTATTGTTAGACGTGGCTAATTATAGAAACTTT
>RCNI01000351.1_pt1 | contig 30165 bp, 29 predicted proteins | sample 2041151 | NCBI WGS metagenome assembly RCNI01 (sample SAMN09708214, study PRJNA481090) | feces metagenome | isolation source: feces | place: Antarctica: Albino Rookery
GATATTGACTTTTCTAGTATAATAATGGTATTGTGGTTATGTTAAAGCAAGAAGTTCTTATTTTTTAGAGATACATTCTGGATTTGAACTTAGGTCTCTTTCCATTACAGCTCACTGCCATCCTTCTGCAGTATCATTAAGTCCTTCAGCAGCCTGTGACATAGGGTTTGTTAGTTTCATTTTCCATTTGGGGAAGCTAAGACCCAAAGAGACTTTCTCCAGGTCACATGGCAGGTAAGAAATCCAGGATTTGAACTTTTGTGACAAAATGCTTTGAGTTTTGATATACGGGAAAAAGGGAAAATAGAGTCCTGAATAGTAAAACTACTTTACAAGCAAAAGGCGAAAAAGAGGGTTGACAAACAACTCCTTTCGGCCTATAATGCACTACATCACATGCAAAGACGGGGAAAAGTACGACAGTCCGCTTTGAACAGAGAGCCTTCGGTTGGTGCGAGAAGGAGAAAGCCCTGTAAGAATACACCCCTGAGCAGCCGTCTGAACACATGCAGTAAGTAGGATATGGCCGGGTGCGCCCGTTATTGCGCCGGAGTTTGTTGGAACTCCTAGAGGCTTATGTGCGTGAGCACTGAGCGAACCAGAGGTGGTACCGCGCGTTTTGCGCCCTCTGTCCCAAGATCGGGGACAGAGGGCTTTTTATTTTGCCTGTCCCCAGAAACGAAGAAAGTGGAGATGAACAAAATGGAACTCTATGACGAACTGGTAGGCCGTGGCCTGATTGCACAGGTGACGGACGAAGAAAAAGTGAAGGAAATGATCAATAACGGCAAGGCCACCTTCTATATCGGCTTTGACCCCCCGGCTGACTCTCTTCATGTGGGTCACTTCATGGCGCCGGATGCAGAAGCACGGTAACCGTCCTATTGCCCTGTTGGGCGGCGGTACCGCTATGATCGGCGACCCTTCCGGTAAGACGGATATGCGTAAGATGATGACCGCAGAGACCATCCAGCATAATGCAGATTGCTTTAAGAAGCAGATGAGTCGTTTCATTGACTTCTCTGACGGCAAGGCTCTCATGGTGAACAATGCGGATTGGCTGCTGGATCTGAACTATGTGGATCTGCTGCGTGAGGTGGGTGCTTGCTTCTCTGTCAACAATATGCTCCGTGCGGAGTGCTACAAGCAGCGTATGGCTAACGGCCTGAGCTTCTTGGAGTTTAACTACATGATTATGCAGTCTTATGACTTCTATCATCTGTATCAGGAGTACGGCTGCAACTTCCAGTTTGGCGGTGATGACCAGTGGTCCAATATGCTGGGCGGCCGTGAGCTGATTCGCCGTAAGCTGGGCAAGTATGACGCCGAGGCAATGACCATCACTCTGCTCCTCAACAGCGAGGGCAAGAAGATGGGTAAGACGGTTTCCGGCGCTGTGTGGCTGGATCCGGAAAAGACTTCTCCCTACGAGTTCTATCAGTACTGGCGCAATGTGGATGACGCCGATGTGGTTAAGTGCCTGAAGATGCTGACCGATGTGCCGCTGGAAGATATTGCTGAGATGGAGCATTGGGAAGGCAGCGAGCTGAACAAGGCAAAGGAACTGCTGGCCTTTGAGCTCACCAGTCTGGTCCATGGTGAAGAGGAAGCAGAAAAGGCACAGAAGACTGCAAAGGGTCTGTTTGCTGCCGGTGGCGATTTGAGTGGTATGCCTACTACGAAGCTTGCTGCTGAGGATTTGCCCATTGACGCAGTTTCTCTGCTGGTCAAGACCGGCCTGTGTGCGTCCAAGGGTGAGGCACGCCGCCTGGTGCAGCAGAATGGTGTTTCTGTGAATGGCGAAAAGATTGCTTCTATTGATGTGACCTATGATGCAGATGCTTTTGCCGGTGACGGTCTCGTCATTAAGAAGGGCAAGAAGGTGTTCCATCGCGTTGTGATGGGTTGATTCTGAACTTCAAATAAAAATCAAAACCAGCACAGTCCATCGGACTGTGCTGGTTTGTGTTTTGTATACGATTATTCCTGCATCAATTTGGACATGTCGTACAGACCGGGCTCACGAACAGCGGCAAGAAATTTTGCTGCCTTGACTGCTCCGTTGGCGAAGATCTCGCGGCTCAGAGCAGTGTGCTTGATCTCGATGATCTCGTCACGACCGGCAAACATGATTTCGTGTTCGCCGACAATGGTTCCGCCACGGACGGAACTGATGCCGATTTCCTTTTTGTCACGGCTCTGCCGTACGCTGTGACGGTCGTACACATACTCGGCATCGAAGTTCAGAGCGCTTGCGGCGGCGTCGGCAATCATTAGAGCGGTTCCACTGGGTGCATCCACCTTACGGTTATGATGCTTTTCTACGATTTCGATGTCATAGCTGTCACCCAGAATGGCAGCTGTCTTCTTTACCAGTTCCAGCAGCACATTGACGCCCAAGGACATGTTGGCGCTGCGGAAAATAGGAACCAGCTTGGATGCTTCCTTAATTGCGTCGAGCTGAGCAGGGGAGAATCCGGTGGTTGCAAGCACGAGCGGTATATGCTTCTGAGTACAGAAGCTCAGAAGCCCATCCAAAGCGGCGGGATTGGAAAAATCAATTACAACATCGGCTTCTCCGGTGAAGTTGGAGGGGGTGGAAAATACGGGATAGGAGCGTTGTGCCGGAGTCAAATCGAATCCGGCGACCACAGAGACCTCGGAGTCGGTGCGGCAGATGCTTTCCACCACTTGGCCCATTTTGCCGTTGCAGCCGGAAATGATAATCTTTAGTGCCATGGCTTGCCTCAGTTCTTCAGGGGGATGTTGTACTTGATGAGCAGCTTGCGAAGGGCTTCGGTGTGCTCGTCAGACATCTCGCAGAGCGGAAGGCGCATCTTGCCACTGCAAAGTCCCATCATTCCGGATGCGGTCTTCACTGGAATGGGGTTAACTTCTGCGAAGAGACCACTTGCCAAGTCGAAGGTGTCGATCTGCAGCTTGGCGGCTTCTTCGTATTTGCCCTCCAGGCACAGATGGGTCATTTTTACTGTGAGCTCCGGCAAAATGTTGCTGACCACGGAAATGACGCCCTTGGCGCCCAAACTCATCATGGGAACGACCTGATCGTCGTTGCCGGACCAGATGAAGAAGTCATCGCCACAAAGAGCACGGGTTTCGGTAATCAGAGCAAAATTGCCGCTGGCTTCCTTGACACCGACGATGTTGGGGTGCTTAGAAAGATGCTGATAGGTTGCGGCGGTAAAACCGCAGCCGGTACGGGAGGGAACGTTGTAGAGGATGATCGGGGTGTGAACACGGTCGGCAATGTATTCGTAGTGCTGAATCAAACCCTTCTGAGTGGCTTTGTTATAGTAGGGAGTGACGGAAAGCAGAGCGTCAGCGCCGACGGCCTCGGCATGCAAAGAAATTTTCAGTGCAGCGGCGGTATCGTTGCTGCCTGCGCCGGCAACAACTTTTGTGCGTCCGTTGACTTTTTTAACGCAGTATTCCACTGCTTCCATATGTTCTTCTAAAGACATGGTGGCGGATTCACCGGTGGTGCCGCAGACGCAAATGGCATCAGTGCCGGCGGCGATCTGTCGCTCGATCAGTTTACCGAACTGCTCAAAATCGATTTTGTTGTCAGGAGTAAAGGGAGTGATGATGGCGACGCAAGCACCGGTAAATACAGGTTGACGCATAGAGATCAGTTCCTTTCCATGTAGCCTTCTGCACAGAGCAGCTCGGCGAGGAGCACAGCGCCGCCAGCAGCGCCGCGCAGGGTGTTGTGAGACAGACAGACAAATTTATAATCGTACTGAGTGTCGGGACGCAGACGACCGACAGAAACGGCCATGCCGCCCTCCAGCATACGATCCAGTTTGGTTTGAGGACGATTGTCCTCTTCGAAATAATGAAGGAAGTGCTTGGGGGCAGAGGGAAGCTGCAGCTCCTGCGCACGACCGTGGAAGTTAGCCCAAACATCCTTGATTTCTTCCACGGAAGGCTTCTTGCCCTCGGGGAAGGACATAAAGACGGCAGCCATGTGTCCGTCAGAAACGGGAACACGGAGACACTGAGCAGTGATAGAGGGAGAGTCGGCGTTCTCGATGTGGTCGCCTTCCACATGGCCCCAAAGCTTCATGGGTTCCTTTTCACTTTTCTCTTCTTCGCCGCCGATGTAGGGGATCACATTGTCCAGCATCTCGGGCCAGGTGTCAAAGGTCTTGCCGGCGCCGGAGATGGCCTGATAGGTGCAAACCAGTGCACGGTCCAGACCATACTGCTGCTTCAACGGATGCAGAGCGGGCACATAGGACTGGAGAGAGCAGTTGGACTTGACGGCGATGAAGCCACGCTTCGTGCCAAGACGCTTCCGCTGAGCGGGAATCACATCCAGATGTTCGGGATTGATTTCCGGTACCACCATGGGCACATCGGGGGTGAAACGGTGAGCGGAGTTATTAGAAACCACGGGGCACTCGTGCTTTGCGTAGGCTTCCTCCAAGGCACGGATTTCGTCTTTTTTCATATCCACGGCGCAGAATACAAAATCAACGGCATTGGCCATTTTTTCAATATCTGCGGTTGCGTCCAGAATAACCAGATTTTTTGCATCCTCGGGAATGGGGGTGCTCATCGCCCAACGGGAAGAAACAGCTTCTTCGTAAGTTTTACCGGCGCTTCTGGCGCTTGCTGCGATAGCGGTCAACTTGAACCAAGGGTGATTCTCCATCAGGGTGACAAAGCGCTGGCCAACCATACCGGTGCAGCCGACGATTCCGACTTTGTAGTGTTTCATGATGATACCTCCAACAAAAAGTTGACAGCGGGTTGAAAAACGGGCTGACTTTGTAATATAATGTCCAAGTGACTGGATGCGTCCTGGCTGCTTGGAGATTTGTTCATACCAAGCCCGGGCTGCACCGCTTGAGATGCTGTCCCTTTTGAGGGAGAAGAAGTCTTTTACTGCGAAAAGGCCGCTTTTACGCTTCACAGTACTATAATACATTATTATGATACTCTATCATATGTGCATAGGAGCGTCAAGCGTCAGGAGTGCAAAACGACTTCGACAATAAAAGCAAAAATGTGAACAGAATCACGAAAAAGATAGAAGGGTTATCCGGATGAAGACAAGCGATTTTTACTATGATTTACCTGAGGAACTGATTGCTCAGACTCCTCTGAAGCAGAGAGATGGATCTCGGCTCCTGACCTTGGATAAGGTGACGGGAAAAACAGGGCACCACCATTTTTCTGATTTGCCTCAGTTTCTGCGCAAGGGCGACTGCCTTGTTTTGAATAATTCCCGTGTTCTGCCGGCTAGATTGATCGGTCATCGCAGCACTGGCGGTGCAGTAGAGATTCTGCTGCTGGTGGATAAAGGCGAAGATGTCTGGGAGTGCCTGGTGCGTCCGGGCAAAAAGCTGAGAGAGGGCGCAAGGGTTTCTTTTGGCGACGGTCAGCTGGGAGCGGAGATCGTGGAAGTGCTGCCGGACGGAAATCGTTTGGTGCATTTTGAATATAAGGGTATTTTCTTGGAAGTGCTGGAATCTTTGGGCCGTATGCCTCTGCCGCCGTATATCAAAGCGGAACTGGAGGATCAGGAGCGCTATCAGACTGTTTATTCCAAGGTGGTTGGCTCTGCCGCAGCTCCTACGGCTGGACTTCATTTTACGCCGGAACTGCTGAAAGAGATTCAGGATATGGGCGTCAAAGTGTGCTATGTCACCCTGCATGTGGGACTTGGAACATTCCGTCCGGTGAAGGAAGAAGAAGTGCTGGATCACGAAATGCACTCGGAGTACTGCGTGATTCCGAAGGAAACTGCGGATACGATCAACGAAACTAAACGCAATGGCGGCCGAGTGGTCTGCGTGGGCACCACTTCTTGCCGCACCGTTGAAAGCTGGTCTACTGAAGACGGCGAGGTGCAGGCAACCGGCGGATGGACCAATATTTTCATTTATCCCGGTTATCGTTTTAAGGTGATGGATGCGTTGGTGACCAACTTCCATCTGCCGGAATCCACACTGATTATGCTGGTATCTGCACTGGCGGGCAGAGAACATGTGCTGGCGGCCTATCAGGAAGCAGTCAAAGAAAAGTATCGTTTCTTCTCCTTTGGAGACGCCATGTTTATTGCGGACATGAACTGAAACGCAGGATACAGAGGCGTAAACCGACGTTGCGGAAACGGGCTAAACCTGTTTCTGTGATGTCGATTGAAATGGAGGAAAGCAAAGTGTTTCGTGTAATCAAAAAAGAAGGAAAAGCCAGACGCGGCGAGTTTACCTGTGCCCACGGTACAGCGCAGACGCCTGTGTTTATGAATGTGGGTACGCAGGCGGCAATCAAAGGCGGCTTGGATGCGCACGATCTGGAGCAGATTGGCTGCCAGATTGAGCTTTCGAATACCTATCACCTGCATGTGCGTCCAGGTGATGATGTGGTGCGCCAGATGGGCGGATTGCACCGCTTTATGGATTGGAAGGGACCGATTCTGACGGATAGCGGTGGATTCCAGGTGTTTTCACTGGCGAAGCTGCGTAATATCAAGGAAGAGGGCGTAACCTTCTCTTGCCATGTGGATGGGCGTAAAATTTTTATGGGCCCGGAGGAGTCGATGCGTATCCAGTCCAATCTGGGCAGCGATATTGCGATGGCGTTTGATGAGTGCGTAGAGAACCCGGCAACGCATGAGTATGCGGAAAAGTCCTGCGCACGCACCCTGCGGTGGCTGGAGCGGTGTGTGGCGGAGCATAAGAAATTGAATGCTCAGCCTGACTGCGTTAACCCGGATCAGATGCTGTTTGGCATCAATCAGGGCTGTACATTCCCAGACCTCCGTATTAAGCATATGCAGGAGATTGCAAAACTGGATTGCGATGGTTATGCCATTGGCGGTTTGGCTGTGGGTGAACCGACACAGGAAATGTACGATGTCATTGATGCGGTAGAGCCTTACATGCCAGAGGATAAACCTCGCTATCTGATGGGTGTCGGTACGCCCAGCAACATCATTGAGGGTGTGGCCAGAGGCGTAGACTTCTTTGATTGTGTTATGCCGGCAAGAAATGCTCGCCATGGCAAGCTGTTTACTTGGCAGGGGAGTATGAACATCAAAAACGAGAAATACAAGCTGGATCCGCTGCCAATTGATCCCAATTGTCAGTGCCCGACCTGTCGCTCGTTCTCCAGAGCTTATCTGCGGCATTTGGTGAAGGCAGATGAAATGCTGGCCATGCGTCTGTTAGTAACGCATAATCTGTGGTTCTACAATGAACTGATGCAGAAAATCCGGGATGCACTGGATGAGGATCGCTTTGCAGAATTCCGAGCAGAATACTCTGAGAAGCTGGAGCGGCGAATCTGATGATGCAGATTGGCAAATATTTGCTGCTGCGGTTTGGAATGGCAGAAAAAATGCTTGCCAAAAACGGAGAAAAAGAGTATCATGGACACATTGTGTCATTAAATAGAAGCAATGGAGGGAATTTTAATGTATACTATTATTATGCTCGTGGCTATGATCGCCATCTTCTACTTCCTCATGATTCGTCCTGAGAATAAGCGTAAGAAGGAAGCTGCCAACCTGCGCAACTCTCTGGCTGTGGGAGATGAAGTGACCACCATCGGTGGTATCGTCGGTACTATCTGCCATGTTAAGGAGAACAGTGTTGTGATTGAGACTGGTGCTGACCGTGTCCGCATCGAGTTCATGAAGTGGGCTATCGCCAACAAGGGTGCCCAGACCACTGAGGCTCAGTAATCAGCATACGAAGCAACCCTCTTCGCATAGACTTGAGTACAAGCGTGCGAAGAGGGTGTTTTTTATGTCTGAACGAAAAAAGAGCAATAGGGGAGTACGGGGCACAAAACCTGCAGTGACGGCGGCACTCTGTGCCGGTGTTGTGTGTGCTGTGATTCTGTTGGTAGGTTCTGCGGCTTCCTGCGCTGTGACATTCGGCTGGATGCCGATGGAGCAGATTCGGTATGCGGTTGTGCTTGGCTTGTGGTTAGGTGCGCTGCTAGGTGGATTGTTTCTGTGCGCGAAAACAAAGTGGCCTCCGATTCTCTGCGGAATTGCAGTCGGCGGCGCAGAAGTTCTGCTGTGCTTAATACTTGGGGCTTTGTTTTACGGAATACCTGATGGAACCGTGATAGTGATTCGCTTGCTGGCGGGCACTGCCGGGGGAGTGCTGAGTGGCGTCTTGTGTGCGGTGGCTCGCTCTGCACGCCATCACTGATTGAGCAAAATGTAGAAAAAGAGATTAGAATACCGTGCGGCAAAAATATAGGGGAGTGCGACTGAAAAATTGTATTCCCCTATATTTTGTTTGCATTTATATCTTTTTCACAAAATCTAGCTGTTTCAGCATAAAAGGTTACATGGTATACATAATGCATATTGAATGAGATTTACATAATATATAGTCATAATGCACAAAAATAAATTATTTATGAGGAAATGCTTGCAGGATTGGTGAAAAGAGACTATTATACAATATAACTCCTGTAATGCGCTTGTTGTCATTCTCACTTCTGTTTGGGTTTCCAAACAAGAAATGAAGAAAACACCAAATGGTGATAAATAGACATAATCACAAACGGAACCGCATAAGCTGCCCGTGAGGTGGTTTTATGGGAAGGATACGGCTCAAACAGCGCTGTGCTTCAGCGTCTGATGCACAGTGGCTTCTTCTGGTTCTGACTGTGGTGTACGGTCTTGGGATGATCCTTGGTGCGATACTGGTGCGATACAGCAGTATGATGGGATCGGATGTGTTTTCCGAACTCAGCCATACCTTTACTTGGCAAAGTTGGTTGCGTGTCTTTTGGGCACAGTTTCGCTGGTGTTTGCTTGCCGGTGTGCTGGCTTGTACTACGCTGGGACTCTTTGCTATGGTGCCGTTGGTGTTTTACCGAGGCGTTTTGATTGGCAGCGGATTTTTTGCATGGTTTGCCGATGTGGCTGCTGTGACGGTCGTTGGATACTACGGATTGTCGGTCCTGTGTTCTGCGGCGCCGTTGCTTCTGATTGCCTTGTGCGGCATCCTTCGCAGGCTGGGTGAAGATCGGCTTCGTTCACCGTCAGAGCGTTTTTTCGCCCGGGTGAGTGTGGGCGGAATGGTTTTGTTTGCTGCATTGATTTTGTGTGCACTTTGTTCTGCGGCGCAGTTGTGGCTGTTGTCCGGCGCTGCGGGTTCTAATTAAGTTTACCACTGTGAGAAGGAGGATCCCGTTATGGATCTGATCGAGGAATTTAAGTCCTATCTCACAACTGAAAAGAAGTCGTCTGCGAACACAGTCAGTTCCTATGTTCGGGATCTGACTCAGTTCTCCCGTTATCTGCAGGTGGAGGGGGTTACCCTTCTCGATGCGGATGCCGAGATCATCGAGGGCTACGACAGCTGGCTGAATAGCAAAGGCAAGTCTGCTGCAACCATCACCCGTTCTCTGGCATCTCTGAAGTGCTTTTACGGCTGGCTGGTGAATACCGGCAGAAAAGAGAACAATCCGGCGCAGAGCGTCAAATCCATGAAAGTGGAGCGCAAGCTGCCTCAGATTCTGACCAATCAGGAAGTGGAACTGCTGCTGGAACAGCCTCAGTGCGTGGACCATAAGGGTTATCGCGATCACGCCATGCTGGAATTGCTCTATGCTACCGGTATCCGAGTCAGTGAGTTGATTTCGCTGGATGTGGAGCATGTGAACTTGGCTGCCGGCTTTATCCGCTGCGTATCCAAGAATAAAGAGCGTATCATTCCTCTGTATCCGGGTGCAGTTCGGGCGCTGACGGACTATGTCCGCAATGTGCGGCCCCAGCTTGCGGTGGAAGGGGAGCGCGCCCTGTTCGTCAATATGAACGGCGAGCGTATGTCCCGGCAAGGCTTCTGGAAGATCATTAAGGGCTATCAGGAGAAGGCCGGAATCAAAACCGATATTACCCCTCATACTTTGCGGCATTCCTTTGCAGCGCACTTGTTGGCCAATGGCGCCGATCTCCGCTCCATTCAGGAGATGCTGGGACATTCGGATATTTCTTCCACCCAGATTTATACGCAGCTGGTCAATCAAAAGCTGAAAGATGTCTATAATAAGGCCCATCCCAAGGCATAACTGTGATAAAGTACCAAAATGGCATTTGCTTCCGGCAGTGCCGTTTTGGTATTTTTTTGAGAAAGTGTTTGGACATTGCAAAAATTCTATGCTATTCTATTAACAATAGCTGCGGTGCGCGTTCGCCGGAATTCCGCAGGTTACAGTTGTGTTTGGTGTTGACTTTGGTTCGGATTTCACATGCTGGTTTAGGCGGACTGATTTTGGCTGTGTTTGTGAGCCACCAGCGTGATAGTTTGACATGGATACAAAAGTGAATTGTACGAAAGGTAGAAAATAATGAGTATCAAATTTTCCGTTCTTGTCCCAGTATATAATGTAGAGGAACGATGGCTGGATTTAGCGGTTGAATCCGTCAAAAGACAGACTTACAGCAACTGGGAACTTTGCCTTGTGGATGACTGCTCCACTGAAGAAAGTGTGCGTAAACATCTGAAGAGCATTGAATCGGAGCAGATTAGAGTTCGTTTTTTGGAGAAAAATCAGGGAATCTCCGGTGCTACCAATGCAGCGGCAGAGATGGCCGAGGGCGATTATCTGGTGCTGATGGATAATGATGATGAGTTGGCATCGAATGCGCTGGAGGCATTTGCCGAAGCGATTGCCAAAACGGATGCGGATGTTTTGTACAGTGATCAGGACATCATCGATATGGAAGGAAATCACAGAGATCCGCTTTGCAAGCCTGACTGGTCTCCGGATCTTCTCTTGAGCCAGATGTATATTGGTCATCTGCTTGGTTTCAAGAAGTCGCTGTTTGAGCAGACCGGCGGATTCCGCAGTGAGTACAACGGCAGTCAGGACTATGATCTGATGCTTCGTCTTTCTGAACTGACAGATCGGATTGTGCATGTGCCGGAAATCCTGTATTCCTGGAGAGCGATTCCCAGTTCCACGGCAGAAAATCCCGGCTCCAAGCCCTACGCTCAGATTGTGGGACAGAAGGCGATTCAGGCGCATTTGGACCGTGTGTATGGCCCTGGTAAGGCCACGGCCGAGGAAACGGATCACTATTTTGTCTATGATGTGCGCTACCATCTGGAGGAGGAACCTCTGGTTTCGGTGATTATCCCCACCAAGGATCATGCAGACCTTTTGGAGGCGGCAATCAACAGCATTTTTGAAAAGACGACATATTCCAGATATGAGATTGTTGTTTTGGACAATAATTCGGAGGAAGAGGAAACCTTTGCCTACTTTGACCGTGTGGTCAAGGAGCGAGAGAATGTGCGCGTGGTAAAGGCTGCGTTCCCCTTTAACTGGTCCAAGCTGAATAACTTTGGCATGGAACACGCAAACGGCGATGTGTTTATCTTCCTGAACAATGATGTGGAAGTCATTGCCGGGGATTGGATGCGCCGTCTGGCAGAAAAGGCTGTGTGCGATCATGTCGGTGTGGTCGGCGGATTGCTGCTTTATGAGGATGGTACGATTCAGCACGCCGGTGTTGTTGCCGGTATGGGCGGATGGGCAGACCATGTCTTTAAGGGTATGCAGCCGGTTCACTATGGTTCTCCCTTTGTTTCCCCGATGGTCACGAGAAATGTAACGGCTGTAACCGGCGCCTGCATGGCGATTTCCCGTAAGACCATAGACGAGATCGGTGTGTTTGATGATAATTTCATCATTTGCGGCAGTGATGTAGAGATCTGCGTGCGAGCCAACCAGGAGGGATATAGAAACATTTATGATCCCGATGTCAGATTGTATCATTACGAGTCCAAGAGCCGGGATTCCTTTATCCCTCAGGTGGATTTTGATATGTCGGACAAGATGTATAAGGTATACCGGGAGAAAGGCGATCCTTATTTCAATCGTCAGTTGGATGTGTTCAGCTGCGTCCCTAAAATGCTGGTAAAAGAAAGTGAAGCGACGACACCGATGGCAACGAAGCAAAGATTCCTTGGAAGAGCGAAGAGAAAACTGAAGAATTTGTATCGTAGAATGAACCAGTCTGCGGCGGATGCAGTAGGCAGCGAACAGGTGGATACGCACATTGCAGAAATCAATCCCTATGAGTTCCGCAAAATTGAGTATCCCAGAAAGCGCATCAATATTTTGCTGCCCTCCATCAATCCGGAGCATGTGTTCGGCGGTATTTCCACGGCATTGAAGTTCTTTGAGCAGCTTGCGGACCAGCTGGGCTATGACAGACGAATCATTCTGGTGGATGCGCCCCCCAGCGATGAAGCAATCGCAAAGTATGGCAAACGCTATTCGTTTGTTGATTGGAACGCGGACAGCCAGGAGCAGATGCAGATTGTGCCTTACTGCTACCGACATCAGTGCACGCTTCCGGTGAGTGAAAATGATGTGTTCATGTTTACCGGCTGGTGGACGGCACACTGCGCACAGGAAGCTTATGAGGCATTTGAAGAGAAAACCGGAATTCGTCCGAATCCGTTCATCAACTTCATTCAGGATTATGAGCCGGGCTTCTACGCATGGTCTACCCGTTATTTGCTTGCAGATGCAACCTATAAGAACGAGTATCCCCAGATTGCCATCTTCAATACGACGCTGCTGCAGGAGTACTTCCATAACAACGGCTACCATTTCTTCAAAGAGTTTGCCTTTGACCCGGTGCTGAACGGAGAACTGAAGAAGTGTCTGGATGAAATTGGCAGTACGATGGAAAAGAAGAAGCAGATTCTGATTTACGGTCGCCCCGGAACGGAGCGAAATGCCTTCAAGCTGATCGTTGCCGCTCTGCGGAAATGGGTGGAGATCCAGGAGGATGTGCAGGATTGGACTATCCTGTCTGCCGGAGAGCAGCATGGCGCGGTTGACTTGGGCCGTGGAAAGAAGCTGGAATCGGTTGGTAAACTCACGCTGCAGGAATATGCCAAGGTTTTGGAGGAATCCTATGCGGGCATTTCTCTTATGGCGTCGCCCCATCCCAGCTACCCGCCGCTGGAGATGTCTGTGTTTGGTGTGAAGGTAATTACCAACACCTTTGCTAATAAGGATTTGAAGGATTTCAACGACAATATCGTATCTATGAGTAACATCAGCCCGAATCATATTGCGAAAGCGCTGAAGAATATTTGCGATGCTTACAGTATGACGGTGCCGCATGAGGTTACCAATGAAACATATTGTCATAATGACCATGTTTTTGATTTTGTGGCGGAAATTGAGCAAATTCTGAACGAAAATGTTTAAGGTGACGGATGTGGAAGAACGGATTGGAAAGGTAAAATTAAATTATCAGTTCTATCAGGGGGCAGATCAGTACAGCGATGGATCCATTGAAGATGAATTGCTGCAAATGGTGAAAGAGGAAACGGATATTGAGAAGCTGCTGAGAGAAGATAACCGTTGGCCGGTGCTGTATCATCTGTCGCCTGTCAGACAGAACATTGTAGACTGGTATCCGTTTGAAGCGGATGCCAGTGTGCTGGAGGTAGGCGCTGGTTGCGGCGCCATCTCCGGAGCACTCTGCCGGAAGGCCAAACGGGTTGTTTCTGTGGAATTGTCCAAACGAAGATCTATGATCAATGCATACCGGAATCGGGAGTGCGACAATCTGGAAATCATGGTGGGCAATTTCAATGATGTTGAGTTGAACGAAAAGTTCGACTATGTCACATTGATTGGTGTTTTGGAGTATGCCAACTACTACACGGATGCAGAGAACCCTTTTTTGAGTTTCCTTGTTAATCTGAAGAAAGTGCTGAAGCCCAATGGCAAGATTCTGATGGCAATTGAAAATAAATTCGGTCTGAAATATTGGGCTGGAGCTAGGGAAGACCATACCGGCGTGTTTTTTGACGGCTTGGAGGGTTACCATGCTACGACCAGCGCAGTTCGGACTTTTTCAAAGACCGAGCTGGAGCGCTTGTTCCGAGACGGGGAATTCTCTGAAGTAAAATTTTATTATCCGTTCCCGGATTACAAGTTCCCTGTGCAGGTATTCTCTGACCGTTATCTTCCGAAGGAAGATGATCTTGCGTGCGACTTGGCCTCTTATGATGCCAGCAGATACTACCTGTTCAATGAAACCTCGGTGTATCAGGAATTGATCAAAACAGGTGAATTTCCGTTCTTTTCGAATTCTTTCTTTGTAGAAGCAGCGCTGTGAGGTGAATAACATGGAAAAAGTGTATGCAAAATTTACCAAAGAGCGCAGCAAGGCATTTCGGATTGAAACAGCCATCTATCAGGATCAGGACGGCAACAGAGAGGTGGTAAAAACACCGCTTTCTCCGGATTCGGCGGCTCATGTAGCAAAGATGTATGAAAACAGCCGATATTTTGCAGAAACTGGTCTGCTGCTTCCGTGCACCATGCGGGGCGAAAGCGTTGTTTTTCCCTTTGTGACGGGCAAGAGCTTTTATCAGTTGTTGCTTGAGGCAGTAAGCAGCCATAACAAGGCATCTTTCTTTCAGGTTTTGGAGGATTATAAGGGCCTTTTGCAGCGACTTTATCCGGAGCGGAAGCCGTTTGAAAAAACGGAGGAATACGAGCGCGTGTTTGGTCCGTCTGATGCGGTTCAAGGAATGGAGTCTGTCTGCAAGCTGAATATCGACATGACCTTTGACAACCTTATGCTGCAGAATGATGCGGTCCAGATTTTGGATTACGAGTGGATTTTTGATTTCCCGGTCCCGGTGAAGTATGCAGTTTACCGGGCAGTATATGCACTGTGTGTCAAAACCGGAGCACAGCTCACTGGCTTCGTGGAAGAGGAAGAGCTGTATCAGTTTATGGATCTTTCTAAGGAGGAGAGAACTGTATTCTTCCGGATGAACGAGGCATTTATGCGCTATGTGGAGGACGGAGAGCAGTCCTATGCCAAAATGCTGCAGGCATACAGAAAACCTGCACTCAGTGTGATAGATAAGGAAGAAAGTCAGATTTTCTTTGCTCAGATTTACTGGAATACTGCGGCGGGCTACTGTGAGGAACAGTCACAGAGCTACACGGTTTCTGCTGATCAGGAGGATGTGACGCTGAGTAAAAATCTGACTCAAATTGCGGATCTCCGGGAGATTCGCATTGATCCGCTGAATGTGTCTGTGCTGCTTGAGGACTTGCATATCACAGTTGGAACTGAGCATGGATTTCGAGAAATCAGACCGGAAGAAATGCGTACCAACCGTCTGGGAGACACAGGCGAAACTTTCCTGTTTGAAACAGAGGATCCACAGGTGATTCTCACTGTGCCTGAAGGAGAGAGCTGGAGAAGTATCCGGGTTGAGTTCCGAATTCTTCAAAAGCGGGTGGATCAGCTTGGCTCTTACAAAGCAGTGCTGGAACAGGAGTTTGAGAAACAGCTGAGAAAACTTTCAGATCAGTGCAGCAGTCTAGAGGGACAACTTTCTGAGCGGGAGCAGCGTCTGAAAGAAAATGCAGAAAAGCTGGAACAGCAGGAGAGACAGATTGCCCGTTATCGGGATAAGCTGACCTGCATTGAACATTCCAGAATTTACAAGACTTTGCTGAAGAGTAAGATTGATCAGCTGGGTTTTGATGAGGAATCCGTGTAAGCTGAGAACTCTGCTTTTTGCTAAAGAAACAAAATATAAAAATCCGAGGACGGTTTCTTACTTAACCTTCCTCGGATTTTTTGTGAAAAAGATTCGGCGTTGATTTCACCTCTGTCAGGGGAGAAGCGGAAAAGGCTGAGAAGATTTCTTTGCCTTTATGGAACAGATGTGCTATAATTCAAACTGGAACGATTCTAGTCTAGCAGAGGGAACAGATATGATTATTTTGGGTATTGATCCGGGTGTTGCAACCATCGGATTTGGTGTCATCGAAGCGAATCGACAAAAGAACACGCTGATTCAGTACGGCACCATTACAACTCCACCGGGTATTCCGTTGTCCAGCCGTCTGCTCCAGATTTCCCGGGATATGGAGGAGTTGATTCGTACCTTTTCCCCGGATGAGCTGGCTATCGAAGAATTGTTTTTTAACAACAATATTACCACCGGCATTGCAGTTGCCCATGGCAGAGGCGTCATTCTGCTGGAAGCAGAGCGGCTGGGTGTGCCGATTTTTGAGTATACTCCGATGCAGGTCAAACAGGCCGTTGTGGGCTATGGCAAGGCAGAAAAGAAGCAGGTCATGCTGATGACTCAGCGTCTGCTTCACATGAACCATATTCCTCGCCCGGACGATGCGGCAGACGCTCTGGCAATTGCAATCTGCCATAGCCGGGCAGCCACCTCACTGCTGAATACCGAGCGTGTGTTTGACGCCTCGAAATATTCCACTCGCTGATACGGAAGGGAAGCGCCTATGTTTTATTATCTGAATGGGATTGTCACACATAAAGAACCTTACCTTGCAGTAATCGACTGCGGCGGTGTGGGCTATGCCTGCCGCACAACGGCGTATACTTTGTCTGCGCTCAATCTGGGAGAGAAGGCAAAGCTCTATACCCATGTCCATGTGAAAGAGGACGCTTTTGATATTTACGGTTTTTCTACTGCTGAGGAGCTGCACCTGTTCCGTATGCTGACCAGTGTCTCCGGCGTAGGCCCCAAAGCCGGCCTTTCGATTCTCTCTTCCAATTCCCCGGCAAATTTGGCTATGAGTATCATTACCGGGGACGAAAAAGCGCTGACCTCCGCGCCCGGAGTGGGTAAGAAGATTGCCCAGCGTGTCATTCTGGAGCTGAAGGACACGCTGGCCAAGGGACAGTCTGTGGTGACGGGCGAGCGGATTCAGGGCAACGGTGTGACTGTGATTCCGGAAAACAAATCCAGCGAGGCTGCGGCAGCACTGGCAGTTCTGGGGTATTCCAGAGAAGAAGTTGCCGAAGCGCTTCGGGGTGTGGATATGGAAAATCAGACACTGGAGCAGATCATCCGTGCAGCTCTGCGTGGCATGGCGGCAAAGGTGAAGTGAGGGACGCATTATGAGCATTGATTTTTCCTTGGATTCGTATACAGACGCAGAACCTCTAGTGACCACGATGCTGACCGGCGAGGACGAGAACGAAGGCTCTCTTCGTCCCAGATATCTGCGTGAATATATCGGACAGGAGAAGGCCAAAGGAAATCTTGAGGTTTTTATTGAGGCGGCAAAGATGCGAGGGGAACCGCTGGACCATGTGCTCCTCTATGGCCCTCCCGGTTTGGGTAAGACCACGCTGTCCGGTATCATTGCCAATGAGATGGGAGTCAATGTGCGCATTACCTCCGGCCCTGCCATTGAAAAGCCCGGAGATCTGGCTGCACTGCTGACCAACCTCAATGAAAATGACATTCTGTTTGTTGACGAGATCCATCGGCTGAATCGCTCCGTGGAGGAGATTCTGTATCCTGCCATGGAGGATTTTGTGATTGATATTATGATCGGTAAGGGCCCGTCTGCCAACTCAGTGCGGCTGGACCTTCCGAAGTTTACCCTGATCGGAGCTACGACCCGAGCAGGCTCTCTTTCGGCGCCGCTGCGTGACCGTTTTGGTGTGAATCTGCGTCTGGAACTCTATAATACAGAAGAACTGACCCAGATTGTGACCCGATCTGCCGGTATTTTGGATGTGCCCATCGAAGTCGATGGCGCGATTGAGATTGCACGCCGTTCCCGCGGAACCCCCCGAATTGCAAACCGTATGCTGCGCCGAGTGCGTGACTTTGCGCAGGTGACCGCCGGCGGCGTGATTACCAGAGAAGTCGCTGACCGGGCGCTGGAAGCGCTGGAAGTGGATTATATGGGTCTGGACCATGTGGACCGTCGTATGCTGCGTGCGATTATTGAGCAGTATGGCGGCGGACCGGTGGGCCTGGAAACCCTTGCTGCCACGATCAATGAGGAGGCTGTTACGCTGGAAGATGTGTATGAGCCCTACCTGCTGCAAAGCGGTTTCCTCATCCGAACGCCCAGAGGCCGGTGTGTTACACAGAAGGCGTACGAGCACCTGAACATCGCTTTCTACGGTCAGCAGACCATGGAATGATTCGAAAAGAAACAAAGCAGGAGCTTACTTGTCAAAATTGATAAAATTGTGCAAACGATCATGAGAACATTGTGAAAGTTTGCATAAAAGTATTGACAACTTGGTAACAAATGTTATATTATTGACGGAGCAACAGAGATGAAAGAGCAGACTACACCATATCAGGAAACTTCGGATTCGGAGCTGATTTCTCAGGCCAGATCCGGAGACCGCGCCGCGGAAGAAGCCTTGGTTCTTCGTTTTGGCCGATTGGTTCGCGCCTGTGCCCGTCCGTTGTTTTTGATGGGCGGTGACAGCGAGGACTTGGTCCAAGAGGGAATGGTGGGACTTCTGGCGGCGATTCGAGAGTATGATCCTCAGCGGAACGCCAGTTTTCGCACCTATGCCGAGGTTTGTATTCGCAACCGTCTGCTGTCTGCCGTTCGTGCAGCATCTCGAGACAAGCATACTCCGCTCAATAGCTATGTTCCCCTCGATACGGCTCTTTTTGACGACACGGAACGTGATGAAAGAAGCTCGGTCGACCAGCGTCAAGGCAATCCTGAAGCGCTCTTTATCCATAGGGAAGACATGCAGGAGCGCATGAATCGGATTTATAGCCAGCTTTCCCCCCTTGAGACCAGAGTTCTTCGTCTCTACCTCAGTGGTTTGTCCTATTCTGAGATAGCCTCCAAATGCAACCGTCCACTGAAGTCCGTGGACAATGCCGTGCAGCGAATTCGCCAGAAGATCGCCCGGCAGATTCAATCCGGCGATATCAGCAAAGGCTGATCGCATATACCATTGCCTACGGGCAGAATAATCGTCAAAGAGAGGGTAAAAACAATGTTTGAAGACAAGACTCTTGTGTGCAAGGAATGCGGTAACGAGTTCGTGTTCACCGCCGGTGAGCAGGAATTCTACGCTGAGCGCGGCTTCCAGAATGAGCCCCAGCGTTGCAAGAGCTGCCGCGACGCTCGTAAGAACGCCGCTCGTGGCCCCCGTGAGTACTTTACTGCTACCTGCGCCAACTGCGGCGGCGAGGCTCGTGTGCCTTTCCAGCCCAAGTCTGACCGTCCTGTGTACTGCAGCGAGTGCTTCTCTCGCATGCGTGAGCAGCAGGGCTAATCGACTTAGTTTCGAAATAAAAAGGGAGTATCCTGTGGGATACTCCTTTTTTATATTTTGAACGAGGGCAGGGAAGCGCTTTGGAGTTTGAACCTTCCGTAAATTTTATCAAAGTTGTCGTATTTGCTTGAAATCAGCCGGGATTCTGGGTATAATAATCCTACTTCAAAGATAGGAGGCTATAATTATGGCTAAGATTACCAAGGATACGATCATCGGCAATATTCTGGACATTGCTCCTGAAACGGCTCCGATTTTCCTTTCTATCGGCATGCATTGCCTGGGCTGCCCCTCTTCTCGCGGTGAGACCGTGGAGGAAGCCTGCATCGTGCATGGAGTCGAGTGCGACGCTCTTCTGGAAGAGCTGAATCGCTACGTCAAAGACTGATTGAGCGGAGGAAAGAAGGCGGCGGTCACCGTTGCCTTCTTTTGTTTTGTTATGATGAAATTAGAGTTATCGCCGCGGCTTCGGGCTGTGGCTGCACTGGTGCCTGCCGGTGCTCGTTTGGCGGACATCGGAACTGACCATGGATATTTACCCGTGTCGCTGATGTTGAGCGACGCAATTGCCTCTGCGGTGGCCGCAGATATTCGACCGGGACCGCTGGATCACGCCCGCCGTACAGCGGCGGAGTACCACCTGACGGAACGGATGGACTTTCGGCTTTGTGACGGGCTTGCCGGTGTTGCCCCGGAGGACTGTGACACTATTACCATTGCCGGTATGGGCGGAGAAACTATCGTGGGTATCCTGTCTGCCGCACCGTGGACCAAGCAGGATCACCGGCTGATCCTTCAGCCCCAGAGCACTCAGGATGTGCTGCGCAGCTATCTTGCGGGGCAGGGCTATCGTATTTGCAGCGAACGGGTGGTGCGAGAAGGGGACCGCTGGTACCCGGTTCTGGTGGTAGAAGGCGGCTCGATGGAGGAGCTGTCGCCCGGTGAGGCCGTGGCCGGTCGAGCGGATACTTGGATTGACCAGCCGGAGCGCAGGGGATACCTTCAGTGGCTGCTGCACAGAACTCGCCGGCAGTTGGTGGGAGCCAGCCGCTCCGAGCGTCCGGAGCAGGAAGAAAAAATAGTTCGCCTGCGAAAAATAGAATTGTATTTGAGTGAGCAAATCGACCGCCTGTAATTCGATTTTACTTATTTTCACCCCTGTTTTTAATGAAAATCGGGAAAAAACAGGGAATTGGCTTGCAAGTGGCGAGGGATTGTGCTATATATTTAGATGTCGTGTAATTTTATTTTAGGAGGATGACCCATGTCTGGACATTCCAAGTGGCATAATATTCAGAAAACCAAAGGCGCTGCCGACGCAAAGCGTTCCGCTGCCTTTACCAAGATCGCAAAGGAAATGATCGTTGCTGTCAAGCAGGGCGGCAGCGGTGATCCCAAGAACAACTCCCGTCTGGCAACCGTCATTGCAAAGGCAAAGGCTGCCAACATGCCCAATGACAACATCAAGCGCACCATCGACAAGGCTCTGGGTTCCGGCAGCACGGACAGCTACGAAGCTCTGGTCTATGAGGGCTACGGCCCCAGCGGCGTTGCTGTTATCGTCGAGGCTCTGACCGATAACCGTAACCGTACCGCTCCCAATGTGCGCCATTGGTTCGATAAGTTCAACGGCAACCTGGGCGCAACCGGCTGCGTGTCCTGGTCCTTTGACCGCAAGGGCGTCATCGTGATCGACAACGAGGACGAGGAGCTGGACGAGGATACCGTCATGATGGATGCTCTGGAAGTGGGCGCGGATGACATGGCCAACGAAGGCTCTGTGTTCACCGTGTACACCGATCCCGATGTGTTCAACGAGGTCAACGCTGCGCTGGAAGCAAAGGGCTATACCTTCGTCAGCGCTCAGATTGAGATGGTTCCTCAGAACTACATCAAGCTGACCGACGAGGGCGACATCAAGAACATGACCCGTCTGATCGAGATGCTGGAAGAGGACGACGATGTCCAGAACGTCTGGCATAACTGGGAGCAGGACGAGGACTAAGTTCCGACTGAAATCCAACCAAACTCAAAACGGGAGTGATTTTTATTAATCGCTCCCGTTTTTTGTGCTAAGAGACTATGAGAAAAGCACCGCATTGCTGCGGTGCTTTTTTGGTACAAGTAGGCCTATAAGCCGGGTTCTGTTTTGACAGCCATCTATCTCGACCTGATGTTGCCACCAGGCTCTAGCTACCTCCTCGGAAACGGCCGGGCCGACCTATTGTTTCCTCCACGGTATTGCTCCCGAATAGAGTTTACAGGGTTGAGCTGTTCCCAGTCAACCGGTGAGCTCTTACCTCACCTTTCCACCCTTACCGACAAAATGCCGGCGGTATATCTCTGTTGCACTTGTCCTGAAGTCGCCTTCGGCGGGTGTTACCCGTTATCCTTGCCCTATGGAGCCCGGACTTTCCTCACACTGGGTCGTTGGACCTTTGCGCGCGGCTGTCCAGCCTGCTTGCCTTGATATTGTAACGAAAGTAGGGAGAAAAGTCAATAAGCGAAAAGGGATTGCAGAGGAAGCATTGAAAAAATGGTGAAAAAAGATTATAATACCCATGTCTGTGCAGAGTAGAGTATAGGAGGATACAAGAATGACAATCCGAGCATATTTGAATTCGATTTGTGATAAAAAAGTGGCTGTATTTGGCATTGGAGTCAGCAATATTCCGCTGATTAAAATGCTGCGGCAGCATAATATTCCCGTGACCGCCTGTGATAAGGCAGAGCGTGAGGCACTGGGACCGGTAGCGGATGAGCTGGAAGCATTGGGCGTCACGCTGCATTTGGGCGAAGGCTATATGGAAGATTTGGATGCAGATCTGATTTTTCGCTCTCCCGGCATTCGTCCGGATGTGCCTGCCTTTGCAGCAGCAGAAGCCAAGGGCGCTGTGATTACCTCTGAGATGGAAGTGTTCTGCGATGTGTGCCCCTGCAAGATGATTGCAGTCACCGGCAGCGATGGCAAGACCACGACCACCACCATGATTGCCAAGCTTTTGGAAGCTGCTGGCTATACGGTGCATCTGGGCGGCAACATCGGGCATCCCTTGTTGGCGGAAACCTTTGATATGAAGCCGGAGGACATGGTGGTTTTGGAGCTTTCTTCGTTCCAGCTGATGCGGATGCAGAAGAGCCCGGATATTGCCGTGGTGACCAATCTTTCTCCCAACCATTTGGATATGCACCACGGTATGGAGGAATATGTGGCGTCCAAAAAGAACATCTTCCTGCATCAAAAGCCGGGTGACAAGGTGGTTCTGAACCGGGACAATGAGTTGACTTATTCCTTTGTGGGAGAGGCCAAGGGAGATGTGACGCTGTTCTCTCGTCAGAACGAGCTTCCCGAGGGCGTGGTGCTGGAAGACGGCGTGATCTGCGTCAAGAAGAACGGCACAACCCGCAAGGTGCTGCCGGTGAATGAGATTTTGCTCCCCGGCGTGCATAATGTCGAGAATTATATGGCTGCCATTGCCGCCGTGGACGGTCTGGTGGAGGATGAGATCATCCGTCGCTTTGCTGCTGAATTTGGCGGTGTGGAGCATCGTATCGAGCTGGTGCGGGAGCTGCACGGAGTGCACTATTACAATGATTCCATCGGCACCAGCCCCACTCGCACCATTGCTGGTCTGCGTTCCTTTAACCAGAAGGTGATTCTCATTGCCGGCGGCTATGATAAGCACATTCCCTATGATGTGCTTGGCCCCGAGCTGGTGGAGCATGTGAAGGCCATGGTGCTGACGGGCGCTACCGCTCCTAAAATCCGGGCCGCTGCCGAGCAGGCAGAGGGCTACGATCCCAAAGTCCTGCCCATCTATGATGTGGACGACTTTGAGGCTGCCGTCCGAAAGGCGCAGACGCTGGCAGAAGAGGGAGATGTGGTTATTTTGTCTCCGGCCAGTGCTGCCTTTGACAAATTCAAGAACTTTATGGTCCGAGGAGCGTTCTTCAAGGAGATCGTTCGTTCGCTGCAGTAAAAGGAGCGTCTATGGAACTGTTTGAAATGTTGAGCCGTCTCGCGGATGCGTCCGGACCTTCCGGTTATATCAGCGAGGTGGCAAGGGAAGCAGAAGAACTGCTGAGCCCTCTTGCGGATGAAGTAAGCCGGGACCGGCTGAACAATGTGTACGGCATTCGCCGCTGCGGAAAACCCAATGCCAAGCTGGTGCTGCTGGATGCCCATTTGGATGAGATCGGCTTCTGTGTGACCGGACACGAGGACGGATTCCTCCGGTTCCGTACCATTGGCGGCGTGGATTCCCGTATGCTGCCCGGCCGGGAGTTGAAGCTCATGACCAAACCGGAGGGCTTCGGTGTGGTGGCAGCAAAGCCGCCCCATGTGCTGTCTCGGGAAGAGGCAGAGCAGGCAATTGACATCGAGGACCTGCGGATTGATGTGGGAATGACGCAGGAAGAAGCCCAGAAGGCCTATCCCATTGGCACCCCTGTGGTTTATCGCCAGAAGTGCCAGCGTCTGCAAGGCAGCCGTGTGACCGGCAAGGCCATGGATGACCGCGCCTGTTTCTGCATTCTCCTGCGTACGCTGGAACTGCTTCAAAACGAGAACCTCAATGTGGATGTCTGCGTATTGGGCAGCAATATGGAGGAAACCGGCGGGGAAGGTGCCACAGTCGGCGCGTATCGGATGAACCCTTACTGCGCAGTTGCTGTGGATGTGACCTTTGCAACCCAGTCGGATGTTTCGAAGGATAAGGGCTGTCCTTTGGGCAGCGGACCTGCCATTGGCGTCGGCCCCAACATGGCTCGGTGGATGACGGAGAAGTTCAAAAACCTCGCTGCTGAGCAGGAGATTCCCTATACGCTGGAAATCATCCCGGGCAATTCCGGCACCAACGGCTGGGAGATTCAGACGGCACGGGAGGGCATTGCCACGCAGGTGATCTCTTTGCCGGAGCGATATATGCATACCCCCATCGAAGTGGTGGATTTGAAGGATATGGAACAGACGGCCCAGCTGCTGTGCGCATTCCTGCGCAGCTTTGAAGAGGAGGTGCCGGAATGCTGAATTTGCTCAAGCAGCTGTGTGCGCTGAACGGCGTGTCCAGTTGGGAAGATGAAGTGCGTGATTTCATTGTGGAGCAGGTGCGGCCCTATGCCGACAGCATCCGGGTCGACGCGCTGGGAAATCTGATTGTGTTTAAACACGGAAAGGTCCATTCCGGCAATGATCTGTTGTTCTCCGCCCATATGGACGAGGTTGGTTTGATGATCACCCGAATTGAGGAGGATGGCTGCCTGCGGTTTGACAGTGTGGGCGGCATTGACCGCCGTGTGCTCATTGGCAAGCAGGTGTTTATCGGAAAAGATCGACTGCCCGGTGTGATCGGCTTCAAGCCCATCCATCTCACCACAAGGGAGGAGCGGCGTCAGGTGCCCAAGATGGAGGACCTCTATCTGGATATCGGCGTGGACAGCAAGGAAGAAGCAGAGAAGCTGGTGTCCCGGGGTGATGTGGCCGCCTTTGGACCGGAGTGGGTGGATTTTGGCAGCCGCTTCAAGGCCAAGGCCATCGACGACCGTGTGGGCTGCGCCGTGATGATCAAGCTGCTGCAGGAAGACCTTCCCATGGACTGCACCTTTGTGTTCAGTGTGCAGGAAGAGGTGGGCACCAGAGGTGCGTTTGCCTATGCCTTCTCCGTGAAGCCCAAAATCGCCGTTGTGGTGGAGGGCACCACCGCTGCGGATCTTCCCGGCGTACCGGAGCGGCAGCAGGTCTGCTTCCCCGGACAAGGCCCGGTGATCTCGCTGATTGACGGCGGAACGATCTATGACCGTGGCCTTTTTGAGACCTTGCGTGATCTGGCCAATGCCAATGACATTCCCTGGCAGGTCAAGCATATGGTGGCCGGTGGTACGGACGCCAGAACCATCCAGCGCAGCCGGGAAGGCGTGCGTGTGACGGGTATTTCCGCTGCCGTGCGGAATATCCATTCTCCGTCCAGTGTGGCGGATCGGAACGATGTGGAATACATGCTGAAGCTTGCCCGCCTGTTCATCCAGGCCATGGCAGAGGAGTATTGATATGGAACTTGTTGAACTGTTGCAGCGCCTGACCGGCGCATTTGGCCCCTCCGGCTGTGAAAAGCACATTCGGGAGGAAATTGCGGAGCTGGTCGCCCCCTATGTGGACGAGCTGACTACCGACACTATGGGCAACCTGATTGCCCACAAGAAGGGCGAAGGCAAGAAGATGATGTTTGCTGCCCACATGGATTCCATCGGCATCATTGTCACCCATGTGGAGGAGAATGGCTTCCTGCGTTTCGGCAGCATCGGCGGCCTGACTATGAATGATGTGCTTCGTCAGGGCGTCGTGTTTGAAAACGGCGTCCGCGGTGTGATTGGCCTGTCCGAGGACAAAGAGGACGGCAAGGATCTCAAAATCACCGACTACTTCGTGGACATCGGCGCCAAGGATCGTGCAGAGGCACTCACCATGGTGCAGATCGGCGATATGGCCGTGTACGATGCTCCCTGCTATCAGCAGAACGGCAAGGTCTATTCCAAGTATCTGGACAACCGCTCCGGTTGTGCCGTGCTGATTGCCGCCTTGGAGCAGATCAAGCAGCCCAAGAACGACCTGTATTTCGTGTTTACCACGCAGGAGGAGATGGGCCTCAGAGGTGCAAAGCCCGCTGTGTTCGGTGTGGATCCCGATGTGGGTATCGCCGTGGATGTGACCGGCTCGGATGATGTGCCCGGCGCCACCCATTTCTGCTCTTCTGTGCTGGGCAAGGGCCCCGGCGTGAAGGTGATGGACAGCTCTGTCATCTGCCAGCCTCATATGGTGTCTTGGATGAACCGCGTGGCAGAACAGGCAGGCATTGCCGTCCAGCAGGATGTGCTCCGTGGCGGCGGAACGGATGCAGGCGCAATGCTGACCAGCCGTATGGGTGTGTATTCCGGCGGTATCTGCATTCCTTGCCGTTATTGCCATGCTCCTTTGGCCGTGTGTGATTTGAGTGATATTGAGGCCTGCGCCCGGTTTACTGCGGCGCTGGCAGAAAGTGAGTTTGTAGAAGAATGAGTTTGCAGTTTTCAGAAAAGGTGCTGTCGCTGGCCAAGGAGGCTCAGGCGGCGGTTTACGATCAGTTTGCCCGCATTGATGCCATTGCGGAGGAGAACACCCGCAAGGTTCTGGCCGCATTCCAGAATCACCGTGTGGCAGAGAGCTATTTTGCCGGTACCACCGGTTACGGCTATGACGATTTGGGCCGGGATGAGCTGGACAAGATTTATGCCGAGATTTTCGGCACCGAGGACGCTCTGGTCCGCATCCAGTTTGTCAACGGCACTCATGCCATCACCTGTGCGCTCTTCGGCGCAGTCATGCCCGGAGATACGCTGGTTTATGCCGTCGGTGCCCCCTATGATACCCTGCAAAGCGTGATCGGTACTACCGGCAATGCCAGAGGAACCCTGCTGGATTACGGCGTGAAGTATAAGGAAGTTCCTCTGAAGAACAATGCTCCCGATGTGGAAGCCATTGAAGAAACAGTGAAGGATCCTTCTGTCAAGGCAGTGGTCATTCAGCGATCCAAGGGCTATTCCACCCGTGCAACTCTGACGGTAGCAGAGATCGGTGAACTGGCCAAGCGCATCAAGGCAGTCAATCCCAATGCCGCCGTGCTGGTAGATAACTGCTACGGCGAGTTTGTTGAGACGCTGGAACCCACTCAGGTGGGTGCCGATCTGGTGGTTGGCTCTCTGATCAAGAACCCCGGCGGCGGCATTGCTCCTACCGGCGGCTATATTGCAGGTCGTCGCGACTTGGTGCAGGGCGCTGCGCAGCGTCTGACCGTTCCCGGCATCGGCGGCGAGTGCGGCTGTACGCTGGGCAATAACCGCCTGCTGTATCAGGGCTTGTTCCTTGCGCCTCATACCACGGCACAGGCCGTGAAGACCGCTGTGTTTGCCGCTAAGCTGATGGAGCTGATGGGCTACGAAACTCAGCCTAAGAGCGACGAGGTGCGCGCGGACATCATTCAGATGATTTCTCTGAATACGCCTGAGGCGGTCTGCAAGTTCTGCCGTGGTATTCAGAGCGGTTCTCCTGTGGACTCCTATGTGACGCCGGAGCCTTGGGCTATGCCCGGTTATGATGATCCGGTCATCATGGCTGCCGGTGCGTTTATTCAGGGTTCTTCCATTGAGCTGTCTGCGGACGCTCCCATGCGTGAGCCCTATACGGTTTATCTGCAGGGCGGACTTACCTATGAGTCCGGCAAGACCGGCATTATGCTGGCGGCAGAGGAACTGCTGAAGTAAAGAAGCTGTGCCATCCAACCCCCTTCCTGCATAAGATGCAGGAGGGGGTGGACGATTATGTGGCACGGCAGACCAAAACAAAAGAGCAAGCAGGGCAATTCCCGTGTGCTTGCGGGGATACTGGCCGGACTGTTGCTGGGCGCATTGGCGATCCATTTCTGCAATTCAGCACTTCGCCCGGGGATGATTGCTGTGGCGACCGATCAGCTTTCCAACCAGATCGAGGATGAAGTCTGCGGTGTGGTGGAGGAATATCTGAGTTCCGGAGCAATGCAGTACAGTGATATTTGCACGACACTCTGGGATGAAAACGGAAAAATGTGCGGCTTGCAGGCGGATATGACTCAGCTGAATCGTCTAAAGTCGGAAATTTCCTCCCGGGTTGCAGAGGAGTTTGACGATAGCATCGTCCGGCATCGGCTGCAGGTTCCGATTGGGAGTGTGCTGCCGGTGCTGACGCTGCATGGACAAGGTCCTACGGTACCGGTCGTGGTACTTTCAGCCGGCGATGTTTCAGCGGAATTTGACAGCGAGTTTATCAGCACCGGCATTAACCAGACGCTGCACCGTGTCGCTCTTTTGGTCGAAACAAAGCTGCATCTGCTTCTGCCCGGCGGAGTATACGAATATACGGAACAGACCAGACTGGTGTTGGCGGAGACGGTGCTGCTGGGCGATGTGCCGGACAGCTACTCCTATTTTGCGCAGGTAGAAGATCTGAAGGAGGCCTATCAGAAGGGCCGGTATCGATTGGACAGAAAAAAGAATTGAGGGACCCCCATGGATGAATTGAAGCGAATCGAGGAACTGAAGCGACAGCTGAATGAGTGGAGCTACCAGTACTATGTGCTGGATATGCCCACGGTGTCAGACTATGAATATGACCACTGCCTTCGGGAGCTGGAGGAGCTGGAACAGAAGCATCCGGAGACCGTAACGCCCGATTCTCCCACCCAGCGGGTGGGCGGTCAGGCACTGACCTCCTTTGCGGCGGTTCATCATCCGGTTCCGCTGGAATCGCTCCAAGATGTGTTTTCCGATGAGGAAATGCTGGAGTTTGTGTCGAGAATGAAAGCCGGAGCGGAACAGGCCGAGTTTCTGGTGGAGCCTAAGGTGGACGGTCTTTCCATTGCGTTGGAGTATGTGGACGGCGTCTTTGTGCGCGGAGCTACCCGAGGCGACGGACAGACCGGCGAGGATGTAACCGAGAATCTCCGCACCATTAAATCCATTCCTATGGTGCTGGAGGGCGCACCCCATCGGCTGATCGTCCGGGGTGAAGTGTTTATGCCCAAATCCGTGTTCCATGCCATCAATGCTGAGCGGGAGCAAAACGGAGAAGCCTTGCTGGCCAATCCCAGAAACGGTGCCGCCGGTTCTTTGCGTCAGCAGGACCCGAAGGTTGCTGCCAAGCGTAAGCTGGATGTTCAGATTTTTAATATCCAGATGATGGAGGGAAAAGATCCCTTTGAGAGGGACAGTGAATCCTTGGCTTGGCTGGAATCGCTCAAATTCAAGGTCATTCCCAGAACGGTCTGTACCACCGGGGAAGAAATCCTTGCCTGCATCCATGACATGGGCGAGAATCGGGATCGCTATACCTTCGATATTGACGGTGCCTGCGTTAAGGTGGACCGGCTGGAGGAGCGGAAGCTCTTTGGCAGCACGGCAAAATTTCCCAAGTGGGCGTCTGCCTATAAGTATCCTCCGGAGCAGAAGGAAAGCGTCATTCAGGATATTGTCATTCAGGTGGGACGCACCGGTGTGCTGACCCCGAAGGCGACCTTTCTCCCGGTGCGGTTGGCTGGTACGACGGTTACCAATGCCACACTGCACAATCAGGATTTTATTACCGAAAAGGATATCCGCATCGGTGATACCGTGCTGGTGCAGAAGGCGGGAGAGATCATCCCGGAAATCGTTTCGGTGAATGTGTCCAAGCGCCCGGATTATGCAGTGCCTTACCATATTCCTGCCTATTGCCCGGTTTGCGGAGCGGAAGTGCATCGTGATCCGGATGGAGCTCATATGCGCTGTACCGGAGCGGCATGCCCGGCACAGCTGGTGCGAAACCTGACCCATTTTGCATCTCGGGACGCTATGGATATTGATGGTTTGGGTCCTGCTGTGGTGGAAGCACTGGTAAATGCAGGCCTGGTTCAAAACCCGGCGGACATCTATCGCCTGACATCAGAAGATGTCCAGACTTTGGATCGAAAGGGTAAAAAGTCGGCGGAAAAACTGATTGCGGCCATTGAAGCATCTAAGGGACGAGGTATGGCTCGGCTGCTCTATGCCTTTGGCATTCGTCAGGTGGGGCAGAAAGCAGCGCAGGTGCTGGCTCGCCGCTTTGGGGATTTGGATCGGCTCAGTGAAGCAACGGTGGAAGAACTCACTCAGGTGGATGATGTGGGAGCCATTACCGCGGATTATCTGGTCACTTGGTTTGAAAGCAGCCAGTCTCGGGCGGTAATAGAAGAACTGCGCGGATTTGGTGTGGACTTTACCAGTAAGGAAGCCCCGACGGGGGATAAATTTGCCGGCATGACCTTCGTCATCACCGGCACGCTGGAGAAGTTCAGCCGCAAGGATGCGGAAGAAGCCGTGGTGGCTCAGGGAGGAAAAGCCTCCGGTTCCGTATCCAAAAAGACCAGCTATGTGGTAGCCGGGGAGGCTGCCGGCAGCAAATTGACCAAGGCGGAAAGTCTTGGGGTTCCTGTGCTGACGGAAGCAGAGTTTATTGCTATGCTGGAAGCCTAACTTTGATAAAAGTAAAAAGTCTG
>RCNI01000336.1_pt1 | contig 30117 bp, 24 predicted proteins | sample 2041151 | NCBI WGS metagenome assembly RCNI01 (sample SAMN09708214, study PRJNA481090) | feces metagenome | isolation source: feces | place: Antarctica: Albino Rookery
CGGAAATCGCAAATTTGAACGGTCTTGCAACTGGCTGTACATCAGCATTATACAAAAGCAAGCGAATCTGACATTTCCCTCTGCCCCCCCAAAGACCGGGGAGGCGGAAATCGCAAATTTGAACGGTCTCGCAACTGGCTGTACATCAGCATTATACAAAAGTCATGGAATCTGACATTTCCCTCTGCCCTCCCAAAGACCGGGGAGGCGGAAATCGCAAATTTGAACGGTCTCGCAACTGGCTGTACATCAGCATTATACAAAAGCAAGCGAATCTGACATTTCCCTCTGCCCAAAGACAAATCAAGGTTCGGTGGCACGAAGCTGGACAGGAGCATTTCCCGAAGAGGGAGAAAGCTAAAGGAATGACAGCCGGGCTTTGCGGTAGCCGGCTGCCGACCTTGCTACATTCCGCTGGCTGCGGTGAGTTCTCAAATGAGCTCTCCTTGCAGTGGGATTGCCTTGTTTTTGGAAAAAATGACAGGAACATTTCCCAGATGGAGCAACAGATAAGTGCTCCACTCCGGCTGGAGAACGACATGAACATTTCCTGAAGGGGAAAACGGCATCTGAGAAGGCGCCCTCCGACCCCTTATTTCTGGTTATGGGTGTCGAGAATTACGGACAGGACGAATGTCGGTTTCTGTGTATACGGGTTGAAGACGAGCGAGACGGATATGGGCAAGAAGAAGTTTCGGAAAGCGATGCCGGACTCGAAGGACAGCACCACATTGGCGAAGCAGAAATTCTTCTCGTAGTGGTTGTACATGTTCCGGTTCGAGCTCACACACAGTGCCAGGGACAACAGATGATCCTTTTCGTTGGAGGAATGTCGGCAGCCCAATTCAAGAGAGGTGGAGAATGCCTGCTTGCCGTTTGCGGTCCGATCCAGGGCCATCACATACGTGGACATCTGGAACCACCAGAGCGGAATGACCGAAGCGCTGAAATTGAACAAAGTCTCGATGTCATGGGCAGTCTGCTTCGGCCGATAATTGAAGCAATGGTCCTTCCTGGCCCGTACCGGGAAATAATAATCCGACACGCCAAGTGTGAACCATTTCCAGGTGTAGTTCACGCCAAGGTCCACCTCCCGATGGAAACCGTTGGTGGCATGGGAACCGTTAGCCAAGACGTTCAGCCCCTTGTAATCAAATTTCATCACTCAGAAAAATACTGAAACGTCCCCGTATTCCAATCCCCTGAAAATGTATTTGGTCTGGAAGTCCAACGATGCGCTGAAAAGCGAGGGCTCCTCCTCCGGTTCCGGGAGGTCCTCCCTGGACCTTCGTTTCGAATGAAAATGCGAGCATGCTCAATACCGTGAACATACTCAGCGAGGAGGTGAGATTTTTATTCCTGACGAGGTTCTGGTTTTAGTGTTGCATTATGATTTCCGTAAAAAAACGAAAATTTCAAGATTTCCACTCAAAATGAGGACTCTTGCCTCGAAACCGGCTGAAAGGAGGCAAAAAACTGGAGGGAAGCAAAAAAAGATGATGACCCGAGTGGAGCCATCATCTTGTCATGCCGCAAATCCGAATCTTGTCTGCTATGCGCAATGACAAAACCTTGTTGTCATACTGCGAAATCCGAATGAAATGTCTTGTCCAGGACTACTGGACGAATTCTTTGCAAAGAGTTTCAATTTTCTCATCGGCAGCTCTACCGGCAACACCAAAGTAGAATTTGATTTTAGGTTCTGTGCCGGAAGGACGGATGGATACCACGTCTCCTTCTTCGTTGAAGAACTGGAGGACATTGGAAGAAGGAAGACCTGTCTCTTCTGTATTCAAGTAATCTTTCACTTTGACCACCTTGGAACCTGCCATGGTCTGAGGTGGGTTCTGACGGAGATTCTGCATGATCTTGGCGATTTCCTCTGAACCGGTCTTGCCCTTTCTGACAAGGTACTTCATAGCCTCTTTCCTGTAGCCGTATTTCTGATAGATTTCCTGGAGGACATCGTAGAGAGACAGGCCCTTTTCAGCAGCCCAAGCGGCACAGTCAGCCACCATGGAAGCAGATACCTGGGCATCTTTGTCCCTTACAAACTGGCCCACATTGAAACCAAAACTTTCTTCTCCGCCACAGATGAACTCACCGTCCTGCTCATGTTCACGAACAACGGAAGCGATATATTTGAATCCGGTCAGCACATCATAGCACTTGACGCCGAAGCTCTTGGCAATGGCTGGAAGAAGTTCAGTGGTCACAATAGTCTTGACAATGTATTTGCTTTCATCCAGTTTGCCCAGTTCCTTCCATCTGGTGAGGATGTAATAAGTCAGGATCGAGGCGGTCTGGTTACCGTTGAGGCGGACCATCTTGCCTTCGTGGTCACGGACTGCAATGCCGATACGGTCTGCATCCGGATCCGTTGCCATGACAATATCCGCACCCACGTCTTCTGCCTTGTCGAGAGCCATTTTCATCGCGGCCGGCTCTTCTGGATTTGGAGATTCCACTGTCGGGAAATTGCCATCACTGATGTCCTGCTCTGGAATATGATAGACATTTTCAAAGCCAAGACGACGAAGACATTCCGGAACCAGACGCACACCGCATCCATGAAGAGGAGTATAGACAATCTTTATGTCCTTGTGCTTTTCCCTAGCCTCCGGCGAAAGAACAAGAGAAAGGATATCGCTCACATAGCACTCATCCATTTCTTTGCCCATCATTTCGATGCCGCCACATTCTGTCTCAGACTCGAATTTCACTTGGGAAGGAGAAGAAATCCGGTTCACTTCAGCAACGATGGCCGTATCGTGCGGACTGGTCACTTGAGCTCCGTCTGACCAGAACACCTTGTATCCGTTATATTCTTTCGGATTATGAGAAGCTGTAATCATGATACCGGCCACAGCCCCAGTCTTGCGGATGGAGTAGCTCAATTCCGGTGTAGGCCGGATGTTGTCAAACAACATGACATGCAGCCCGTTGGAAGACAATACGTCCGCCGCAATCTTGGCAAAGAGTTTGCTGTTGTTCCGGCTATCGAAAGAGATGCAGACCTTCAATCCATCCCCCTTGATATTCTTCAGAATGTAATTGGCAAGCCCCTGAGTGGCCATACCGACAGTATATTTGTTCATTCTGTTAGTACCCACACCCATAATACCACGCAGACCACCGGTTCCAAATTCAAGATTCTTGTAGAAAGCATCCTCGAACGCAACGGGATCAGAGTTTCTCAATTCAATGATTTGACCTTTGGTTTCAGGATCAAAATCTCCTGCAAGCCATTGTTCGGCAACTTCTCTATAATCCATAATTTTCGTAAGTGTAGATTTATTGTTATATAATTTAGGTTACAAATTGTTTTCAAATATATCATTTTTTCTCAAGAATGGCTAATTTTGCAAACAGGAAATTTGAACTATTCAAAATTTCTCCCGGCGTTCTGGCAACGCTTCATCCAAAGAGATACCACACATGGCAGACACCCTTACAAAAGAAGAAAAATTCATTGAGGAACATCAGAATGATGATCCGGCCAAACTGCTTTTCCAGCGAGACAAATGGAAAGATTTGGATATGGAAAAGATGGTCCAAACGATAGAAGGAAGAAAGAAAATCCGGAAGAAACTACCTTCCTGGTATCTGGAACTTGGACTCCGTTATCCAGATCGGCTCTGTACCGAACAGTGCAGTTCAGAAGCGACCGCCCTGTACAAAGCCACCATTGTGCACAGACTCGGAGCACATCGCATTGCGGATCTGACCGGCGGGCTGGGGGCAGATTGCTGGGCTTTCAGTCAAGTGTCTGAAGCGGTTCTTCATAATGAAATGAAACCTTACCTATCCGAGGCGGTCCGTTCCAATCTCACCCTGCTGGGAGCCACAAACCTCCAATATACCCAGCTCGAAATAGGACCGAACAACATCGGCACTCTATTGACGGAGTTCCAGCCTGACCTGGTCTTCATGGATCCGGCACGCCGGGATGCGGCCGGAAAGAAAGTCTTCCTGATTGAGGATTGCCAGCCGGACGTATTGACCTTGAAAGGCCTCATTTTCCAGCAGTGCCGCTTCATTTTCCTGAAACTATCTCCAATGGCAGACATCAGAATGGTCGCAGAACGCCTGGGAAATGTACGGGAGATTCACGTCGTTTCCGCAGACGGCGAATGCAAAGAGTTGTTAGTTGTGATGGAAAGAACTTGGGACGGTCCCTACACTCTTCACATCAAGGAAGATTGTTCCGGCCATGGGTCAGGAGCAGAATTTTCCGTTCCGCAGGACCTGGAAAGCAAAGCAGTCCCACGCTTCTTTCCTCACAGGGAAAGCCTCTCCGAAGCTATCGGACAGATTTTTTTCGAACCAGGGAAAGCCATCACCAAGGCAGGTCTGTTCAATACCATAGGAGAAATGTTCCATCTGACCAAACTGGGAAAATCCTCTCACCTCTACCTTACTCAACAGGAAGGAACGAACGAGAACAGCATTGATTCGGAAGCACAAAAAGAACTGGCAGCCTTCGGCAAATGCTTTCGTGTTCTGGAAGTGTTGGAATCCGGCAACAAGAATTTGAAATACCTGTCCAAGACCTATCCGCAGGCAGAAGTGACCGCCAAGAATCTGCCCATCAGTTCCGATGCCCTCCGCAAGAAGCTGCGCTGCACTTCCGGCGGAAGTATCCACCTCTTCGCCTCCAAAGTGGACACCCTGGAAGGGAGCGGCAACTACATTTTCGTGACCAAAAGAATCTGACAATCAACTAACTGAGACATATCATGAACAAGAAAGAATACGCCAGAGCCAACAAAGAATGGCTGGCCGACAAAGCCAAAGAAGAGGAAGTGCATTTCCTCGAAAAGGGCATCTACTACAAAGTCCTGCAGTCCGGTGACGGCAAAGGCAAGCAGCCGACCGAGAAAGATGTCGTCATCGCCCACTACACCGGCTGGACCATCGACGGGAAAGAATTTGACAGCAGCCGTGACGGTGCACCCCTCGCCTGCCGCCTGCGAGACCTCATCCAGGGCTGGATTGTCGCCATGTGCAGAATGCAGGTCGGAGACTGTTGGGAAGTGTATATCCCTGCTGAAATGGGCTATGGCAACTATTCACAGCCAGGCATTCCGGGAGGCTCGACTCTGATCTTCCAGATCGAACTCCTCGGTGTGCAATAGAGATATCCTTCCTGTTTTTTTAACGGGTGTGTCTGGCAAGCTATAAAGAAGGCCTGGAGCAATCGCTCCAGGCCTTTCTCATTTCCCGAAAGGGGGAATCTTATTTTTCCAGCAGATATTTCAGCCAAAACTCTTTGTTGTCCGAATCGAAATGGGTCCCTTGGTAGCCATGGTAGCCGTGCATGCCGTCCGGATAAATCATGAACTCGAACTTCGCACCGTATTTCTGGAGCTCGTCAATCAGCTGGAGCGTGTTCTGGAAATGCACGTTGTCATCGCCGGTACCGTGGGTGATCTTCAGCATGACCGGTTCGACTTTCTCCATCTTGTCAAACAGTTCCTGGGCAGATTTGCAGTCGTTCATGCTCTCGTAGGAGGTGGCATATTTGACCGGATAGTTCTTGGCGCTGTTGATGGCACGGGTCTTGGCATATCCTTCCGGATTGTTCTGTGGGCTGTCCATGAAGCGCTCGGTGTAATGCGTGTCGTAGAGGGCCCAGTCGTAAACGCCACCACCGGCGATGCCGTAATGGTATTTGTCTGGATGGTTCATGAGCAGCAGTGCGGTCATGGTGCCTCCGAAGGAGAAGCCCTCCACGCCGATCTTGTCGTCCTTCACGTAAGGGAGAGACTGGAGATAGTCTGCCCATTCCACGAAATCCTCAATTTCCACGACGTCCAGCTGGCGGTAGATGCAATCCATACCTTCACGGCCGTTGTGACCGGCGGCACGGCAGTCGGCAGTCACCTGGATGATGCCTACGGAAGACCACCACTGGTTGCAGGAGTTCGGATAATAGTATCGGTCGTTCACTCTCGGAATGTCCGGACCGCCGTAGATGTCCACATGGACCGGATATTGCTTGGACGGATCGAAATCTTTCGGATAGACGATATTTCCTTCGAGCACCAGGCCGTCCTTGGTCGTGATCTGGATCGGCTGCGGATGGACGTACAGGTCGTCCTTGTATTCCGGACCTCTTGCATCGGCCACTTTGTAGGCTTTCTTGCGTGGATTGACATTCATGAGCCAGATCTGAGGAGGAGTGGTGTAGTTGGACAGCTGGGCGACAAAGCTTTTCCCGTCTGGAGAGAAACGGACTCCGGACACATGGCAGGCAGGATCGGTCAAAGCGGTGATCTTGCCCTTGCGGTCCACCTTGTACAAGGCCTGACGAGTACGGGAATCCCTTTCTGCGGTGTAGTAGATGTCCCCTTTCTTCTCGTCCACCCGGAGAATGTCCACTCTCCAGTTCGGGCCGTCGGTCAATCTGCGGAACTCCTTGCCGTCATAGGAAAGGTAGTAGATCTGGGACCAGCCGGTCTCGAAGCTGCGCGCCATGTAGAGGCCCTTCTCACCGAAGACCATACCTTCAATCCAGTCGAGCCAGGTCTTGTAGGTCTCGTGGTAGATGTGCTTCTTGGAACCGTCCTCCACGGACACGGCATAGAGGTCCAGGGTATTCTGCACCCGTGGCTCCCGGCTGATGAAAAATTCCTTGCTGTCTGCGCCCCAGAATGGAGTGCCGAAATACTGGTCTTCCTTCGGGTCGAAGTCCGCCCAGGTAATCTTGCCGGTAGCGACCTCTGCAATGCCGATCCGCACCTCCGGATTCGGTTCGCCGCATTTCGGGTAACGGGTGTTCCTCAAGAATCCGTCCTGTCCTTTGGCAGAATAGATCGGGAACATCGGCACGTTGGTATTGTCAAAACGGTAGAAACCGAGTTTCTTGGAATCTGGAGACCACCAGAAAGCGCGGTAACGGGAAGGTCTGCCGAAGATTTCCTCGTAATAGACCCAGGAAGCGTAACCGTTGAGTATCAGGTCGGTACCATCAGTGGTCAGCTGGGTTTCCTTGCCATCGGCAATGTTCACCACGAACAAGTTGTTGTCACGGGTGAAGGCCAGCATGGTGGAATCTGGAGAATAGGTCAGATTCACTGCCCCTTCCGGACGAATCGGGAAAGAAGCGTATTTTTCAGGAGCCTGTTTGAGGCTCTTGTCAAATTTGCGATAAGGACGGATGGCAAAATCCTTCTCCCCGGTATAAGTCCCATCATAGCTGAAGGCGACTTCCCGGTCATTGAGCCATTTCCAGGATACCGGAATCGGATTGAACACCTGAGCGGCGGCTCCGATCCCAAATGAAACGGCCATTACCAGTACGGATAGTAACTTCTTCATAATTATCGTATTTTAAATGTTTCCTAATTATCTGAACATGTCGTCGTTGAAATTGACCAGATACACTTTCTCCACGCCACGGGTCACCGCTGTGTAGAGCCATTTGAGGTCGTCCAGGGTGACTTCCTCCTGCCACAGCGCATTGTCAATGAACACACAGGACCATTGTCCGCCCTGGCTCTTGTGACAAGTGATGGCATTGGCATATTTGAGCTGGAGCGCATTGTAGAACGGGTCCTCCCTCACGGCCTCGTAGCGTTTCTTCTTGCTGGTGATATGGGCATAATCCGCATTCACCCCCTGATAGAGAAGGTTCTGCTGCTCGTAGGTCAGCGAAGGGCTTTCCGACTCCAAAGTGTCCAGACAGACCTTCGCATCGATCTCCAGATCGTCGTAGTCAGGGAAAGACAAGGTGGCATCGGCGAAATGCAGGCCGTACCTTTCCGTGAAATGATGGATCTTGACCAGCTTGGCCATATCACCGTTGGCAATGTAGTCCATCTCCTTGACGTCTTCCAGGAACTGGTAGCAGTTCTTCACAACCATGAGCTTGTCTCCCCTCACCAGTTTTTCCTCGCGGTACTGGACCATCGCCCGGATGCCGGCATTGTACTTGTTCGCCCGTTTGTTGGAGCGGCACAAGACCACGGTCTCGTCTTCGCCGTATCGGCCGCAGGCATCTGAAAGAGCCTCAATCAGTTCTCCACCACCGATGCGTTCAATGTCATCGAAGCCTTCCACATCCAGCTGGAGGTCACTGCGTTCCATTCCATAGAAATCATCCTGCGCAATGATCTGCCGAAGGCAAGTCGCATTCTTCAGAATACCGGACTCCTTCTTCTGGCGCACCACGTCCGTCAAGGTCGCATACCGGACGCCTCCGGCAAATGACATATATTCCTTGGACAAAGCAGGACTGCAGTCCAGACCGACCGGCGGCAGCTGCGCCCCGTCTCCAATGAGAATCAGCTTGCATTCTGTTCCGTTCCGCACAAACCGGATAAGGTCTTCCAGCAGATTGCCTGTCCCGAATTGCGCCGTACTGCTTCCGGAAGCATCAATTCCGATCAAGGACACCTCGTCCACGATGAACAGAGAATATTTATCCTTGCTCGGTCCCAGATTGAAGAGGCCGAAACCTTCTTCATTGACCGATTTCTGGCGATAGATGTATTTATGGATGGTATAGGCCGGAGCGTGTGCATAGAGGGACAGCGTCTTGGCAGATCTTCCCGTCGGAGCGAGCAGGACGGTCGGCACCTCAAATTCCTTCAGGGCCTCCACGACAGCCGCCACTGCAGTCGTCTTGCCAGTACCCGCATAGCCATTGACTACCAGGATATCTCCCTCATCGTCCGACACGAAGGCGGCGATGTCCTTCAGCAATGAATTCTGGCCAGGTGTCGGTTCATACCCAAGATGTGCAATAAAATGATCATATAAGAAATCTACTCTTCCCATCTCTGCTCCTCTCAAAAATCGTCTAAAGATACATAAACTCCCACTACATCACAAAAAACTAACGGTTCGTTTTACGGAACATCATGGCCAAGACTGCGAGAACAGGATAAATCTCCAGACGGCCGAGGAACATATCCATGGACAAGACCAACTTGACCATTACTGGCTGAGAACAATAATTTCCGAAAGATCCGATTTCCCCGATACCAGGGCCGACATTTGCCATAGAGGCAATGGTACCTGCTATAGAATTTTCAACAGTCGCTCCAAATGCGACACACAGCAAAATAGAAATGATTATCATTCCCAGATAGATGGTGATGAAAATGATATGTGGCATCACTTCTTCTTCACTCAGCAGATGATTCCCCACTTTCACCTTCTCCACATAGGCAGGATGAACAACTTTGTGAATCTGACGCTGGACGGTCTTCAAGAAGATGAGTACACGGTCTGCCTTGATTCCTCCAGCAGTAGAGCCGGCACATCCGCTCATGAGAATAATCGTCATCAAGACAATGCCGGCCAAAGGAGGCCATGTGGCATTGTCAGCAATGGCCAAACCTGTGGTGGATATATAACTGACAACATGAAAGGCGCTATCCAGCAAGGCAGAGCCCCAAGTTCTGCCAACCTCCCCGAACTTCAAGGTCAAGGTAATGACCAACACTGAAAGCAGGATAATTTGGTTGTAGAAACGAAAGACCGGATTATTCAAGGGTTTCAGCGAACGGGTCACGACGGTAAAATACAGCAATCCGAAATGGATGGATGCAAAATACATGAAGACTATAGAAATGATGCTGATCGGCAATGAATCATAAGAAGCGATGGAAATGTTGCGCGTGCTGAATCCACCCGAGGCACAGACACTGAACGCATGATTGATGGCATCGAACGGGCTCATTCCGGCAATCCAGTAGGACAGGAAAGCCAGCAGGTTCAGCACCAGATAGACGGAGGAAAAGATAAGCACCGTCTTGTTGGCCCTCACATGGTAGATTTCCCGGCTCAACGAGGACAGTTCCAGATTGGCGAGTCTCAACTTGACCGGATTGGAAGAAGAAATGATGAGCAGCAGGAAGACCACCACCCCCAGGCCACCGATGAAATTGGTAGAGGATCTCCAAAACAAAAGGCTGTACGGCAGAGCTTCCACACTCTGAAGGATAGTCGCCCCGGTCGTCGTGAAGCCAGAAACGCTTTCAAATAGCGCATTCACTACAGAAAATGGCCCCCCCCATAACAGATAAGGCATCATGCCGAACAGAAACGAGAGCAACCAGGACAGCACGATAATGATGTAGCCGTCTGTCAGTGTGATTTTCGGAGCTCTTCTGACAAAGATGAAAGGAAAGACCCCACAGATAAAAGTAAGTACAAAACTGATGGACAGTGCCGCCAAAGCACTGTCATTGCCATGAGCAATGGAAACCAAGATGGATAAGAACATGAAAAATGCACTGACAAGAAGTGCAGATCCAACATTCCTTGCGATTGCCTTGAAATTCATAATCACGTATACAGTCAGTTCAGCCTACTATCAAAATGTCTTTCTATTCGTCATCGGTTTTCTTTTCCAGCAGAGCCCTCAGTTCCTTCACTCTCCGGCGCAATTGGATATTTTCATTGATTATTTCCCCTACGTTCTCGTTCAGGCTCGCCAGTTCATCATCGCTTTCCAGTTCGTAAGTGTATCTTCGGTTGTTGTCGGCACGATAGAATTCGATACCGGACAACATCTTATATATCGGATTGATATAATAGACCATGACAAAATACAAGAGAAGGAGTACCAGCAGAATACCGACAGCAACAGCCACAACTCCAGGGATGATACTTCTATAGAAACCGCTTTCGAACGTTGCGGAATTAGTTTTCAATTGATTATATGTAACGGCATTCAATTTGTCCAGATCACTCATGAGCCGCTGGAAGACCGGCTGCAGACGGTCGAAATACCAGGTACGGTTATCCACGAAATTGGAATCCCACACCTTTGGAAGTTCCATGGAGGTCAGCATATAAGCCGAATAGGAATACATGACAGAATCGGCCAAGTGTCCCAGATCATAGCCTCTCAAACCATCACGGAGTTTGTCACAATGTTTTACAAACTCTTTCTGATTGAAATCTGGCATCCTCGCACTCCCATCCTCCCCGATGACCGCCAGCATCTCCAAATTATAATCATTGGCCGCATTGGAAAGCTGCTGCGCTACATTGATGCTCTTGATGTTGTCAGAAATCAGAGTGGATATGTAATTGCTCATCCTGCTATATTCCAAAATGGAAATGATACCGGAAACCAGCAATATGAGCACGACTGAACACAAGCCCAAGGTAAATTTCATCCTCATCGTCAATCTGTAGGAAGCAATCTGGGTGCGTATTTTTTGAAAACTCATGATTCAAGACAATTTAATTGCATATTTCAGCAAAAATAGTAAAAAAGTGTCGAAAGTGAAAGAAAAAGGCCGGCCCAGTTGAGCCAGCCCCGATTATTGTTGTCCAAAGGAGAACTTATTCTACGAAATGTCCATGATAGTCCACCTCTTTGGCATGGAACGGATCCAACAGATGATCCAGCATGACGGCAAATTCCAGACGAGTGATGACCCGGTCGGGACAATAGTTGTCCAGCCCCATCTGGCTCCACACGCCCTTGGCATCCGGCACTTTCGCCCCTGCCTGAGCCAGCATCTCATAAGCATCCGATACGGTCACCTGCCCCCCTTCTGCACTGGCGGCCACCTTCACCTGAGGATAGAGTTCCTCAAAGAAGATTTCGTCAGCCTTCAACGGATCATTCACACGGAACCAGGTTTCATTGGCCCATCCATGAGGCCGTCCCAATCCACGGAGAATGCCGGTCGCACCGATACGCTGTTCTGCGCCAAACTTCGGATTTCGGTTATCCAGATCCTGATAAGGCATGATGTAAACCCCCTCTTCAAGAAGAACATCCTGCAACTGACGGACCTTGACCTTGTCCAGCCCTCCGTTCTTGACTGCAAGTGCGGCCAATGCACCGGAAGCCTGTCCGATCTGCAAAGTCATCGGCTGAAGACGGGTCGTACCGTTGACAAGATTAGTCACGGAAACAGATTTCTCCGCCACAATCAGATCCTGCACTTCCTTTGGAAGAACTACTCCCATTGGAAGATTGTAAGATGGAATCGGATAAAAATGGAGATCTGGAAGAGAAGGCCAGTCCGCATTTCTGAAATGATGATGATCCACTGGATAATTGCCGGAACCGATACCTGTCCGATATAGAGGTTCCTTGTATTCATAAGGACGAGCCGCGGCATCTACGGTAAATCTGACCATGCCATCGATACGGCGGGATTCCCTATGATAAGGAATCATCGGAAGAAGATCTTCTGTAGGATATTCATCGTCAGCCAGCCCCAGATTCTTGTAGCCCAGTTCATGCTGAATGAAATAAAGGAATCCCAAAGAAATGTTCTTGCAACTGTCCAGCGCCTCCTTGCGACGTTCAGGAGCAGCCTCAATCACATTGACATAGACATCATTTCCTTCGGCCGGCCAATTGATCATATATTTGGCATCTGGTCCGGTCACCGGCAACTTGCCATAGGTGAGCATGGTCTCCACAGGATGGAGCGCCAGTTTCACATCCGCTCTTATAGGAGTACCGTTCTCGAAATAGATGTCATGATTCAGAGGATTGATACAACTATTCAGATACAAGGTAGAATCGTAGTCTGCCGGCCTCTCAATGGACCTGTCCGCATTGGGGCCATAATCCTTCAGAGTCATGCACATGGTCAGATCCTGGATGACATCGTTTTCCTTCTCCGGAGCAATGTCCTCTCCCGTATCATAACGGGAATCCATACCGATTTCGTACGGCACGCCACAAGTTTTGGCCACATCACCCAATTCCGTAGCGTCAATCAGGACTTTTGTGCGCACCTCATAACTTCCGTCCGCATTTTTCAAAGTGACCGTCCAGCCTTTGGCATTTTTCCGAGCTCCGACAAAGACAGTCTCATAACGGATGTCCAGATTGTCATAGTGGGCGGCCATCTTCTTGAATATTTCATCTCCCACGTGCGGTTCGAAGAGCACATTGCTGACCCAGCCGGTGCACAAGGCCCCTTCGCTGCCGTAATGGGCGGAGAGAGAATCAACAAAAGAATCATAGATTCCCGAACGGATCCGGTAATTTCCATCTACTGCACTGACTCCGGCAGAAGTCAACATACCTCCCAACCAGGTAAACTCCTCAGTGACCATAGTGTTGGCCCCCATCTTGGCGGCCTGGACAGCGGCCGCCGTACCACTGGCTCCGCCTCCAATGACAAGGACATCCACCCGAGGAGAACAAGACACACACGCCCCCCAAATGAGCGCCATTGTATAAAAAACACTTTTTTTCATATCTTTTTACAGTTTTCAACCAACCACCGGTATTTTTCATTCACAAAAGAAGAGCTGGTGTACAATCCATTCAGCACCAGCCCTTCTTCCATTAATTATTGAAAATATCCGATTTTTCTGTTTCTACTTTGACAAGTCTTCCAGCATCTGTCCAATCTGGTACAAACCTCTTGGAACATGGAAACATCCCTTCCATTTGCCACCCTTCAACGGGAGAAGCACTTCTCCACGACGGTTCAGATAACCGAACCACTCAGGATATTCCTGATCCTTGAAATGTTTCCACATATAGTCATCCAATTTGAGGAACCATTCGAGACATTTCTCGTTGCCGGTCAGCTGATAGCCTTTCAGCATGGCGATGGAAGATTCCAGATGAACCCACCAGAGTTTCTGGTCCCATTCAAGTTTCTGCTGAGGATATCCCTTGCTGTCCAGGAAATAGAAAATTCCGCCGTATTCCTTGTCCCAGCCCAATTCAATGACTCGCAATGATATGTCTACGGCCTTCTGGACCAATTCCTTGTCCCCGAGACGGACCCCCAGGTTCTCGATGAACCACAAAGCCTCCAGGTCATGACCAGGATTGATCTCACGGCCCTCAAAGCAATCTACCAGACTGTTGTCAACAGAAGAGACATTCTCCACCATGGCTCCCAATGAAGGCTGATAGAACACATCCAACACCTCATGGAGACATTCCTTGATAGTCTTGTCCATCAATTCTTTGTCATCGATGATTTTCTCGACTTCCAGTGCCATATTGCAGATAATCATCGGAAGAGCGAAATCTTTCATAGGACGGGTTCCCGGAACACCCTTGCTCCACTGTCCCTTCGGGTTGTTCCTGCGTTCGAGGATCCTTTCAAAGATCTTCTTGGCCATATCGGCATACTCTTCACTGCCGGTAGCCTCTGCAAGCTGCGCGAACGCCATGCAAGCAAATGTATTGGAGAAGATATTGTAAGGCTGGACAATTGGCTTGCCTTCTCTAGTCAATGAGAAATAGAAATCATAATTGCCAGTATAGCCATACTTTTTCAAGAATTCAGCACCCTGCTTGGCACATTCCAGCCATTCTTCATTTTTCTGAAACTTGTTGTAAAGCATTGAGAACATCCAGACTTCACGGCCTTGCAGCCATACGAACTTGTCAGTATCGAAGACGCTGCCATCTCTGTTCAAGCAGGTGAAATATCCACCATATTCCTTATCCTGAGATTTTTCAAGCCAAAAAGGAAGCACATTTTCCAGCAACTCCTTGTTATAGCGCTCGGCCATCTTCTTGAATTCGATTTTATCCATAATATCAATTTATTACTTGTTACTTGATGTCTTTTAAACTTTAACTATTGTATTTAAATTGCACGACAAATTTAGTAAAATATTTTAAAAACAAAACAACTCAATTAGAATTAATTTCCAATAAAATCTTTTCATATTGAAAAAACAGACAATTTGCCTTCTCTGCCCCCATATCCCTCTCCCATGAGTCCTAAAATATCTTCTTTGTACCTGTCTGAAATAAAAAAATTTCGTCCTGAACTCGTTTTCTTTGTACGGAAAATGCCAATGAACACGAAACCAAGACAACAATATTTCATATATATCGTATCTTACCTGACAAATATCGATAATTTGTCCAAAGTTATTAAATAAAATCAACAAGATATTCATACATATTATTATATTTGCATATCTCGACAGAATGTCGGAAGAACCACTTTAATTATATACCATGACAGATAGAAGATCTTTTATCAAGGGAGCAGCTGCAGCAGCTGCCTCTATAATTGTTGCACCGGAAATCATCTCCTGTACTCCCAAAAACCAAGAAGGCCTCATTGAAAGCCACCTCATAGTACCGAAAGCGAACGGTCTGAAAATTACCGGCACATTCCTGGATGAAATTTCCCATGACATCCCTCACCAGAACTGGGGAGAAAAAGAATGGGACAAAGAATTCCAATACATGAAAGCAATCGGCATTGACACTGTCATTGAGATACGATGCGGCTACCGCAAATTCATCACCTATCCTTCAGACTATCTTCTAAAAAAAGGTTGCTATATGCCTTCTGTTGATTTAGTTGACATGTTCTGCCGTCTTGCCCAGAAATACGACATGAAATTCATGTTGGGACTCTACGACTCCGGCCAGTATTGGGACACTGGCGACATGTCTTATGAAGTGGAAAGCAACAAATATGTGATTGATGAAGTCTGGAACCGCTACGGAAAGAAGTACAAGAGCTTTGGCGGCTGGTACATCAGCGGTGAAATCAGCCGTGCCACCAAAGGTGCCATCGACTCGTTCCGCACGATGGGACGCCAATGCAAAGAGATTTCAGGCGGACTTCCGACCTTCATTTCTCCATGGATTGACGGCAAGAAAGCCGTATCCGCCGCCGGCGGTTCTCTGACCAAAGCTGAAGCGGTTTCCGTCGCCCAGCACGAAAGAGAATGGGATGAAATCTTCGATGGAATCCATGAATTCGTTGATGCCTGCGCCTTTCAAGATGGACACATTGACTACGATGAACTGGATGCCTTCTTCTCCGTCAACAAGAAACTGGCAGACAAATATGGCATGAAATGTTGGACCAATGCCGAAACATTTGACCGCGACATGCCTATCAAGTTCCTTCCCATCAAATTTGACAAACTTCGTCTGAAACTTGAAGCAGCCAAGAGATGTGGCTATGACAAAGCCATCACCTTTGAGTTCTCCCACTTCATGAGTCCTCAATCTGCCTATCTTCAGGCCGGCCATCTCTACGACCGCTACAAAGAATATTTTGACATCCGATAATATCCGTGACCTCAACAGGGCTTCCCTCTCGGATGCCCCTTCCTATAGACTCCGACGACATCTTTTCCTGTCGCCGGAGTTCTTTTTGGGACATTTCGTTTTCTCACGGCCCATATTAATAAAAATATTAAAGAATAAGTGAATGATATTTAAATTTCTTTGTATTTTTGTAAAGATTACTTGATCCGGAATCTCCAGTCCACTGCTGGAAATTCCCCCAAAACACTGAAACAAAATACAGTATCATGAAAAATTCAAATAAAACAGGAAATGTAAACCTCGGTTACGTCATTTTCCTTGCTTTTGTAGCAGCCATCGGCGGAATCCTTTTCGGATATGACACAGCTGTCATATCCGGAACAACCAGTGCCGTCAAATCTCAATTCGCCCTCAATACCCTTCAAGAAGGATGGTATGTAGGATGTGCCCTGATCGGATCCATCGTCGGTGTTCTTTGCGCAGGTATCCTCAGCGACGGAATCGGCAGAAAAAAAACAATGCTCATTTCTGCAATCATGTTCTCCATCTCCGCATTCGGATGTGCCATTTCCACGAATCTCACAGAACTGGTCATCTACCGCATCATCGGAGGATTTGGTATCGGTGTCGTATCCATCGTCTCCCCTATCTACATTTCAGAAGTAGCCACTGCCGAAAAGAGAGGCACCTTGGTTTCCCTCTACCAGCTCATGGTCACTGCCGGTTTTCTGGTCGCCTATCTGGCCAATTACGCCATCTTGAAAAACGCGGACATGAGCGGAGTCAATCCCGACTCTTCCTTCAGCTTCCATGACATGTTCAATTCCCAGTACTGGAGAGGCATGCTCGGCTGCGAACTGATTCCTGACTTTCTCTTCCTCATTGTCATCTTTCTCATCCCTGAAAGCCCGAGATGGTTGTTGGTCAAAGGCAGAGGACAAGAAGCCGGGGCAATCCTCCAGAAAATCTATCTCTGTCCAGAAGAGGCAAAAGCGCAGGCAGATGCCACTATCGAGTCCATCAGCGGAGAGCAAAAATCAGAATGGAAATCTCTGCTGGAACCAGGCATCATCAAAGCAGTCCTCATCGGTTGTGCCATTGCCATACTCGGTCAGTTCATGGGAGTCAATGCTGTCCTTTACTATGGACCGGAAATATTTGCTGATGCCGGCATGACCGGAGATGTCTCTCTTCTTTCACAGGTACTGGTCGGTGTCGTCAATTTCCTGACCACCATCATCGCCACCCTCATCATCGACAAGGTCGGACGCAAACAACTGGTCTACTGGGGAGTCTCCAGCATGATCATCTGTCTGCTCATGATTTCCCTCTACTTTCAGTTTGGTGCAGCATGGGGGTTGGGAAACTGGTTTCTGCTGACCTTCTTCCTGCTTTATGTGTTCAGCACTGCCATCTCCATCTGTGCAGTCGTCTTCGTACTTCTCTCGGAAATGTACCCGAACCATGTCCGCGGTCTGGCCATGAGCATAGCCGGACTGGCACTATGGATTGGCACTTACCTGATAGGCCAGCTGACTCCATGGATGCTTGAAAACTTGACTCCTGCCGGAACTTTCTTCCTCTTTGCTGTCATGTGTGTTCCATATATGCTGATTATGTGGAAGTTGGTTCCTGAAACAACAGGAAAGACCTTGGAAGAGATTGAAGCGTATTGGAAGAAAAAATAGTTTAAATAATTGCTTTTTGCTATATTAGCACTAATTGTTCAATATTTATAATTAGAATTCATTCCAAATGTCTTTTTTAAGCAACATAAATGGTAAAAATTCAGAGACCAAGAAACAAATTCTTGGTCTCTGCATCAACAGCAACTACAGTATCGCAGAGTTGAGCAAAGAATTGAATTCAAGTATTCCGACCATCACCAAACTGGTTGGAGAACTGATTGAAGAAGGCTTCATCGAGGACATGGGAAAGCAGGGCACTTCTGGCGGCCGCCGTCCCAGCATTTTCGGTCTGAATCCTTCCATCGGCTTTCTGGTAGGAGTGGATGTGGGCAGACACACCACCTCCATCGCCATCACCGATTTCAAAGGCCAAATCATTGAATTCAAAAGTAAAATCCAGTTCCATTTCGAAAACAGTCTGGAATCTTTGACAAGCCTAAGTGAACTGATCAAGAACTTCATCAAGGAAGCAGACATCGACATGGACCAGATCATCACCTGCGGTGTGAACTTGACCGGCCGTGTCAATTCTTTCACGGGATATAGCTTCACCTATTTCATGGGAGAAGACAGAAGCATCACAGATATACTATCTGATCTGCTCAACATTCCTGTCTATATTGAAAATGACTCCCGCGCCATGACTTATGGAGAATACTTGAACGGAGTGGTCACCAACGAGAAGAATGTCCTCTTCCTGAATGCCACTTGGGGTTTGGGTATGGGCATGATTCTGGACGGAAAACTTTACTACGGCAAATCTGGCTTCTCCGGAGAGATTGGACACTTTCCAATGCTATCCAACAATGCCATCTGCCATTGCGGAAAAATCGGCTGCCTGGAAACCGGCGCTTCCGGCTATGCGGCACAGCAGTACATTTGTGAGATGATGAAACAAGGCAAAAGTTCCATCCTTTCAGAGAAATACAACAATGGAGAGACTATCACCACAGAAGACATCATCGATGCCGTCAATGAAGAGGATGTCCTCGCCATCGAAGCTCTGGAGACAGTGGGTGCCACCTTGGGCAAAGCCATCGCCGGTCTGATCAACCTGTTCAATCCCGAACTGGTCATCATTGGAGGAAAACTTGCCCAGACCAAAGAGTATCTCATGCTTCCAGTCGTATCGGCTGTCAACAAATACTCCCTCAACATTGTCAGCAAGGACACGGCCATCAAATTCAGCAAACTGGGCAACCAGGCCGGTGTCATCGGAGCTTGCCTGCTTTCACGCAGCAAGATTCTGGGCTTGATTTAAGGTTCCGCCTTTGAGGGGCAAAAGATAAAAAATGAAAACAGTACACTTTCTTTTACAGGCAACCATTTGTCTTCTAATGCCGATTGCCTGTCATGGACAGAATCAAAGCAATTCTCTGCCTCGAACAGAAGTTCATCCTGAAATAGAAGAAGCGATCACTGGATATATCAATGCTATGCAGGACAATGAACTTGACCCGCATAGCATTATGATTTTGAAAGCAGGTTGCGTCGTCGGTGAAAGATGGTGCAACGGCTGGAAACCAGAACAGCCCCACACCCTCTATTCCATCAGCAAAACATTCACGGTCATGACTCTGGGATTTGCCGTGGAGGAAGGATTGCTGAGCATAGAAGATTCCGTCATGTCATTCTTCCCGGACCTGGTGAAGAAGATTCAGGCGGAATCCTCCCTAGCTTTTCCGGACCTTGCCAATCCATTGCTGCCCGACCTCAAAGTCAAACATCTTCTGATGATGGCAACCGGCCATGCAGAGGACTTGACCGGCAAAATGAAGCGGCTCTCTCCGAATCAGGATTGGGCTGAAGTGTTCCTGAAAACTCCCATCAAGTACCAGCCAGGTACCCGTTTCCACTACAACAGCATAGCGACCTTCATGGTCGCCGCCATCCTCCAGCGCCTGACCGGACAATGCCTCAACGACTATCTCTACGAGCATCTGCTCGAGCCGATCGGCATTCCCCATCTGAACTGGGGGACCAATCATCAAGGCATCAATTTCGGTGGCTGGGGGCTGGAAGCCACGACGGAAGATCTGGCGAAACTCGGCCAGTTCATGTTGCAGAAAGGTCAGTGGAACGGCAAACAGCTTCTGCCTTCCTCCTGGATTGAAGAGTGTTCCTCCTATCAGATTGACAACGAGACAGATGACATCTCCGATTTTGAGAAGAAGGCGAATCAGATTTCTGCGGACTGGATCCAGGGCTACTGCTACCAGATGTGGCGCGGTCTCCACAACAGCTATCGGGCAGACGGTGCCTACGGCCAATACATCATCGTCCTTCCCGAGCAGGATGCCGTAGTCGTCATGACGGCCCATTCCAAGAACAACCGGCTCCAGATGCGTCTGATGTGGGATCATATCTTCCCCGTTCTGTAAAATGCAAAAAGACCGCCCGCATGAGCATTTCCCGTAAGGGGGGATTCTCCGGCGGACGGGACGAAACAATAAAGGGATGGCCCCGATTGGAACCATCCCTTCTTGTTTCTGCGCTTCGGGGAGCGATTATTCCGGTTTGTAGGAGTCTTTCAGGGCAGTGGTCTTGTTGAACACGAAGTGCTCGGCGGTGCTGTCCGGATCCTTGAAGAAGTAACCGTCTCTCTCGAACTGGACTGGCAAGCCGGATGCGTCTCCCAACAAAGCCGGCTCTGCGTAGCCTTTGCTGACGATGAGAGAATCTGGATTCAGGAAATCCTTGTAGTCCTTGTCTTCTGGGATGTCGTTCATGTTGGCCTGGGTGAACAGCCTGTCGTAGAGACGGAGTTCCACTTCCTTGGCATGCTCGATAGATACCCAGTGGATGGTTCCTTTGACTTTTCTCCACTCGCCTGCGCCTGGTTTGGAGGTCGGGTCGTAGGTACATTTCAGTTCCACGACTTCGCCTTCGGCGTTCTTGATGACCTCCTCACATTTGATGATGTAAGTATACTTGAGACGGACCTCGCCTTCCGGTTTGAGACGGAAGAATTTCTTAGGGGCGTCTTCCATGAAATCGGCTCTCTCGATGTAGAGTTCACCGGTGAATGGCACTTTGCGGGATGCGCCTTCCGGATCGGCCGGGTTGAGCGGAGCATCGAACCATTCTACTTTGCCTGGCTCCCAGTTGGTGAGGGTGACCTTGATCGGATCTTCCACGACCATGTAGCGGTTGGACCTCTCGTTCAAATCCTGACGGACGCACCATTCGAGCAGCTGGATATCCATCAGCTGGTCTCTCTTGGAAACACCGATCTTGTCACAGAACATTCTCAGTGCTTTGGCAGTGTAGCCTCTTCTGCGCACACCGCAAAGGGTCGGCATACGAGGGTCGTCCCAGCCGCTGACGAGTTTCTTCTGGACCAGTTCGAGCAGTTTTCTCTTGCTCATCAAAGTGTAAGTGAGGTTCAGTCTGGCAAATTCGTACTGGTGGGAAGGCCAGATCTCCAGAGCATTGATGAACCAGTCGTACAATGGTCTGTGCACGTCAAATTCCAGTGTACAGATGGAATGAGTGATGTGCTCGATGGAATCACACTGTCCATGGGTATAGTCATACATAGGATAGATGCACCATTTGTCTCCGGTCCTGTGGTGATGGGCATGTTTGATACGGTACAGAATCGGATCACGGAACATCATATTCGGATGAGCCATGTCAATCTTGGCACGCAGCACACGGGACCCGTCTTCAAACTTGCCGGCTTTCATGTCACGGAACAACTGAAGGTTCTCTTCCACACTACGGTTACGGTACGGACTCTCAATACCTGGTTTCTCAACAGTACCACGACCTTTGCTGATTTCCTCTTGATTCTGGTCATCCACATAGGCCAGTCCTCTCTTGATCAGGTCTTCTGCCCACTCATAGAGCTGGTCAAAGTAATCAGAAGCATAAAATTCATTTTCCCAATCAAATCCCAGCCATTTGATGTCTTCCTTGATGGAATCTACATATTCTGTATCTTCCTTGGTCGGATTGGTATCATCAAAACGAAGGTTGGTCTTTCCACCATATTTGGCTGCCAGCCCGAAATTCAAGCAAATACTCTTGGCATGTCCCAAGTGGAGATAACCATTGGGCTCTGGTGGGAATCGGGTCATCACACTCTTCACCTTGCCGGATGCAAGGTCAGACTCAATGATTTCCTCGAGGAAATTCAATTTTTTGGGTTCCTCGGCTGTAGGATTCTTAGCTTCTTCCATAAATTCTATCTTATAATTTATAATATTCTTCCTTACAATATTGTTTCTTGAATGTTCCTTGACGATGAACTGCATGAGTTAGCGGCGCAACCCAATACAATCTGCAAAGATAATCAAATAAGGCGGATTTTTTTAGATATTCCACCACGAATTTTGTAAATTTGCATCGGACAAAGGATTGGATAGAAAATCTGGAAACAATCCTTCCCCTGATTTTAAAAATTTACAATCATGATCAAATCAATGACAGGCTACGGCAAAGCTGAAGCAGTTCTAGACGAAGGCAAACTCACCTTTGAAATTAGGACTCTAAACAGCAAAAATGCAGACATCAATCTCAAATCCTCATTGCTTCCTAAAGACAAAGAACTGCTTGTCCGCCAGAAACTGGCAGAACAGCTCTACCGGGGGACCATCGATTTCTACATCACGTTTGAAGCCAATGCTGTAGAAGGCAGCAGAAAAATCAACACAGAAGCAGCCAAAGAATATTACCGCCAGATCTCTGCCATGCGCCAAGAAGTGGACGGTATCAGCGGAGGTACATCCGGAGCTTATATTTGGAGCACAGTAATGGGCTTGCCGGACGTGCTGGAGAACAAGAGAAAAGAAATCATCACCGAAGGAAACTGGCCGCTGATCGAGCAGACCATCGACCAGGCCATCCAGGCAGTCAATGACTACCGTTCCAAAGAAGGTGAAGCCCTGTATGCCGACATCACTTCCCGCATCCGGAACATTCTGGAATTCGAGAACGGAGTGGAAGCGCTGGAAGGCGAAAGACTCGCCACAGTCAAGGAAAGATTGACCAAGAACCTGGAGGAACTGCAGCAGGTTCCTGACCAGAGCCGTTTCGAACAGGAGCTCATCTACTACATTGAGAAACTGGACATCAATGAAGAGAAGGTCAGACTTCGCCAGCATTGCAAATATTTCATGGACACCATCGACAACGAGCCGAATCCAGGCAAGAAACTGGGTTTCATCCTGCAGGAGATGGGGCGTGAAATCAATACGACCGGCTCCAAGGCCAACCATGCCGGCATCCAAAAGCTGGTAGTCAAGATGAAGGACGAGTTGGAGAAAATGAAAGAACAGAGCCTGAACATCCTATAACCCCCTCGTTTCACAGAAAACAGATACTGAAAAGGGAGATTCCTCTTGGCGGAATCTCCCTTTTTTTCGCAACCGGCCCCTAGCCGGCGGACAGGAAATGAAAAAAGCCTTACAGATTAGATTCTGTAAAGCTTTCATTTGTGGAGATAAAGAGATTCGAACTCTTGACCCCCTGCTTGCAAAGCAGGTGCTCTACCAACTGAGCTATACCCCCCTAACGTTTTCTGAACTACGGACAGACCGTCTGTTCATTTGAGATTTCAAATATAGCACTTTTTTTCTTCATTCAAATTTTTTTTCGTATTTTTTTACAAAAAAGTCCATTTTAGGATGAAAAGTGTTCGTTTATGTACCATAAATCTCCTTGATTTTCTCTAAATTTGTTATTAGAGAATACATATATTGAATATTTCAGAAATGAATAAAACAGCAGAATATCAATTTACAATCATTGTTCCTATCTACAATGAAGAGGACAACATTTCCAATTTGGAGACACAGCTAAGCAACTATCTGACACACAGCAGCTTTAAAACCTGTGTACTCTTTGTCAATGATGGCTCCAAAGACCATAGCCTGGATGGAATCAAGGCAATTTGCAACAGACATCCCGATTTTCTCTATATCAGTTTTGTCCGCAATGCCGGATTGAGTGCGGCCATCAAAGCCGGCATCGACTATACAGAATCTACTTATGTCGGCTATATGGATGCAGACTTGCAGACTTCCCCCGAAGATTTCAACCTGCTTTTGGCTGACATCAAAGACTACAGCATGGTGATTGGAATCCGTGCCAACCGGAAAGACAGTTTCTTCAAGAACCTCCAGTCCAAGATTGCCAACGGTTTCAGAAGAATGATGACCGGAGACGGTGCCACAGACACGGGTTGTCCGCTCAAGGTGCTCCATACAGATGCCGCCAAAAGAATTCCACTGTTCAAAGGCATGCACCGTTTTCTGCCGGCACTGGTTCTGCTGCAGGAGGGCGGCCGCTACAAGCAGGTGCCTGTCAGACATTTCCCTCGCACTGCCGGCAAATCCAAATATCATCTCTGGAACAGACTTTGGGGGCCTTTCGCCGATTGCTTTGCCTATCGATGGATGAAACCCCGCTACATCAATTATCGCGTAGGCGACCAGAACCTTAACATCTAATCTATATGTTTCAAACAATACCTGACTGGATCATCTTCTGCATAGGGTTCATCGCACAGGTCTTCTTTTCACTGAGAACCTTGCTGCAATGGTTCAAATCAGAAAAGGCAAAAGAAATTGTTTCCCCTTCCTCCTATTGGGTGCTGAGTGTTCTCGGTGCCTACATCATGTTTTTCTATGGCGTGATGCGAAATGACTTTTCCATCATATTGGGGCAATTGATTTCATATTATATCTATCTATGGAACCTCAATGCAAAAAATATCTGGAAGAAATTCAGCTGGTTTACCAAGATTCTTCTGTTGGGTACACCTATCGTTGCAATCGGATTGATGACGTACAATTCCCATATTTTTGTCGACCGGCTCTTCTTCAACGACAAGATCCCTTTCTGGCTTCTCGTCTATGGTTCTGCCGGACAGATTATCTTCACCCTCCGATTCGTCTATCAATGGGGCTATTCCAAGATCAAGGGTGAGTCCCTCCTGCCAATTGGTTTCTGGATTATCAGTTTGATCGGCTCTGGTGTCATCATTTCTTATGGGATCTTCCGCGCCGATCCAGTCCTCATCCTTGGGCAATCATTCGGTTTCATCGCCTACATCAGGAACTTGATGCTAGGTTACCAACACAATAAAGCAAAATGAAAATAAGAGAATTCGTCAAACAGCACCCCCTTTTCATCAGCTTCACACTGATCTTCATCTGCATTTTCCCAGTCATCCTGCTCAGAGGAGCCACTCCTTCCAATGAACTTAGATATCTGAGCATCGTAGATGAAGCGATTCAAAATGGCAATTTGTTCACCTTCACCAACCATGGCATTCCCTATGCAGATAAACCACCTCTCTATTTCTGGCTGCTCATAATTTGCAGACAACTTTTCGGAGCCCATGTCATACCGATACTGACCCTGTTCTCCCTGATTCCTGCCTTCGTGATCATCTGGATTATGGATAAATGGACTGGCATCAAAAGTACCTTCAGTCGCATTGCCATGGCCCTCATGCTTGGCACAACAGGACTATTTCTGGGGATCTCCGTGTTTTTGAGAATGGACATGCTCATGTGCATGTTCATCGTACTGGCTCTATATTCCTTTTACATATGGTATGAAGACGACAAAATGAGAGAGCGGCAACTCATTCCTGCCGATTCACGCCCCAAAGGAAAAATCCAGAAGTGGCTCTTTCCTTTCTGGATTTTCATGGCTCTCTTCACGAAAGGTCCGGTCGGACTGCTGGTTCCGCCACTGTCCATCCTCATTTTCCTGCTGCTCAAGCACGAAGGCAAGAAAGTGGGTAAATACCTGGGCTGGAGAACCTGGGGAGTCATTCTCGGCTGTTCCTCCCTCTGGCTTCTGGGAGTCTATATTGAAGGTGGCAATGAATATCTCAACAATCTCGTCGTACATCAGACCGTAGACAGAGCGGTCAATGCCTTCCACCACAACAAGCCGTTCTGGTATTATTTCACCGCCATCTGGTATGTGACTCTTCCTTATTGCCTGCTCTGCATCGGCACTTTCATTGCCTCCATGGTCAGCAAGAAGAGGAAGAAATCTGACAAGGAACTGCTTTTCCAGGTGGTGATTGCCTCGACGATCCTCATGCTTTCCTGCTTCAGCTCCAAACTGACCATCTACCTGGCACCTATCTTCCCCTTCCTCGTCTACCTGTTCGCACTGGTCGAGCATCGCATTGGCTGGAAGAAATGGATGAGCTGGACATTAGGTATTCCGTCCTTCTTGCTTTTCGCAACAGGAATTGGCGTGCTCGTCTGCACCAGCAGTCCGAAACTCCTGACTTTGCTTACTGAGTACATTCCGCCTTATCCGTTCATCCAGTCCTCCATGATCAAATTCGGTGCACTCCTTCTGATTGTGGGCAATGTCACCGCGATTCTCTGGCTCATCAAGGGCAAGGCTGGAATACGCAGCATCTGCATGATCGCGACTTCCATCCTGCTGACCATCTACAGTGTCTCCTATCTCTTCCCTCAGATCAATATCTTCACGACCTACGGTCCGCTGTGCGAAAGGGTTCCGGAGAATACGGAAGTGGCTACGCTGTATGTCCACCGGCCGGAGAACATGGACGTCTATCTGGGCAGGGAGATTGTGGACTACAAGAAGGATCCGGAACAGTTCCTGGAACAGGAAATACGCCACCGCACAGCCGCTGACGGTCCGCTTTCCCTCATTATCCTGACCGACAAGGTCAATGAGAACAGCGAACTGGCCGACTTCCTGAACACTTTGGACAGAAGCTATTGCGGCCAATATGTGATTTACACCTACACGCCTGAGAACAAATAAGTTTCAAAGATATGAAGATTCTTGTAACCGGAGCCGCCGGATTCATCGGCTCCACTTTGATTAGGAAATTGGCAGAAAGAGGGGATGAAGTAATGGGAATTGACAATATCAATGACTACTACGACGTAGAACTCAAATATGCCCGTCTGAAAGAATGCGGCTTCAATCAGCCGTTTACCGACTTGGAATCCTATGCCAGCAGCCGATACCCACTTCTGCATTTCACGAAAGTGGACCTTTGTGACGAGGAGAACATCGACAGAATCTTTGAGGTGGGCCAATTTGACAAGGTGGTCAATCTGGCGGCCCAGGCCGGTGTCCGGTATTCGATTACGCATCCGAGGTCCTATATCGGTTCCAATCTGAACGGTTTCTACAATCTGCTGGAGGCTTGTCGCAACTATCATGTCAAACATCTGATCTTTGCCTCTTCCAGTTCCGTCTATGGGCTGAACACGAAGGTGCCGTTTTCAGAGGAGGACCTGACCGACGCGCCTGTCAGCCTGTATGCCGCTACCAAGAAGTCCAATGAACTGATGGCGCATTCCTACGCCCAGCTTTACGGTTTTGCCGCTACCGGTCTGCGTTTCTTTACGGTGTACGGTCCTTGGGGCCGTCCGGACATGGCTCCGTTCAAGTTCACGAGGAAAATCTCTGCCGGTGAGACCATCGATGTCTACAACAACGGCGATATGAACCGGGATTTCACCTACATTGATGACATCATTGAGGGGACTCTCAAAGTCATTGATTCCATGCCGAAGAGACAGCTGGTCAAGGACGGTGTGGAAGGACCGGCATTCAGAGTATACAACATCGGCTGCGGTCATCCGGAGAAATTGATGGATTTCATTTCCGAACTGGAAAATACCATCGGAAAGCCTGCCAAGATTCATTTCATGCCGATGCAACCAGGAGATATCTATACGACCTATGCCGACACGACCCGACTGGAGACGGAAATGGGTTACAAGGCCAAAGTCGGTCTCCGGGAAGGTATCCAGAAGTTTGTCGAATGGTACCAGTCCGACAAGAACCCATTGAAATGAAATCGGTTGCAAATAGGAAGACAAGTTACTGACTGAAAAATGAAAAAGCCTCTCTGCTAGCCGAAAAAACGAACTGAACCCCGAAAGTTTTTTGTCCAACTTTCGGGGTTCAGTTCAAAGACCGCAGGGTGTTCTACTTATAAATTACAGCTATAGTTTTTATTCCACAACTGGCAAGCTAATGAAAGACTGGTGATTCCTATTCGTATAAATTGTAATTTCTGACTGCCGGTAATCTTTCCGGACCGCTTTGTATGGATTCTCCAGAAAAGTCTGAGGATTCATCGCCAGCCATGGAAACATGCTGCTCTGGATCTGCACCATCAGCTTATGTCCAGGCAGGAAATAATGGGCAATATCATTCATGTCAATCCTGACATCCATCACTTCACCAGGAACCACAGCTTTCGGTTCACTGAAACTATTTCGGAAACGCAAAGGCAAGACAGACCATCTTACCAACATCTGATAGCCATCTGGACGGACATCTATCAACTTGACAACCAGATCAGCATCAGTTGTGGACAAGGAAACAGATAGATTGGCTGTAACTGGTCCAACCACTTTCAAAGTGTCCTGCAGTTCGCTACCGGTAAATGTCAACAGATCCGAACGCCAAGTCAGGTAGCTCTGGTCACCTGTCACCTGGTCTGAAGCCCATGAAGTCATTTCCTTTCCCACGCAACGGACGGGACGAGATGGAGAGGAGAAATAACTGCTTTTCCCTTCCTTGTCTCTGACAGCGGTTTTACGTAAATCCTTATGATTGCCCAAATAATAGGAAACCTTCGTCGCTGGCAGCGGCCAACTCTCTGCGGTCTTCCACAGATTGTCGGAAACGACCCCTTCCATGACCTTTCTGTCCGTTTTCACGATTGGAAAATAATGCACCTTTGGCAACTGCAGTTCAAAACGTTCCCTCAAATAACGGTCAAAGAACCGAAACAAGATATGCTCATTGAAATATCTTGAGGATCCTTCGCCAAACCAAGCATCTCCAAGATGATTGTATGAGAGATTGTTCCAACTTCCATGCGCCCATGGCCCCAGTACAAGATAGGCATCTGTCTTAGGAGAAAGACGGCGTACAGTCTGATAGGTATTCAATGTTCCGTAGAAATCTTCACGGTCGAACCATCCGCCGACGACCAGAAAAGCCGGCCCCAGTTCCTTCATCTTGCTGAGAGGACATCTGCTCTGCCAGAAAGCATCGTAATTGGGATGATTCTGTATCTCATTGAAAAAAGAGAGACTGTCTCCAAAGTCCTTGAAGAGATTGGAAAGCGGACCTTTGTCGAGAAAATAATCGTAGTAGTCCCCTGTCGGTCTGACTACCGGTGGCAGGGCTTCACTGACAGGAACAGGTCTATTCCGAAACTGTCTTGCGCCGAAAGTATAAACTGTGTTCAGGAAGGCTCCATTGATGTGGGCGTCATCTCCCATGAACCAATCGCCGATAGGGGCTTGCGGGGAAACAGCTTTGATGGCAGGGTGACCGCACATGGCTGCAACCGTCGCGTAGAAACCATTGTAGGATGTTCCTAGGAAACCGACATTTCCATTGTTCGTTGTATTCTCCAGCAGCCACTCCACTGTATCATAAGAATCGGTGGCATCATCTGTCCGGGAAGAGAATTTTTTTTCAAGAGGACGGATTTCCTCGAACTGCCCTTCACTCATCATTGTTCCTCTGACATTCTGAAAGACCAGGATATAGTTTTTCTTCAAGAAGACATTGTAACATTTTCCTAGAGAAATACTTTCCGGATTATTGTACGGTGCCAATGAATAAGGAGTCCGCACAATGATAATCGGAGCGACAAGCCTTTTGTCTTTCGGGGCATAGATGGCTGTATATAACTTGACACCATCTCTCATAGGAACCATCACTTCACTCTTCTCATAGTTGGCAATCGGGTCCGAAGTTTCATTGTCAATGGAGACTAGGGCGACCTCGTTCTCCCGGACATTTTCACGAGCCAGGGAAGATGTTTGGCCAAAAATTGAAAGCACAGCGACCAAAGCCGCCCAAAACCATCTTTTTCTTCTCATATCAAACTAACTTTTAACAGTTGAACTTTTCTGATGACACCACACCTGTGCGGAATCTGACAGTAAGACCGCAGTGCAATACAGTGAAATCGGGAAGCATTTGCGATATATATAACGCATCTCCAACCCAAGAGAAGGAATAATTCTTCTCTTGGCGACAGTCTTCATCTTCGACAAAGTCCGAGAGAGCAATTCAATTCCTGAACCGGAATCGATTGCACCGATTACTTTGTATTCTACGGTCATTTGCACTGAAACAGGCAGATCGACCACATAAGGGTCCATGCTGACATCTACATGACAATCACAGGAGCAGCATTGTTTAAAGAGACATCCAGTACTCTGTAACAATGCAAAATCACATTTCATTCCTGCAATAATCTTAGAACAGCACAGCATGATCCGATTCAAAATATTTCAGAAATACAAATTTAAAAAAATAGATTGTCATATCTAAATCTTGACAAAAATCTGAGACGTGCATATACAAAAAAAGAAGTCCACGACCGCAAGGTCATGGACTTCTCGAAGAACGGCGGCTACCTACTCTCCCAACTGGTGTGTCAGTACC
>RCNI01000337.1_pt1 | contig 30105 bp, 26 predicted proteins | sample 2041151 | NCBI WGS metagenome assembly RCNI01 (sample SAMN09708214, study PRJNA481090) | feces metagenome | isolation source: feces | place: Antarctica: Albino Rookery
GGTAGTACAGGACAGTGCGGTGGCGCTTGGCTTGCTGGATCTGCTCACACAGCGCTATGGGGTGCTGTGGCAGAAGGAGGACTTTTCATGCGGTATGGATTGATCGGAGCCACGCTGGAACACAGCTATTCGCCCCAGATCCATAAAATGCTGGGCAACCCGGATTATCAGCTGTATGCCTTGCCGAAGCCGGAGGATGTGCAGCGCGTTTTGTGCAGCCGAGAATTTTGCGGCTTAAATGTGACCATGCCCTATAAGCAGTTTGTGATTCCGCTCTGTGACTGGGTGGACCCGGCGGCTTTGCAGATCGGCGCAGTCAATACGCTGGTCCATCGGGATGGAAAGCTGTACGGATACAATACCGATCTGGCGGGCCTGGAATATCTGCTCACCCGCCATCACATTAGCCTGCGGGATAAATGCGTGATGATTCTGGGCACAGGCGGTACCTGCCACACGGCAATGGCCGCTGTTCGGCGGCAGCAGCCCCGGCAGGTTCTGGTGGTAAGCCGCAGCGGCGGTCCCGGTACACTGACCTATGAGCAGGCCGCAAAGCGCACCGATGTGCAGATGGTGGTAAATACCACGCCGGCCGGAATGGCACCCCATGCGGGCAGCTGCCTTCTGGAGCTTTCGGGCATAACCGGCCTGGAAGCTGTGGTGGATGTGGTGTACAATCCCTTTAAAACCGAGCTTGTGCTGCGGGCTGAAGAACGGGGCATTCCGGCTGTGGGCGGTTTTGAGATGCTGGTGGCGCAGGCCGTGTACGCAGATCAGCTGTTTCGCGGCGTGGAGCATTCGCAGGATACAACAGAGCGGATTTACCGCAGCCTTTTAACGGATATGGTCAACGTCAGCCTGGTGGGAATGCCGGGCAGCGGCAAAACAGCTGTGGGCTGTGTGCTGGCACAGAAACTGAATAAAAAGTTTGTGGATTTGGACCGGGAGATTGAAAAACAGGCGGGAAAATCCATTGCGCAGATCTTCAGCGATGAAGGGCAGGCGGCGTTTCGCCGGCTGGAAAGCCGGGTGACAGAGCAGTTTGCAGCCCAAAGCGGGCAGGTGCTGTCCTGCGGCGGCGGAGTGGTGCTGAACCCTGAAAACGTGCACAGACTGCGCCAGAATGGGCCGGTGCTTCTTTTGCAGCGCAAACCGGAACAGCTGAAATTGGGGCATGGCCGGCCGCTTTCCACCGACCGGGCGGCCCTTGCACAGATGAAAAAAGAGCGTGATCCCTTATATAAAAAGGCGGCCGACGCACAGGTGGCAAATCATGCTGCTCTGGAGGATGCGGTGCAGGCTGCGGCGGAGGCATTTTATGAAATTATTGATCCTGAACGGGCCGAATATCAATCTTCTGGGCGTTCGTGAACCGGGTATTTACGGTACGGTGGATTATGCCGGCATGGTGGATTATGTGCGGCAGGAATGCGAAAAAATGAATATCCGGACCGAGTTCTATCAGTCCAATCACGAGGGAGATCTGGTGGATGCAATTCAGGGTGCACTGGGCCGCGTGGACGGTATTGTAATCAATCCGGCTGCGTATACCCACACCAGCATTGCCATTCTGGATGCATTGAAAGCGGTGGCACTGCCCGCAGCCGAGGTGCACATCAGCGATGTAACCAAGCGCGAGCCTTTCCGGCAGATCAGCTATGCGGGCCTTGCCTGTCAGGGCCATTTCATCGGCGAAGGGCTGGCGGGCTATGTGCACGCTGCTGCCTTTTTGAAAGAGTATATTTTAAAGAATAACAGCTTGTAAGAATGTGAAAAGCTCATTGAAAGGAGGAAAATCAGATGATTGCTGTTCTTTACCCCGGCAGGGTTTCCGGCTGTGCTGCTGCACCGCCGTCCAAAAGCATTGCCCATCGGGCACTGCTGTGCGCAGGGCTTGCAAGAGGGCTCAGCCGGGTGCAGAATCTGGATCTGAGCCAGGATGTAAAGGCAACGCTGGGAGCAGTGTCCGGGATCGGCGCCAAGGTGACAGTGCGGGGCAGCCGGGCCGATATTGTGGGCAAAGGCGGTCTGGGCACAGTGACCCGCCCGGTGGACTGCGGCGAAAGCGGCAGTACGCTGCGCTTTTTGATTCCGCTGCTGTCCCTCACCGGACAGCGGGTGGAATTTACCGGCAGGGCGCAGCTGTTTCAGCGGCCGCTGGGGGTGTACCGGAAGATTTTTGAAGAGCAAAAACTGCTGTTTGCGTGCAGTGATCGGGGCCTGACTGTTCAGGGCCGGCTTGCACCCGGCAGCTATCAGATTCCGGGCAATGTGTCCAGTCAGTTTATCACGGGTTTGATGCTGGCTCTGCCGCTGCTGGAAAAGCCCAGCACCATCCGGGTAGTACCGCCCTTTGAAAGCCGGCCCTATGTGGAGATGACCCGCCGGGTTTTGCAGGAATTCGGCGTGCAGGTGACATGGGATGCCGGGGATGAGAATTTGTTGCACATTCCGGCCCCGCAGTATTATCGCAACCGGGACTGGACGGTGGAGGGTGACTACAGCCAGGCCGCCTTTTTGGCGGTGCTGGGAGCCATCTGCGGCGGTGTAAGTGTGCAGGGCCTGAGCCCGGATTCCAGCCAGGGCGACCGGGTGATCCTGGATATTCTGGCCCGGTGCGGTGCCCGTTTTACCCGGCAGGGAGATACGGTCAGGTTTGAAAAGAGCAGCCTGACCGCAACCCGCATTGATCTGGCACAGTGTCCGGATCTGGGGCCGGTGCTGATGGTGCTGGGGCTTTTTTGCAGCGGCACCACCGAAATCTGCAATGCAGGGCGGCTGCGCATGAAGGAGAGCGACCGGATTGCAGCCATGCAGCAGGAGCTGGCGAAGTTCGGCGCACAGATGCAAGTGGAAGGGGATACCGTGTATGTAACGGGCGGGCCCTTGCAAAAACCGCAGGAATCGCTGAACGGACATAATGATCACAGGGTAGTTATGAGCCTTGCGGCAGCAGCCGTGGCAGCGGGGTGTGATGTTTCGATTTTAGGGGCAGAAGCAGTTGAAAAAAGCTGGCCCCGATTTTTTGAAGTTCTGTGCACGTTAGGAACCGATGTGCAAAAAACAGATCCATAACCGGGAATAGGGCCTGAATATCAGGGGAGGTGTATTTTTTTATGAGCCGGTCGATGGGGCAAAAAGCAAAGATTATGGTGCTGCTGGAACTGCTCTGGCAGCGTACCGATGAGGAACATCGGCTGAGTGTGCCGCAGATGATTGAGCATCTGCGCAATCAGGGCATTACGGCCGAGCGGAAAAGCGTCTACAGTGATATCGAAGCGCTGCAGGCGGCAGGATTTGAAATCCAGTGTCAGCGCGGCCCGGGCGGAGGATATTACATGGTGCATCGCCCGTTTGAGCTGGCTGAGCTCAAATTGCTGGTGGATGCGGTGCAGGGATCGCGGTTTATCACCACGCGCAAATCCGAGAGCTTGATCCGAAAACTGGAAAGCCTTACAAGTGATTTTCAGGCAAGGCAGATGCAGCGGCAGGTCATGGTGACGGGCCGGGTTAAAAACATGAACGAGAGCATCCTGTACAGTGTGGATGGGCTGCATCAGGCGATTTCAGAGGATCATCAGGTGAGCTTTTTGTACTCAGACTGGAACCTGAACCGGGAGCGCGTTCCCCGCAAGGAGGGACAGCGCTATCTGGTCAGCCCCTGGGCACTTGTCTGGAATAACGATAATTACTACCTGGTGGCGTATCTGGATCAGCCGGAAGGCGGGGAAATCCGCCATTACCGGGTGGACAAGATGAGCCGCATCCGGGTGGAAGAAAAGCGTCCCAGACAGGGAAAGAAGGAGTTTGAACAGCTGGATCTGGCGGCTTATACGCGCAGCCTGTTCGGCATGTTCGGCGGCGAAACCAAAACAGTGCGGCTGCGCTGCGCCAATAAGCTGGTGGATGCCATGCTGGATCGCTTTGGGCGGGATGTAACCCTGCTGGAATATCGGAAGGACACCTTTGACCTTTATACCGAAGTGACCCTGAGCCAGCAGTTTGCGGGCTGGGTTTGCGGCTTTGGCGGGGATGTGCAGGTTCTGGAACCCGCAGAAGCGCGTCAAATGATGCGGCAGCTGGCCAATACACTGTGCGGTCAGTATGCGGCAGATCCTGTTTGAGCGGGTATTTGCTGCACATAATTCTGAAAAAAAGCAAAACAAAAAGCGGCGGCACACAACGGAGAACATCCGTTTGAGTGCCGCCGCTTTTGCTGCTGCAAAAAATCAGCTGCGCAGATAATCGGCAAAACCGCTGCTCATGCAGGCTTCGCCGTTGTCCAGCAGCCACAGGGCTTCCACGTCGTCCAGCCGGTTTACCAGGTCCAGCCCTTCCTGTACGTCCATGCAGAACAGCGCGGTGGAAAGCCCGTCTGCGTATCCGGAATCCGGGGCCAGCACCGATACCGACCGGCAGTTCTTGGCTGGATACAGGGTGTCCGGGTCAATCAGATGGTGCATACGCACTCCGTCCACCATATAATAGCGCTGGTAATCGCCGCTGGTGACCAGAGCCTTGTCCTGTAAAAACACAGCATAGCGGTAGCTGTCACTGTCCGGGTCCTGGATTCCGGCTGTCCACTGGGTGCCGTCGGGCTTTGTGCCGATGGACCGCAGATTGCCGCCCACATTCAGCAGGGCGCTGGTAAGTCCGCGTTCCCGGGCGGCCCGGGCGGCCATTTCCACCGCATAGCCCTTGCCGATGCTGCCCACGTCCAGCTGTACTTCAGGGTCTGTGATTTCCACCGTGCTTTCCTGCCGGTTCAGCACAATCCGATCCGCACCGCTGTGTTCTGCTGCGCTGCGCAGAGCTTCGTCATCGGGCAGCACAGCCGCGGCGGGATCTTCATCTGCGGCAGCACGGGCATCATGCCACAGCGTCAGCATACGGCCCAGCGTTACATCCATCTGGCCATTGGTGGTCTGGCTTATGTTCAGCGCAAGCTCCAGCAGATTCAGAATGCGCTCATCCACCTGTACCGGTCCCTGACCGGCCCGGGCGTTTACGGTGCACAGATTGGTAATGCCTTCGTACTCGTTGTAGATGTCGTACAGCTGATGATAGGCCAGAAGGTCCTCGTGCAGGGCATCCATCTGCGCATCCCATTCTTCCTGACTGGATGCATATCCCTGAATGACCGTTACCGTATCAAACAGATCAAACCAGGTGACCGAAAAGTTTTGCAGCGGCTTTTCACCGCAGCCAACGGCGCTTACCGCCAGAAAAAGCCCCAAAATCAGGGCGGTTAGTTTTTTCTTCATATAAAGGGTTCCCCGCTTTCTGCATCAAAGACAAAACGCGGCAACGGGCAGGGGCCCGTCACCGCGCGGATTCCTACAATAACCAGTGTACCAAACCAGCGTTCCCAAGTGCAAGAAAAATATCAGGACTCGCTGTGCCCGGCTGCATTGCCGGCGGCAAGGGCGTCGCGCTCCTTGCAAAGTTCCGCCAGAAGTGCACCCAGGGCCCAGTCCCGGCTGGTGGGGGTTACAACGGCCTTTAAGGGAATGTCTGCGCCCCGCAGTTCGGCCAGCATCCGGTCCAGTTCTTTGTCGGTAAGGCCGCAGAACACCGCAGCAGCAGGGAATACCGTATCCGTTGCGTTAAATTCGGCGGTGACATTTCCGCAGGGCAGGCCGCAAAGCTCTGCCACGCAGCGGCTCAGATCGGGTTCGCCCACAGGCTTCACGGTCATGCGCAGCGTCTTTGCAGCAGCTTCCAGCCGGGCCAGTGCGGCACTGCCGGGCTCAAAGCCCCAGGCAAGAACGAGTTTGGGGGTGCGTGCGATATGTGCTTTCATAAAATATCCTCCTTGGGGGATCAGTTCAGGCTTTTGCCGAAAAATTCAATTTCCGGCCGCAGCTTGTCCATCAGGCTGCTGAACTGCTGTGGATTCAGGCTCTGCGCCCCGTCGCTCAGCGCATGGCAGGGATCGGGATGCACTTCAACCATCAAACCGTCTGCGCCCACTGCAACAGCGGCCTTGGCCAGCGGTTCCACCATCCAGGCGATTCCCGCAGCGTGGCTGGGGTCCACAATAACCGGCAGATGCGTCATGTGGTGCAGCATGGGCACAGCGGAAAGATCCAGCGTGTTGCGCATACAGGGCTCAAAGGTGCGGATGCCCCGCTCACACAAAATGACGTTCGGGTTGCCGCCGGCCAGGATGTACTCGGCACTCATCACCAGCTCTTCCAGCGTGGCGGAAAGGCCCCGCTTGAGCAGAATGGGCTTTTGGGTGCGGCCCAAAGCCTTCAGCAGTTCAAAATTCTGCATATTGCGGGCACCCACCTGAATCACGTCCACATCTTCAAATAAAGGCAGATGCGCCGTGTCCATGATTTCGCTCACAATGGGCAGACCGCTGTGCCGGCGGGCGTGCCGCAGCAGCGCCAGACCATCGGCCCGCAGCCCCTGAAAGCTGTAAGGTGAAGTGCGGGGCTTGAATGCACCGCCGCGCAGAAGCCCTGCACCGGATTCCCGCACAAGCTGGGCCAGCTGCTCAATCTGCGGTTCGCTTTCCACGCTGCACGGCCCGGCGATGACGGCAAAATGGCCGCCGCCGAAGGCGGTGCTGCCCACCCGGACCACCGTGTCAGCCGGATGTGCTTCGCGGCTGCTGCGGCGAACCGGTTCACTGATGCGCATAACCCTGCGCACAGCGGGATGGGCCATCAGGCGGTCTTCACTCAAAGCACCTGTCTGGCCGGATAAATACAGTACACGGGAATTGCCGTTCTGCTCCGGGTGCACCTGTACATTCAGGGCACGCAGTTCGGCACACAGGGTATCCACATCTTCCTGGGTGGCTGCCTGATTTAATATAATAATCAATAATTCTTCCTCCTGACGATGGAAACAAAAGAACCGCTGAAAGGGCACAAAAACAGGGCGCCGCATCACTGCGGCGCCCCGGAACGTGCCTGGGATCGCGCCGGGCCAAAGCCGCAGGCGCAAGGCGGAACCGACAGCAGCAACGTCTGCAATCCCCTTGAAACCGGAGATGGGATGCTGTGCTCAGAACGGCCGTTATGGAACCCTTTGCAGGATTTGCAGGGTCAGGCAAAGCATAACACGTTCCGCATAAACCGTCAAGCAGAACTTGTGCCATGGCAGTAAATGCTTTACAATAGAAAAAGCAAACACTGCGGGGAGCAAACCATTGCTTCCGCTTTTTGAAAGGACGTGCAACGGGGATGGAACAGGATCGTTTGAGGGCATGGTATACCCGGCGAAAGTGCTGGCAGAAAACGCTGATGGCACTCACGGTGTACCTGATGGGCTTTGGGGTGATTGCTCTGGCCCATGCGCTGCCCTTTATCCGCCAGGGCAGTTATTTTATCTGGAGTGCGGATGCCTACACCCAGCATTTTCCGGCCTTCTGCACCATTCTGGATTATCTGCGGGATACTTTCAGCGGCTTGCTGCACGGTGATTTCCGCCCGCTGCAATACAGCTTCAGCCTGGGCCTTGGCGGTGATATCTGGGGCACACTGAATTATTACGGCCTTGGCAATCCGTTTTATCTGCTGGGTCTTTTGTTCCCGGAACATCGGCTTCCGCTGGCATTCAGTCTGATTCTGGAAGTGCAGTTTCTTCTGGGTGGCGTGGCTTTTTACGCCTTTGCACGCAAGCTGAACGCCAGGCGCTGGGGCGCTGTGGTGGGTGCGTGGCTGTATGTGTTTTCGGGCTTTTTGCCCATGAGTGTGCAGCATCCGATTCTGTCCCATGCGGTATTCTTTCTGCCCCTGCTGCTGTTGGGGGCCGAAAAGGTTCTGCACCGGGAAAATCCGCTGCTGCTGGGCATCACCGTGTTCCTGATGGGCCTGTGCGGCTTTTACTTTTTGTTTATCAGCTCGGTGGTGCTGGCTTTTTATGTGCTGCTGCGCAGCTGGCAGCTGAAAAAAGATCGTACCTGGTGGAGCAGTCTGTGGCGGGCCGTGGTGCGCTGCATGATTGTGTACCTGGCGGGCCTTCTGGCTTCGTTTGTCATGTTCCTGCCGCAGATGCTGGCGTTCTTTAACTCCAATCGCGCGGGCAGCGGGGCCATGCCCGCACTGTTCGGCGGCTTTGGCATGGCGAAAAGCTGGCTGCAAAGCGCCGTGATGCCCGGCGGCGATCCCTTTGTAGGGGCGCTGGGTCTGCTGGCGCTGGTGCTGGCACTGGGCGGCGTGACCAATCGGAAAAACAATGCAGGAGTTTGGGCGGCAGGGGCTGCCATCGGGTTTGTCTTTGTGGTTTCGCCCTTTGCGCAGAGTGCGCTGGTGGGCTTCGGAAACAGCCAGTACACCCGCTTCTGGTATGCGCTGGCTCTTTTGTTCGCCATGGCACTGGCCCTCAATGCGGAACGTTTGTTTTTGCTGAATCGCTGGCAGCTGGGTCTTGGCTGTGTGCTGGTTCTTCTGGCGGGCCTTGCCGGAGTGCGGGGACCTGCATTCTGGATGCTGGCGGCTGCCATGGTGATTGCCGCGCTGGGTCAGGCAGCGTGGTGGAAAAGTGCAGCTGTTCGGCGCTGGATGCAGTGTGCAGCCGTCTGCGGTCTGGCGGTGCTTACGGTGGTGAATCTTGCCTGGGGCCTGAATGCACAGGCGGCCTCTCTGCCTGAGGGCAGCTATCGCAATGAGCGGTTTGCACGCCTGATGCCCGCTGTAACCCGTGACACCCTGCCGGAAGGCGAATACCGGGTGGATCTGGGCGAAGTGGCAGACCATCAGTGGTGGGCCAGCGGCAATGCGGCCATGGTGGGCGGATACAAGGGCCTTTCGGAATATTTCAGCATTTTGAATGGAGCCTATACGGATGCCATGCTGCACGACTGGGCCCTGGCACCGGCACAGCAGGGAGCCTTTTCGTTTCAGGGGCTGGACGGCTGCGCGGCGCTGAATACGCTGGCCGGTGTGCGGTACAGCTTTGTGCGTCCCGGTCAGGAGGGCTATGTGCCCTTTGGATATACCTATGTAGGCAATACGCCCCAGGCACCGGTCTTTACCTTTGTGCCCGACAGCGGCGCAGAGCTGCTGCGATATGAAAATCAGTACACACTGCCGCTGGGCTACAGCTATCCGGCAGCGATGTCCGGTGAAGATTACCGCCGGCTGAACGGCCTGCAAAAGCAGGCTGCCATCATGCAGCTGGCTGCGGTGGAGGAACTGCCCGCAGATGCAGCAGCCGGAACGCCGGATCTTTCGGGTGTGTATCCGCTTTCGGCGCAGATTCAGCCCGGCCCCGGCGTGAGCTGGCAGAATGGAGAACTGGTGTGCGCCACCGGGGACGGAAGCCGCGGCCTTGTGACCCTGACATTTGATGTGCCCGCAGAGAGCGAAGTGCATCTGATGCTGCGCGGATTTGAGCAGCAGCCCGGGATGAATGAAACCTGGGTGCCCTTCACCATGGAAGGCGGCATGAGCCGGCGGGTGCGCATGAGTGATGCGGTGGACAGCCGGGAAACCTGGATTAATCTGGGACGCGCGGATGCCGGAAGTCACTGCGCACAGATGGAACTGCCGGATGGCTATAGGCTGAACCTGCGGGAGATGCAGGTATGGGCCTATGAGATGGAGCAGTATGCCCGGGATGCACAGGTTCTGGCAGCGGGCGGTTTGCAGAACGTTGTGGTGGGCAAGAACAGCATTCAGGGCCTTTACGAGGCTGCGGAAACCCGCATGGTGGTGTTCAGCGTGCCCTGGTCCGACGGCTGGAGCGCCAGTGTGGACGGCGTGCCGGTGCCCACCTTCCGGGCAAACAGTATGTTCACGGCGGTGCAGGTGCCTGCGGGCAGCCATGCAGTGCGGCTTTATTACACTGCTCCGGGCTTTAAAGCAGGTGCAGTGTGCAGTGCTTTAGGCATCTTGGCCCTGATCGGATGCTGGGCCCTCTGGCGGCGGCGCAGCAAAATGACAGCACAATGACGAAAGAATACCCCGGCGGCCTGGTATCGAATCCTGCTGACGGGGTTCATCAAATCTGTTTTTTGACGTAATGCCTAAAAACGGTCGAAAAGTCATACTTTTTTATGACTTTTCGCCGTTAAAATGGCTAAAAAACCACTGGAAGCAGGGCGGGGGAAGTGGCGGCCCGCTGAAAATTCGACAAGGGCCGCCGGCAGCCTTGAACTTTATCGATAAACACACTATACTGAGGGCATAAGAGAACACACAATGCGTGATGGAGGGCATGACTATGGATCTGCTGAAAGGCCGCGATTTTCAGAACAGTCGCGGGGCCAGTGCAGTACCTGGTGCCCTTCGTGTATTTCTGTACGCAAAAATGAAATGGACAGAGGTCGTGGTGCACCCTATTGGTGTATCGTGACCTCTTTGATTTTGTGTACGCAATTCATCCGCTGATAGGAGAGGGGAAGAACAATGGCAGAGAGCAAAAAAGTAGCAGTTATCATGGGCAGCGACAGTGACTGGCCCGTTGTAAAGGCCGCCTGCGCACAGCTGAAGGAGCTGGGCATTCCTTGTGAGGCACACATTCTGAGTGCACATCGCACGCCCGAACCGGCAGCCCGCTTTGCCCGCGAAGCCCGCGCAAACGGCTTTGGCGCCATCATCTGCGCTGCCGGCATGGCAGCACATCTGGCCGGTGCAATCGCCGCCAACACCACCCTGCCCGTAATTGGCATTCCCATGAAGGGCGGCGCAATGGATGGCCTGGATGCTCTGCTGGCTACCGTGCAGATGCCCAGCGGCATTCCTGTGGCAACGGTTGCCCTGAACGGCGCCAAGAACGCAGCTGTACTGGCTGCTCAGATGCTGGCCATCACCGACGAGGCACTGGCTGCCCGTCTGGACGCGGCCCGCAAGGACATGGCACGTCAGATTGAAGAAAAAGAAGCAAAGCTGCAGACCGAACTGGCTGCACTGTAAACAGCAGGATATTTTAAAGGGGGAACTGAGAATGACGGATCACTTTGATGATAAGCCGCATGAGGAATGCGGTGTGTTTGGCATTTACCGCCGCAATGAGGAACAGAACGTAGCAGCAACTACTTATTATGGCCTGTATGCACTGCAGCACCGCGGCCAGGAAAGCTGCGGTATGGCAGTGAATGACGGCGGCGTACTGCACAAGTATCGGGATCTGGGCCTGGTAAACGAGGTCTTCACCAAAGAGCGCATGGAAACCATGCCTCAGGGCGATATGTGCATCGGCCACTGCCGTTATGCAGCCAGCGGTGTTCCGGTGTGTGCGGATGCCCAGCCTTTCGTGATCCGTCATGTCAAGGGCTCCATGGCTCTGGCTCACAATGGTGCTCTGACCAACGCAGCTGAGCTGCGCAAGGAGTTTGAGCTGGCCGGCGGCATCTTCCAGTCCAACAGCGTGGTGGAGATCATTGCTTACGCCATCACCCGTGAGCGTCTGCAGTGCAGCAGCATCGAAGAAGCCGTTGAGCGCGCTATGCCTCTGCTGAAGGGCGCTTACAGCATGGTCATCATGAGCCCCCGCAAGCTGATTGCTGTGCGTGATCCCCACGGCTTCCACCCCCTGTGCATCGGCAAGCTGGGCGACAGCGACATCATCAGCAGCGAGAGCTGTGCTATTCAGGCCGCAGGCGGCGAGTTCGTGCGCGACGTGGAGCCCGGCGAAATCGTGGTCTTTGACGAGAACGGTATGCGCAGCATCAAGACCCACTGCAATGAATGCCCTGCCAGCCTGTGCGTATTTGAATATGTTTACTTTGCACGTCCTGACTCTGTGGTGGACGGTGCCAGCGTGCATCGTGCCCGCCGCCGTTCCGGTGCCTGCCTGGCTCTGGAGCATTCTGTTCAGGCAGATGTGGTCATCGGCGTACCGGATTCCGGCCTGGACGCTGCCCTGGGTTACTCCCAACAGAGCGGCATTCCCTACGGCATCGGCCTGCTGAAGAACAAGTACATCGGCCGTACCTTCATTCAGCCCAACCAGAAGCTGCGTGAGAACACCGTGCGCATCAAGCTGAACCCCATCGCAGACACCGTGCGCGGCAAGCGCGTGGTTCTGGTGGATGACTCCATCGTGCGCGGTACCACCAGCCGTCAGATTGTGCAGCTGCTGCGTGAGGCCGGTGCAACCGAGGTTCACCTGATGTCCAGCGCACCCATGTTCCTGAATCCCTGCTACTTCGGCACAGATGTTGCCAGCCGCGACAATCTGATCGCCGCCAACAATACCCTGGAGGAAATGCGCGATCAGCTGGGCGTGGACAGCCTGGGCTTCCTGAGCGTGGAGAGCGTCAAGCGCATTGCCGAGGACTGCAAGCTGAGCCTGTGCACGGCCTGCTTCGACGGCAACTACCCCGTTGACCCGCCCGCCTGCGCTCAGTGCAGCAAGTACGACAGCAAGATCGAAAAGTCCGCCGAGTGAGATAGATAAGAGGAGGAGCTTCCCATGGATAAGAGTTTTTCTGCAAGCTACGCCGCAGCAGGCGTTGACATCACCGCCGGTTACAAGGCAGTGGAATTGATGAAGCAGCACGTGGCCCGCACCGTAATTCCCGGCTGCATGGGCGGTCTGGGCGGTTTCGGCGGCATGTTCGAGCTGGACTGCACCGATATGTCCCACCCTGTGCTGATCAGCGGCACCGACGGCGTGGGCACCAAGCTCAAGATTGCCTTCATGATGAATAAGCATGACACCGTGGGCATCGACTGTGTTGCCATGTGCGTAAACGACGTGGTTTGCGCCGGTGCCAAGCCCCTGATTTTCCTGGATTACATCGCCTGCGGCAAGAACGTGCCCGAGCGCATTGCCGATCTGGTGAAGGGCGTTTCCGAGGGCTGCGTGCAGGCCGGCTGCGCTCTGGTAGGCGGCGAAACCGCTGAGATGCCCGGCTTCTATCCCGAAGACGAGTACGATTTGGCCGGCTTCACCGTGGGCGCTGTGGACAAGAGCAAGATCCTGTCCAACGAATCCATGCAGGAGGGCGACGTGCTGATCGCCCTGCCCAGCAGCGGCGTTCACTCCAACGGCTTCTCTCTGGTTCGCAAGGTATTCGACCTGGAAAACGATCCTGAGGTGCTGACCCGCTACAGTGACCGTCTGGGCAAGACCCTGGGCGAGGCTCTGCTGGCTCCCACCCGCATTTATGTAAAGCCCGTTCTGGCCGTAATGGACAAGATCCAGGTCAAGGGCGTTTCCCACATCACCGGCGGCGGCTTCTACGAGAATATGCCCCGCTGCATGAAAAAGGGCCTGGGCGTCCGCATTCGCAAGAGCGACGTGCGCACCCCCGAGCTGTTCAAGCTGATTGCCGAAGTGGGCGGCATTCCCGAGCGTGATATGTTCAACACCTTCAACATGGGCGTTGGTATGATGCTGGTTGTTGCAAAGCAGGATGCCGATGAGGCAATCCGCATTCTGAAAGAGCAGGGCGAAGATGCCTATCTGCTGGGCGAAGTAGTGGCAGAGGAAGGTGTAGAGCTGTGCTGAACATTGCAGTGTTAGTCAGCGGCGGAGGCACCAATCTGCAGGCCATTCTGGACGCTGAAGCCAGCGGTCAGATTCCCGGCGGCAAGGTGACATTGGTGGTGGCATCCAAGCCCGGCGTTTATGCGCTGGAGCGTGCCGCCAAGGCCAATGTGGAAAGCTGCGTGGTGTGCCGCAGAAACTTTGACAGCGCAGATGCGTTTGACGATGCTCTGCTGGCCACGCTCCGAGACCACAACATTGATCTGGTGGTTCTGGCCGGATTCCTGTCCATCCTGGGCGAAAAGGTGATTCGCGCCTATCCGGACCGCATTCTGAATGTTCATCCCAGCCTGATCCCCAGCTTCTGCGGCCCCGGCATGTACGGCCTGCGGGTGCACGAAGCGGCTTTGGCCAAGGGGGTCAAGGTGACCGGTGCCACAGTGCATCTGGTCAATGAGGTGTGCGACGGCGGCCGTATTCTGCTGCAGAAGGCAGTGGAGGTACAGCCCGGTGACACCCCCGAAATCCTGCAAAAGCGCGTCATGGAACAGGCCGAGTGGAAGCTTCTGCCCCACGCCATTGCCATGATCTGCCAGCAGGCCGCCAACCAAAACCATAACGCCTGATTTTAAAAGGAGGGCTTTTCTTATGAAGACGACTGATCTGTATCAGCTGCTGCACGATACTACCTATCCCGGCCGCGGCATCGTGGTGGGCCTTGCCCCCAGTGGCCGCCGTGCCGCCATTGCCTATTTCATCATGGGCCGCAGCGCCAACAGCCGCAACCGCGTGTTTGCGCAGACCAGCGACGGCATCGAAACCCGTGCCGCTGACCCCGCCAAGCTGGAGGATCCCTCTCTGATCATTTACCGTCCGGTGCGTACTCTGGGCGAAGATCACATTGTGACCAACGGTGACCAGACCGATACCATCTACACCGCACTCACCGCAGGCGGCACCTTTGAAAGTGCCCTGCGCACCTGCGGCTTTGAGCCGGATGCTCCCAACTGGACTCCCCGCATCAGCGGTATGGTCAATGTAAGCGGCGGTGAGGCCAGCTACAAGCTGTCCATCCTCAAGAGCGGCGATGCCGAGGGCACCAGCTGCCGCCGTTATTTCTATGAGTATCCCCGTCCGCTGAACGGTCAGGGTCACTTTATCCACACCTATCAGGGTGACGGCAATCCGCTGCCCAGCTTTGAGGGCGAGCCTGAGCAGGTGGAAATTCCCGAGAGCGCAGAAGTGTTTGCTCACAACATCTGGAACGCTCTGCACTGGGACAACAAGGTAAGCCTGTTTGTGCGCTACATCGACCTGGAAAGCCAGGAAACCGAGGATATCATCATCAACAAATACGACGAGGTTTAAGGCGTTAGCCCTTTGCAGGAGGATAAAAAACCATGAAGGAACTGGAACTGAAATACGGCTGCAACCCCAACCAGAAGCCTGCCCGCATCTACATGGAAGAGGGCGAGCTTCCTCTGGAGGTTCTGAACGGCCGTCCCGGATATATCAATTTTCTGGATGCACTCAATTCCTGGCAGCTGGTCCGCGAGCTGAAGGAAGCTACCGGAATGCCCGCTGCTGCCAGCTTTAAGCACGTAAGCCCCGCAGGTGCTGCGCTGGGTCTGCCCCTGGATGACGTGCTGCGCCAGATGTACTCTGTGCCCGCAGGTCTGGAGCCGAGCCCTCTGGCCTGTGCATATGCCCGTGCCCGCGGCGCTGACCGCATGAGCAGCTTCGGCGACTGGATTGCCCTGTCTGATGTGTGCGATGTGCCCACCGCAAAGCTCATCCAGCACGAAGTGACCGACGGCATCATTGCGCCCGGCTATGAGCCCGAAGCTCTGGAGATCCTCAAGGGCAAGCGCAAGGGCGGCTACAACGTGGTCAAGATCGACCCCGCTTACCGTCCGGCTCCTGTGGAGCACAAGCAGGTTTACGGCATCACCTTTGAGCAGGGCCGCAACGAGGTTAAGATCGACGAGGCCATGCTGGAGAACATTGTAACCGAGAACAAGCAGATGACCGACGCACAGAAGCGCGACCTGATCATCAGCCTGATTACCCTGAAATATACGCAGTCCAACAGCGTTTGCTATGTGCAGGACGGCCAGACCATCGGCGTAGGTGCCGGTCAGCAGAGCCGCATCCACTGCACCCGTCTGGCAGGCCAGAAGGCAGACAACTGGCAGCTGCGCCATCACCCCAAGGTGCTGGGCCTGCCCTTTCGCGACGATGTGGCCAAGCCCAACCGCGACAATGCCATTGACGTTTACATCGGCGACACTCCTGAGGATGTGCTGGGCGAGGACGTCTGGGCAGAAACCTTTACCACCCGTCCCGAGCCTCTGACCGCAGAGGAAAAGAAGGAGTGGCTGAGCAAGGTTACCGGCGTTTGCCTGGGCAGCGATGCGTTCTTCCCCTTTGGGGATAACATCGAGCGTGCACGCCGCAGCGGCGTTACCGCTATTGTGCAGCCCGGCGGCTCCATCCGCGATCAGCAGGTTATCGACACCTGCAACAAGTATGATATTGCCATGGCCTTCTGCGGCCTGCGGCTGTTCCATCACTAAAATATTCGACTGGGGGAATAGAACATGAAGATCCTGGTAGTTGGCGGCGGCGGGCGTGAGCACACTCTGATCCGCAAGCTGAAAGAAAGCCCGCTGTGCACTGAAATCTGGGCAGCGCCCGGTAACGGCGGCATTGCCTGCGATGCGCAGTGCAAAAATATTGCAGCCACCGACGTGGACGCGATGACTGCATTTGCAAAAGAAGAGGGCTTTGACTACGTAGTGGTTGCCCCGGATGATCCGCTTGCTCTGGGCCTGGTGGATAAGCTGGCAGAAGCCGGCATTCCCGCATTCGGCCCCCGCACTTCTGCGGCCCGCATCGAGGCCAGCAAGGTATTCAGCAAAGATCTGATGAAGAAATACGGCATTCCCACCGCAGATTATCAGGTGTTCGACCGCGCGGATGCCGCTATGGAGTACATCCGCAGCCGCGGCCAGTATCCGGTTGTGGTTAAGGCCGACGGCTTGGCTCTGGGCAAGGGCGTGCTGATCTGCCAGAATGAAGCAGAAGCCTGCGACGCTCTGAAAGAGATCATGGAGGACAAAAAGTTCGGTGCTTCCGGTGACCATGTGGTTGTGGAAGAGTTCCTGACCGGCCCCGAAGTCAGCGTGCTGGCCTTCACCGACGGCAAGACCCTCAAGCCCATGGTATCCAGCATGGACCACAAGCGTGCGCTGGACGGCGATCAGGGCCTGAACACCGGCGGCATGGGCACTGTAGCCCCCAACCCCTACTACACGGCTGAGATTGCAGCCCAGTGCATGGAAACCATTTTCATGCCCACTATCCATGCCATGCAGCAGGAAGGCTGCCCCTTTACCGGATGCCTGTACTTCGGCCTGATGCTCACCCCCAACGGTCCCAAGGTCATCGAGTATAACTGCCGCTTCGGTGATCCCGAAACTCAGGTTGTGCTGCCCCTGCTGGAAAGCGACATCCTGCCCATTATGATGGCCACCACCAACGGCACACTGGATCAGGTAGAGGTAAAGTTTGCAGATCACTCTGCCGCCTGCGTGATCCTGGCCAGCGGCGGCTACCCCGAAAGCTACCCCAAGGGCCTGCCCATTCAGGGTCTGGAAAACGGCCAGGTGCCCGGCAGCAGCTGCACTGTGTATCATGCAGGCACTGCACAGCGTGACGGTCAGCTGATTACCAGCGGCGGCCGTGTGCTGGGCGTTACCGCCACTGCCGCTACCTTGCAGGAAGCCCTGAACAAGGCCTATGCAGGTGCCGATCAGATCCACTTTGAGGGGATGCACCGCCGCAGTGACATCGGCCAGAAGGCGCTGGCTGCTCTGCGCTGATTGCAAAAGGCGCGCCTTGAACTATGCCGCACAAGCTGCGGCCCAACATCACAAGAGAGACGAGGGAAACCTAATGGTATATCGCATCTATGTGGAAAAGAAACCCGGTTTCGACGGCGAGGCCAAGAGCCTTGCACACGAACTGACCAATCTGGTAGGCGTTAAGGGCATTACCGGCCTGCGTCTGCTGAATCGTTATGACGTGGAAGGCATTGACCGTGAGCTGTTTGAATCCTGCGTGCCCACCGTGTTCAGCGAGCCCCCGGTGGATAACACCTGGGAGCACTGCCCCAAGGCACAGCATATGTTTGCCGTGGAATACCTGCCCGGCCAGTTTGATCAGCGTGCAGACAGCGCCAGCGAGTGCATTCAGCTGATCAGCCAGGGCGAGCGTCCCGTGGTGCGCAGCGCCCGTGTATACCTGCTGGAGGGCGATCTGTCCGAGCAGGATCTGGCTGCTGTGAAGAAGTATGTCATCAACCCTGTGGAAGCCCGTGAGGTTGCCATGGACCCCAAGGAAACCCTGGCTGTGGAATATCCTCAGCCCGCACCCGTGGCCACTCTGGAAGGCTTCTGCGAAAAGGATGACGAGGGCCTGCGTGCTCTGATTGCAGAGCTGGGTCTGGCTATGGACTTCGGCGACATCAAGTTCTGCCAGGAGTACTTCCGCGGCAAGCATCGCGATCCCACCCTGACCGAGATCAAGGTGATCGATACTTACTGGTCTGACCACTGCCGTCACACCACCTTCGGCACCATCCTGGACAACGTTGAAATTCAGGACGAGCTGGTTAAGAAGGCATTTGAGCGTTATCAGGAGCTGCGCAAGGAGCTGTATGTAAATCGCAATAAGCCTGCCTGCCTGATGGATCTGGCTACCATCGGCGGCAAGTACCTCAAGAAGCACGGCATTCTGCAAAACCTGGATGAATCCGACGAAATCAACGCCTGCACCGTCAAGATCAAGTGCGACGTGGACGGCGAAGAGCAGGACTGGCTGTTCCTGTTCAAGAACGAAACCCATAACCATCCCACCGAGATCGAGCCCTTCGGCGGTGCTGCAACCTGCATCGGCGGTGCCATCCGTGACCCGCTGTCCGGCCGCAGCTATGTTTATCAGGCAATGCGCGTGACCGGCGCCGGCGATCCGCTGGTTCCTGTCAGCAAGACTCTGTCCGGCAAGCTGCCCCAGCGCAAGATCGTGACCACTGCTGCCGCAGGCTATTCCAGCTACGGCAACCAGATCGGTCTGGCTACCGGCCAGGTGGATGAGCTGTATCATCCCGGCTATGTGGCAAAGCGCATGGAAATCGGCGCTGTGGTGGGTGCAGCTCCTGCGGCCAATGTGCGCCGCGAAGTGCCCGCTCCCGGCGATATTGTTGTTCTGCTGGGCGGCCGTACCGGCCGTGACGGCTGCGGCGGTGCTACCGGCAGCAGTAAGGCTCACAAGCTGGAGAGCCTGGAAACCTGCGGCGCAGAAGTTCAGAAGGGCAACGCCCCTGTAGAGCGCAAGCTGCAGCGTCTGTTCCGCAACCACGAGGCTACCTGCCTGATTAAGCGTTGCAATGACTTCGGCGCCGGCGGTGTTTCGGTTGCTATCGGCGAGCTGGCAGACGGCCTGGCCATTGACCTGAACGCTGTGCCCAAGAAGTACGAGGGCCTGGACGGCACCGAGTTGGCCATCAGTGAGAGCCAGGAGCGTATGGCTGTGGTTCTGGCTCCCGAAGATGTGGATGCCTTTATCAAGCTGGCCAACGGCGAAAACCTGGAAGCCAGTGTGGTGGCTACCGTAACCGAGAGCCCCCGCATGACCATGACCTGGAACGGTGACACCATTGTGGATCTGTCCCGTGAGTTCCTGTCCTCCAACGGTGCTGAAAAGCACACCGATGCCGTGATTGAGCAGGGTCAGGAATACGTTCCCCAGTGGGAAGGCAGCACCTTTGAAGAAAAGCTGACCTCTCTGGCCGGCGATCTGAATGTGTGCAGCAAGAAGGGCCTGTCTGAGCGCTTCGACAGCACCATCGGCGCAGCCACCGTGCTGATGCCCTTCGGCGGCCGTCATCAGCTCACTCCCGCTCAGTCCATGGTTGCCAAGCTGCCCGTAGACGGCGAAACCACCACCTGCAGCGGTATGGCCTGGGGCTATAACCCCTACCTGATGGAAAAGGATCAGTACAAGGGCGCTTATCTGGCAGTTGTAGAGAGCGTTTCCAAGCTGATTGCCACCGGTTTTGATCACACCAAGGTCTATCTGACTTTCCAGGAATATTTCGAGCGTCTGGGCAGCGATCCCAAGCGTTGGGGCAAGCCTCTGGCTGCTCTGCTGGGTGCTCTGGATGCACAGCTGGGTCTGGGCCTTGCAGCCATCGGCGGTAAGGACAGTATGTTCGGCAGCTTCGAGGATCTGGATGTACCTCCCACGCTGGTAAGCTTTGCAACTGCAATCGGCAGCACCAACAAGGTCATCAGCCCCGAATTTAAGAAGACCGGCAGCATGGTTGTGCTGCTGCGTCCCCGTTACGAGAACGGCCTGCCTGAGCTGGACAGCCTGAAGGCTGTTTACACCGAGGTGGAAAAGCTGATGAGCCGCGGCGTTGTCATGGCAGCAGCTACTCCCGGTTACGGCGGCATTGCCGAGTGCCTGTTCAAGATGGGCCTGGGCAACCACATTGGTTTTGCTCTGCTGGATACCATTGATCCCGCTGAGCTGTTCAAGCCCGCTTACGGCTGCTTTGTTCTGGAACTGGCCGATCGTGCCAGCGCCGGTGAGATTCTGGGCCAGACTACCCTCAACTACACCTTCGCGGCAGGCAATGAGGTTGTAAATCTGGACAAGGTTCAGGAAGTATGGGAGTCCAAGCTGGAGCCTGTAATGCCTTACCGCGGCAATCAGGGCGAGGAAGCTCCTGTGATCACCAGCAAGCTGGAGCTGACCCATGCACCTGCACTGGGCATCGCCAAGCCTCATGTGGTCATTCCCGTGTTCCCCGGCACCAACTGCGAGTACGACACCGCCCGTGCATTCCGTCGGGCCGGTGCAGATCCTGAGATTCTGGTCATCAACAACCTGACCCCCAGCGCTGTAGCTGAGAGCTGCCAGGCTCTGGTAAATGCCATCGACCGCAGCCAGATCGTAATGCTGCCCGGCGGCTTCTCCGGCGGCGACGAGCCGGACGGCAGTGCCAAGTTCATCACCGCATTCTTCCGCGCTCCCGCTGTGGCTGAGGCCGTACAGCGCCTGCTGCAGAAGCGCGATGGCCTGATGCTGGGTATCTGCAACGGCTTCCAGGCTCTGATCAAGCTGGGCCTGGTTCCCTACGGTGAGATCCGTCCCATTACCGAAGAGTGCCCCACTCTGACCTTCAATACCATCGGCCGTCACCAGAGCTCTCTGGTGCGCACCCGCATCGCCACCAACCTCAGCCCCTGGCTGAGCCGCTGCAACGTGGGCGACATCCACACCGTGGCCATCAGCCATGGCGAGGGCCGCTTCGTGGCAAGCCCCGAGATGCTGGAGCAGCTGAAGGCCAACGGTCAGATTGCCGCTCAGTACGTGGATCTGGAAGGCAAGCCCAGCATGGATCTGGCCTTCAACCCCAACGGCAGCGACTGGGCCATCGAGGCCATTTGCAGCCCGGATGGCCGTGTGCTGGGTAAGATGGGTCACACCGAGCGCAGTGCAGACCAGCTGTACCGCAATGTGCCCGGCGATAAGTATCAGCCCCTGTTTGAAGGCGGCGTAAGCTACTTCACCATCTGATTCCAGACGAAACTTCTTCCCTTGGATTTTATAAAAAAGCCCGCCGAATGCGTCAGCAGCCGGCGGGCTTTTTGCACCCAACTCCTCTGTCCGAGAAGGCGGAGGCTTGCTTGCCATCAAATTGTCAAAATGCTATAATGATCAGAAAACGGGGGATTGTGCGCAAAAAGGGCGAAACCCGTTATAGAGCGGCCCCAAGCGAGATGGAGGAATCCGGATGGAACGTGAATACGAAGTTGATCTGCTGGGCCTGTTCCGGCAGATGTTGAAACGTTGGTTTTTAATATTGCTGGTTACAGTGCTGTGCGCAGCAGCCGGCTTTGTGTATGTCTGGGTAACTTTTACCCCCAGCGTTACCACGGAACTGCTTCTGACTCAGAATGAGCAGGAAGATGCATCGGACAGTTCTGACCTGCCGGCACAAGTGCAGCAGGACGATCTGAAGTTTATAAGAAGTATGCTGATTCTTCAGAAAAACACAGATAAGCAGCAGAGAGAGCGTGAAAATGTTTATCAGTATATTCTGGAAAATACGCCGCGCCTGCTGACTTCCGACAGCGCACTTCAGAGCATCAGTGATGAGTTGGGCCAGAATACAGCGCTGGATGATCTGCGTTTGCGTATCAGCGTCACGCGCGAGGACGGCGCTGCCCTGTATCACAGCGGAAGCTTCAAAATCACGACCACTGGCCGCAGCAGGGAAGAGGCGGAGCAGCTGAACGATGCGATCTGTGACAATGCGGTGGAGATTCTGCAAGCCGGCCAAAGTCTGGATGTGATCAAGCTGACCTCTATTTCCCGCAAATACGAGAACGACAGCGTGAACAAAAAGGTTCCGGTGCTGGCAGCAGTGCTGGGCTTTATCTGTGCCGCCGGTGCTGTGTTCCTGCAGGAGATGCTGGATAACCGCATCCGCCAGCGCAGAGATATTGTCAAGGGCCTCAAGCTGCCCGTGCTGGCCGTGATTCCGCAGATTTCGCATAAATCCTGAGGAGGTATGAACGATGAGCTTTTGGAACGGTAAAGCCTCCCGGAAGGGTGCGGCAAAGGACGTTGCAGCACAGAGCAAGGGTGCCCCGCAGAATTACCGCGAAGCGTTCAAGATGCTGCGCACCAATCTGAAGGTTCTGGTGGGCGAAAAGCCCTGCCATACCATTGCAGTGACCAGTGCCATTCCCGGTGAGGGCAAGACCTGTGTTGCAGTGGAACTGGCAAAAACGCTGGCAGAATCCGGCAGCCGGGTTCTGTTGATGGACTGCAACCTGCGCAATCCCAGCTTGCAGGCGTATCTGAACGTCAGTGCACAGAAGGGCCTGACGGATGTGCTGAACGGCAGCCCGGTGAGCGAGGCAGTGGCCCGGCACAGTGAGTTGGAACTGGATGTGATTACCGCCGGTGCAGTGGTGGACAATCCCTCGGAGCTGCTGGAATCCAGGCGGATGCAGCAGGTGCTGAGCGAGCTGGAACAGCAGTATGAGTATCTGATTCTGGATACCCCGGCCGCTGCTGCGGTTGCAGATGCTGCCATTGTTGCCCGCCAGGCAGACGGTGTTCTGCTGGTGCTGCGTCAGGATAGTGCCAAGATGGTTCAGGCTGTGCAGGCAAAGTGCAATCTGGAACAGGCAGGAGCAGCCATTCTGGGCGCGGTGCTCAATGGCTGCGATGCCAGCGTGTCCCCTGATAAGGATGAGTACTACAGTGAAATCCGTAAATAAAAGATTCTGTTCTGTAATCCCGGAGCAGTAAATACAGTAAAAGCCGATGTGCCGTAAGGGCACATCGGCTTTTTATCGTATTCAGATTTCGGCCTGCAGCCGTTTCAGAATTACCTGATCGGCAGGGCAGAATTCGTAATTGCCCAGCTGTTCCGGCGTGACCCATCGAATGTCGTTGTGCTCCAGCATTTGCGGTACACCCGATGCAATCCGGGAATCAAACAAAGTCAGGTGAATGGTCAGATCGGGATAGGTGTGGGTTACATCCATATAGGCCGGGCCTACCGCCAGTTCGATGGCCAGTTCTTCACGGCATTCCCGTACCAAAGCCTGCTCAAGAGTTTCACCCGGCTCCACCTTGCCGCCCACAAATTCCCACAAAAGGCCCCGGGCCTTGCAGGCCGGACGCTGGCAGATCAGAATTTTATTGCCGCTGCGGATCAAAGCTGCCACGACCTCGGTTGTATTTGCCATTGGATCAGTCCTCGCTTTAACCGTATTGGAGAGAATGGCTCCCCGCTGTTTTTCATCTTACCACAGCAGCGATAAAAAAGAAATGTGCAGGCCTTGCGCAAGTGGGCAAATTTGTGTAAAATCGAAACAGAAAAAGGCCCATTGTGACGGGGCCGCAGAACAGTGCGGACGAGCCGGAATTTCGCAGTAGGAAAAGAGGGCCGCGCTGCAAAAGAAGAATGCGCTGAATAGCGGCCAAAACCGCAAAGAGTGCTTTACAAAGGGAGGACAGCATCCATGCGGCTGGATCGTTTTGTCAGCGAAGGTCTGGGGGTAACCCGCAGCCAGGCCAAGGCGCTGATTCAAAAAGGCAGAGTGCAGGTGGAAGGTGCCGTGTGCAAAAAGGCGGATACTCAGGTAGGGGAGAACAGCGCAGTTACCGCCGACGGCCAGAGCCTGGGCAAGCAGGAGCCGGTGTACCTGATGCTGAATAAGCCTCTGGGCGTGGTGAGCGCCAGCACGGATGCGCTGGATACCACGGTGGTGGATCTGGTGGGTGATGCATTCCCGCGGCGCACGCTGTTTCCGGCAGGCCGGCTGGATAAAACCAGTACCGGCTTTGTGCTGCTTACCGATGACGGCGTGTTTGCGCACGATATTCTTTCGCCCCGGCATCATGTAAGTAAGACCTATTCGGTGCTGCTGGATACCCTGGTAACGCAGGAGATGATCCGGGGCTTTGAAACGGGTGTGACCCTGGCGGATGGCCAGCTGATGCGTTCGGCACAGCTGATTGCAGACCCGCAGGAGCCCTGCCGCTGTACAGTGGTGCTCCATCAGGGCGTGTATCACCAGATCAAGCGGATGTTCGGCGTATTCGATGCAGGCGTAAATGAGCTGCATCGTCTGGCCATCGGCGGCCTGCGGCTGGACGAAACGCTGGCACCGGGACAGTGGCGTCAGCTGACACGGGATGAAATCAGGACGCTTGTGCAGGGCTGATTGTGTGTGCATGGAATAAAAAGGAAGCTATTTCGATGGAATTTCCCCGAAAATTTCAAAAAAGCATCACAATTACACGGTAAAATATAAGCGTACACGAACAGAAAAGTCTTGTTTCGGTACGCTATTCCCTAATTGCACAATAAGACTAATATTTTTTTGTTGAAATATGTTGCAAAAGTAAATTCTATTGTGTAAACTATACAGTAGATAAGTTTGGAATTGTTGAAACTGCCAACTCCGCAGCCAAACAGAATGCAATATCAAAGCGAAAAGGGGAACGCGTTATGGCAAACAGAGTGTTTCAGAGCGTCGTGTATCAAATGAAAGATGCCATCGACCGAATTGTAGGTGTGGTGGATGAAACGGGCACTGTTATCTCCAGCTCTGACCTGAACCTGATTGGAGAAGTCCGGGACGGCTTTGTGGCTGAGCGCCTGGACGGAGGCGACAGCTTCACAGCAGATGGAGCAAGCTACCGTCAGTTCAGTTCAAACAAGCACAACGACTACGCAGTGTTTGTGGAAGGCACCGATGAAGTAGCCGGTCAGTTCGCCGGCGTACTGGCCATCAGTCTGCAGAGCATCAAGCAGTACCACGATGAAAAGTATGATAAGACCAATTTCATCAAGAATGTGGTGTTGGACAACATCCTGCCCGGCGACATTTACGCCAAGGCACGGGAACTTCATTTTACCACCGATGTAAGCCGTGTAGTGCTGCTGATTCGTGTAACCAGCGGCAACGACCTGAGTGCTTATGATGTGGTAAGCGGTCTGTTCCCGGATAAGCAGAAGGATTTCGTTTTCAACATCAACGAAACCGACACCATCCTGGTCAAGGAAATCAAGCGCGGCATCGACCAGCATGACATTGAAAAGCTGGCCAGCAGCATTGTGGATACCCTGTCCGGTGAGCACTATATTAAGGCTGTAGTGGGCATTGGTACCCCCATCTCCAACATCAAGGATCTGGCCACAAGCTTCAAGGAAGCTCAGATCGCTATGGAAGTGGGCAAGGTGTTCGATACCGAGCAGTCCATCATCAGCTATGATAATCTGGGCATCGCCCGTCTGATTTATCAGCTGCCCACCACCCTGTGTGAAATGTTCCTGAAGGAAGTGTTCAAGCAGGGCAGCATCGACAGTCTGGATTCCGAAACCCTGTTCACCATTCAGCGCTTCTTTGAGAATAATCTGAATGTGTCTGAAACCAGCCGCGGCCTGTTTGTACACCGTAATACACTGGTGTATCGTCTGGAAAAAATCCGCAAGCTCACCGGTTTGGATCTGCGTGAATTCGATGACGCCATTGTCTTTAAGGTTGCCCTGATGGTCAAGAAGTACCTGGCATCCAACCCTGCCAAATACTAAACAGCCCATCCGCTTTCCGGGCGGCCACTCTTCTGGGGCCCATCCGGGCATCCCGGTATTGAGCGGCCGCCTTGTGTTTTGTGTAAAAGTTCATCCACCCTGCCGATTCAGGGCAGTCAAGGGAGATCCGTTTTATGATCGTATTCGACAAAGTGACAAAGACATATCCGGGTGGCAATACCGCTATCAAGGATATGAGCCTGCATATTCAAAAAGGTGAATTTGTATTTGTGCTGGGCCATTCCGGCGCGGGCAAATCCACCTTTCTCAAGCTGATTATGCGTGAGGAAAAGGCCACGGAGGGCCGCATCCTGATTGCCGGCAAGGATCTGAGTACCATGCGTGAGCGTGATGTACCGTATCTGCGGCGCAACATGGGCGTGGTGTTTCAGGATTTCCGCCTGATCCCCACGATGACGGCTTACGAAAACGTGGCCTTTGCCATGCGCGTGACCAATATTGCCGAACGCAAAATCAAGCAGCGCGTGCCGTATGTGCTGGGCTTGATGGGCCTTTCCAATAAAATGGATCGTCGCCCGGACGAGCTGTCCGGCGGTGAACAGCAGCGTGTGGCGCTGGCCCGCGCACTGGTACATAGCCCGCAGCTGATTATTGCCGATGAGCCCACCGGCAATATCGACCCGGAGCTGAGCCTGGAAATGATGGAGCTGCTCACCGCAATCAACAGCGTGGGCAGTACGGTGGTAGTGGTTACCCATGAGCATGAACTGGCCCACCGCTTCAATAAGCGCATCATCACCATTGACCACGGCCTGGTGGTAGAGGATGCCAAGGGAACCCGTCAGCTGGGGGAGGTGCGCCTGTGAAGTGGTCCAGCTTTAAGTATCTGAGCCGGCAGGGTCTGCACAACATGGTGGCTAACCGTCTGATGACGCTGGCCAGTGTGGGCGTGCTGACCGTATGCCTGATTGTGACCGGTGTGGCCTGGCTGTTCGGCGCCAATGTGGACAGCCTGGTGGATTATCTGGGTGAACAGAACGAGATGGTGGTCTACCTGCAAAAGGATGCCACGCCCGAGATTGCCGCCCAGGTGGATGCGGATATCCGCAGCATCAGCGGCATCGCCCAGGTGGTGTATGTAACCGGTGACGAGATACTGGATAAGTACAAAAATGAGTATATGCAGGAATACGAGGATCTTTGGAACGACTTTGAAGAAGATGGCCAGTGTCCCTTCGGTGATAACTACCGGGTCATGCTGAACGATGTGTCCCAGATGGAAGAAATCGCTTCGCAGATGCAGCAGATCCCCGGTGTGGACGCAGTACGTGCGCCCACCGGCCTTTCGGATATCTTTGTAAGCGTGCAGCGTGCCATCAATATTGGCTGCTGGGTTCTGGTGGGCGTTCTGGGCCTGGTAAGCATGGTGGTCATCAGCAACACCATCCGTCTGACCGTGTTCGCACGCCGCAAGGAAATCAATATTATGAAGTACGTGGGTGCTACCAATGGCTTTATTCGTTTCCCCTTCTTTGTGGAGGGTCTGGCTTCCGGTTTGCTGGCCGCAGTGCTGGCATCGGCAGTGGTGCTGGGCGGCTATGCCGCAGTGGTGCATTTCTCTGCGGATGTAACCGGATTCTGGAGTGCACTGCTGGGCAGCAGCGTTCTGCCTGTCAAGCAGGTCTGGTATCAGCTGGTGGGCGGCTTCCTGCTCTTTGGCGCCGTGATCGGCAGTCTGGGTACGGCCAGCTCGATTCGCAAATACCTGAAGGTGTGATGCATCGTCACATTTTACCGGGCTGCCTGCAAACGAGGCGGTCAACCATCTCTCCAATAAGGAAAGGGGCATAAATCATGAGCCGAACACTGTCATTCCGGCGCATCCTTTGCACGGTGCTGGCAGCATTGCTGCTGGGGCTGACAATGGGCGCACCGCTGGTGCGTGCCGATGACGCTGCGAAACAGTCCACCGAAGAGGCCAAGCAGGCAGCAAAAGACAAGGTGAACGAGCTGCAGGCGCAGCTGGATGCCGAAAAGAAGGCCCTGAAGCAGACCCAGAAAAAGGGCGAAGATGCACAGGCCGCTAAAAAAAGTTATCAGGCACAAAGCAATATCGTGGCTCAGCAGATTCGCAGCCTGGCATCCACTCTGGATGAAACCCAGGCAGCAATTGCAGAAAAACAGAACGAAGTAACCCAGAAGCAGGCGGAAATTGATGCCCGCTGGGATAACTTCCAGGAGCAGATGCGCGCCATGCAGATGATGCATGATGCGGGCGCAGTGGCAATGCTGGCAAACGTGCAGAGCCTGTATGAGCTGCTCACCTTTGGTGAGGTACTCAAGCAGATCAGCGAAAAGCAGAACGAGGTGCTGGAGGATATGCGCCAGCGCCGGGATGAGCTGAAAGCCGTTCAGGAGCAGCTGGAAGGCAAAAAAGCCGAACTGGAAAGTCAGCAGAAACAGCTGGATGCCAAAAAGGCTGAGCTGGCAACCAGCATCCGCGGTGCAGACAGCACCATCAGCCAGGCCGAAGCCGAAGCACAGGCTCAGCAGGTTCAGGTGGATGCAACCAGCGCAGCCCTGAGACAGGCGCAGGAAGAGTTTAACAGCTACATCAGCAGCCTGCCCAACAGCGGTGCTGCCTTTGTGGGCGAAGATTTCATCTGGCCCACCACATCCAACCGCATCACCCAGCACTTTGGCAACAACAACCATGGCGGTGTGGATATTGGCGCTCCGGCAGGTTCGCCCATCTACGCAGCAGCCAGCGGTACGGTGCAGGTGGTAGCCTATCATCAGCACAAGTACAGCTACGGCAACTATGTGGTTCTGGACCACGGCGGCGGAATCAAAACCCTGTATGCGCATATGACCAGCTACACGGTGAGCGCAGGTCAAACGGTAAATCAGGGCGATGTGATTGGTTACGTGGGCAATACCGGCTATTCGTTTGGCAATCACCTGCACTTTGAAGTGCGTGTAAACGGCAGCCGCGTCAACCCCATGGGATATTACCATCAGGCCTGATTTCCCGAGCTGCCGCATCAAAACAATCCGCAAACATCGTGTGAACAGCCCGTCAGGAGGAAATCCTATGAACAAAAAGAGTACACGCCTGGGTGTGCGCATTGTCTGTGCAGCCATTGCCGGCGTGATGGCCGTAACCCTGGTGGGCGGTCTGGTGTTACAGGTCCTGTATCTGTAACCTGCGTTGATACCCGTGCGCGGTCCAGGGCCGCGCGGCAACACTTGGCATTTCAGGGAGATAGCTCATGAATAAAAAGATTTCTGTGGGTTTGGCAATTACGGTTGCCATCCTCGCCATGACGGTAACCTTTTCGGTTACCATGATTCTGTCCCGTCAGCTGTACGACAAGACCGTGACCGCTGTACAGGAAAAAGCCAGCATGTACGATAAATTGGCCGAACTGGACAAGTACGTGCGCAGCAACAACTATTACGACATCAACCAGGATACCCTGCTGGATACCATTGCCTCCGGCTATATGCTGGGCACAGGTGACCGCAACGCCACCTACTATACGGCAAAGGCTTACAAGGAGCTGCAGGATGTTCAGAACGGCGTTCTGGTGGGAATTGGCGTGGAAGTGGTCAAGGACGGCTCCGGCTATGCCAAGATCATCAAGGTTTATCCCAATTCTCCGGCTGCCGAGCTGGGTATGGAAAAGGGCGGCTATATCACCACCATTGATGGTGCAGATGTAAAGGCTCTGCCAACCCGCGACAGCATCATGAGCAAGCTGCGGGGCGAGGCCGGTACCAGCTGTGTGCTGAACTACCTGAGCCCCCTCAGTGATCCCAAGGAGTTTACACTGCTGCGCAGTGCCTATGAGATGCCCACGGTGGATTATCAGATCCTGCCCGACAAGGTGGGTTATATCCGCATCTGGTCTTTTGACACAGCTACTCCCAGTGAGCTGGAATACGCTGTAAGCCAGATGCAGAGCGCCGGTGCTGCCAGCCTGGTGCTGGATCTGCGCGACAATGCAGGCGGCCTTTTGAGCAGTGCCGCCAGCTGTGTGGATCTGCTGGCACCGGAAGGCCCTGTTGCCATTGCCCAGTATAAAGACGGCAGCCAGAAGATCATTGCAAGCAGCGATGAACAGCAGACCAATCTGCCGCTGGTATGCCTGGTCAACGGCAGCACCGCCAGCAGTGCCGAGCTGTTTGCCGCCAGCCTGCGGGAATTTGGCAAGGCCCGACTGGTGGGCACCACCACCTTTGGCAAGGGCACCATCCAGGCCTCGCCCCAGAAGCTGAGCGACGGCAGTGCCGTGGTGGTGACAGTGGCGCAGCTTTTGACCGGCCAGCAGAACAGCTTTGAGGGCAGCGGTCTCTCGGTGGATGTGGAGGCTGCCTTGAGTGCCGACGACCAGCAGGCTTACTATGACATGACTGTGGAGAACGATCCCCAGATCCGGCGCGCGGCAGAGGTTGCCCGCAGCGCTTCGGTGAGCGGCCCCGCCCAGAACGGGGGAGAGGGTCAGACCGGGCCAGCCAGCCAGAGCCAGCCTGAAAGCCAGCCCCAAAGCAATGGG
>RCNI01000338.1_pt1 | contig 30088 bp, 31 predicted proteins | sample 2041151 | NCBI WGS metagenome assembly RCNI01 (sample SAMN09708214, study PRJNA481090) | feces metagenome | isolation source: feces | place: Antarctica: Albino Rookery
AAATCTATACCTATAAACAATTGGCTAGTTATTCTTAGTGAATAACTAGCTACACACTTTTTTGTTCATGTCAACAAAAATCAAAGAAAAACCACAAAAAAAGAAGGGACCAATTTAAATTGATTCCTTCTCAGTCATTTTGCTTAACTTAATGACATTGCTCCTTGACCCCTATGTGATTATGAAGAATTTAAAGGACGCTGAAAGTCTGGCGATTGATATTTTAACTTTCCTTACGGGAATTTCCTCCCGTGACGGTGAAAAGTTCCCCGTACTTAGAAAGGCAATCCGCTCCGTGACCCAGAGCAAGACACACGGAATGTTGTGTGTGATTGATGAATTACGCAAAGAGGATACGCCTATCTCAAACAATATCGCTGAACATATCGAAAGCATGGTGGACTATGATTTTGCACACCTGCTCTTTTCTGACGGGAACGGGGAGCAGTCCATCAGTCTGGACAAGCAGCTCAACATCATACAGGTAGCTGACCTGGTGTTGCCCGACCGTGATACAAGGTTTGAGGAATACACCACGATGGAGCTGCTCTCGGTGGCTATGCTGATTGTCATTTCTACCTTTGCCCTTGATTTTATCCATTCAGACAGAAGCATTTTTAAAATGGTGGATTTGGACGAAGCGTGGACATTTTTACAGGTAGCACAGGGAAAGGCTCTGTCAAATAAACTTATCCGAGCTGGACGTTCCATGAACGCTGCTGTCTATTTCGTGACACAGAACTCTGGCGACGTAGACGACGAAAAAATGAAAAACAATATCGGTCTGAAATTTGCTTTTCGCTCCACAGACAGCAAGGAAATCAAAAATACCCTTGAATTTTTCGGTGTGGACGGTGACGACGAAAACAACCAGAAGCGACTCCGTGACTTAGAGAACGGGCAATGCCTGTTTCAAGATTTGTACGGTCGTGTGGGCGTTATCCAGATACACCCCGTATTTGCTGACCTGTTCCATGCCTTTGATACCAGACCGCCCAAACAAAGCGAAGAAATGAGGTGAACCCTATGAGAAAGAAAAAGATAGTCCGCTATCTTGGGATTGCTCTGCTGGTGGTTATCGGTATTCTGGTATTCTTATCCATTACAGGTACGGTGGCTCATGCTGCTGGTCTGGTGGACGACACGGTGGACGCTGCCAATGAATACTCCAAATTTCCCTTAGAGAATTACCAGCTTGATTTCTATGTGGACAGCTCATGGGATTGGTTACCGTGGAACTGGCTGGACGGTATCGGAAAAAGTATTCAGTATGGTTTATATGCTATCACCAACTTTGTGTGGACAGTGAGTATGTATATTTCCAATGCCACGGGATATGTGGTACAGGAAGCCTACAAGCTGGACTTTATCTCGGATACCGCCAATGCTATCGGCAAGAATATCCAGACCCTTGCAGGTGTGACCGAAAGCGGATTTTCCACACAGGGATTTTACGTTGGGTTTCTGCTGCTCCTTGTACTGATAGTCGGTATCTATATTGCCTATACAGGACTTCTCAAAAGAGAAACGACAAAAGCTGTCCATGCGGTCGTAAATTTCCTTGTGGTATTTCTCTTATCAGCGTCCTTTATTGCCTATGCTCCCAACTATATCTTGAAAATCAATGACTTTTCTTCCGACATCAGCAGTGCTGCACTGACACTGGGAACAAAAATCACGCTGCCCGAATCCAGCAGTCATGGAAAAGACAGTGTGGATTTGATACGGGATAGCCTGTTTTCCATACAGGTACAGCAACCGTGGCTGTTGTTACAATATGGCAATTCCGATATAGAAGAACTCGGTTCAGATCGGGTGGAAAGTCTGCTTTCTGCCAGTCCTGACACCGACACCAGAGAGGATATTGTCGTGGAGGAAATTGAGGACGAGGACAATGCAAATTTGAGTGTAACAAAGACCATGAGCCGCTTGGGAACGGTAGTTTTCCTTTTCCTCTTTAATATCGGTATCTCTATCTTTGTATTCCTGCTTACAGGCATGATGATATTTTCACAAGTGCTTTTCATCATTTATGCCATGTTCCTGCCTGTGAGTTTCATTCTCGCCATGATACCAACTTATGAGGGCATGGGGAAAAAAGCCATCACAAAGCTTTTCAACACCATTATGATGAGGGCAGGTATCACACTGATTATCACCGCCGCTTTTAGTGTCAGTACCATGTTTTACTCCATTTCCGCTGGATATCCGTTCTTTATGATTGCCTTTTTACAGATAGTTACTTTTGCAGGTATCTATTTCAAACTGGGCGATTTGATGGGAATGTTCAGTTTACAGTCTGTCGATACCCAGCAGGTCGGCAGACGTATCATGCGTCGTCCTTATATGTTCCTCAACCGTGGGGCAAGCGTTTGGAACGTCGGATTGGAAGAACCGTTACGGCTGGTGCTGCTGGCGGTGCGGTTGGTGCGGCAGTCGTATCAAGCCGCAAAGCAGATAGGAAAAAAACAGCAGACCGTCCAAACCATACCACAGGGCAATCCTCGAATACTTCTTCTTTTGGAAGTCGTGCTGGCTCTAAGGTAGGTGCGGTGCTGGATACAAAACAGCGAGTCAAGGACAAAGCACAGGCAGCGAAAGAACAGGTCAAAGATATGCCGACACAAGCTGGTTATGCAGTCCATTCCGTAAAAGAAAAAGCAAAGTCCAATGTTTCCGATTTTAAGCGTGGTATCGTAGAGGAACGTACCGCAAGGCAGCAAGGACGTGCAGCCAAACAGGACAGCCACAGACAGACCATTGCAGAAAGGAGAATGGAAATGGAAAGAGCGAAACCGACAGGATCAGTGACAAAAGGAACTGCCCCTGTCCATGAGCGACCCGTGACAAAACCTGTTTCTGGCTCACCCGTTGCACAAACAACGACTTCCAAAGCACAGACAGAGCCTACCATCAAAGAACGCCCTACGGTAGCTGGCAGAGAAAAGCAGCCAACGGTCAAAATAAAAGAACCTGCACCAAAGGCACATGAAATCCGCACACAGGTTATGAAAGAGCCTGTTTCTTCTGGCAGCAAGAGTGTCCATCAGTCTGTCACACAAAAAATGGTTCAAAAGAGCGTGGAACGTAATACCGTAAAAAAATCTCCCACAAAGAAAGGACGTAAGAAATGAAGCTGCGACACTTAGCGTTGCTTGGTGGGATTTTTACGGTCATTATCAGTCTGCTGCTGTTTCTCTTTATCGTCACATCAGATGATGAAGAAAGCAGCGGTTCCCGTTTTGATTATTCGGGATTAAACCTGTCAACGGAGGTCTTGAAACATCAGCCAACTGTTGAAAAGTATGCAAAACAGTATGGGGTTGAGGACTATGTGAATTATTTGCTTGCCATCATGCAGGTGGAATCTGGCGGTACAGCCGAGGACGTTATGCAGTCCAGCGAATCACTTGGTCTGCCGCCCAACTCTTTAAGCACAGAGGAATCCATCGAACAGGGGTGTAAATATTTTTCAGAGCTGCTTGCTTCGGCAAAAGCAAAAGGCTGTGACATCAATACCGTCGTCCAGAGTTACAACTATGGCGGCGGTTTTATTGATTATGTGGCAAGTCATGGAAAAAAGTACACCTTTGAGATGGCGGTCAGCTTTGCAAAGGATATATCGGGCGGTGTCAAGGTGGACTATAAAAATGAAATATCCATCAAGGAAAATGGCGGCTGGCGGTACAAATACGGAAATATGTTTTATGTGCGGCTGGTATCACAATATCTGGCAGTGCCGAGCTTTAATGACGCAACGGTACAAGCGATATTCAATGAAGCATTGAAGTATCAAGGCTGGAAATATGTATTTGGCGGCAGTAATCCAAATACCAGCTTTGATTGCAGCGGTCTGACTTCTTGGTGCTATGCAAAAGCAGGTATCTCTATCCCACGAACCGCACAGGCACAGTACGACGTTATGCAGCATATCCCACTTTCACAGGCAAAAGCAGGTGACTTGGTATTTTTCCACAGCACCTATAACGCTGGAACGTATATAACCCACGTCGGCATTTACGCTGGTAATAACCGTATGTACCATGCTGGCGACCCTATCGGCTATGCTGACCTTAATTCCTCATACTGGCAGCAACATCTCGCTGGTGCTGGACGTATGAAATCCAACTAAGACAGAAAGGAAATGGTATCTATATGAAATTCAAGAAAAAAGAGAAAGAAACAAAACCAAATAAAGTGAAAAAAGTGCCTGTAATGAAAGTCGGCACACATAAGAAAACCGTAATTGCCTTGTGGCTGGTACTGATTGCAAGCGTCAGTTTCGGGGTATATAAGAATTTTACCGCCATAGATATGCACACGGTACATGAGAAAGAGGTCATTGAGCAGCATATCATAGACACAAATCGGATTGAAAATTTTGTCAAGGATTTTGCTAAATCCTACTACTCATGGAGCAACAACAAAGAAGCTATTGAAGCAAGAACCGCTGCCATCAACAACTATCTTACAAAGGCATTACAGGATTTAAACGTGGATACAGTCAGAATTGATATTCCTACCAGTTCAACCGTAAATGAAGTAAAAATCTGGAATGTTGAACAGGCTGGCACAGACAAGTACACCGTTACCTACTCCGTAGATCAGACGGTGACGGAGGGTGAACAGTCCAGCCGCAATACAGCCGCCTATACTGTGATGGTTCATGTAGATGGTGACGGGAACATGATAATCACAAAGAATCCAACCATCAGCAGTATGCCTGTTAAATCCAGCTATGAGCCAAAGGCACAGGAAACTGACGGAACAATGGACGCTGCCACCACAGAGGAAGTAACCGAGTTTCTGGAAACATTCTTCAAGCTGTACCCGACAGCCACAGAAAAAGAGCTTTCCTACTATGTGTCTGGGAATGCTCTTGCTCCTGTAAGTGGTGATTATCTCTATTCCGAACTTATCAACCCTTTGTTTACTATGGATGGTGATACGGTCAAAGTATCCGTATCTGTAAAATATCTCGACCAGAAAACAAAGGCTGCACAGATTTCGCAATTTGATTTGAAACTACAAAAAACAGGTGGTAACTGGAAAATCATAGGATAAGTTAATGGCGTGTAGTTCTTATAGAAGATCTGCACGCCTGTTTTTCTTTTTTGAAAAAGTTCTAACAGAGAGGTACAAAATAAGCAAAATAATAAACAGTTCTACCCTATGGAAAGTTTGCTTGACATTATGTGAGGATTTGCTATAATGAAAGTGTGGAAAGCAAGCTTTCCATCGAAAGGAGGACATTGTGAAAAATCGTTTAGAAGAATTACGAAAAGAAAGAGGTATCAAACAAGAAGATTTAGCTTATGCTCTTGAAGTATCCCGTCAAACAATAGGTTCTTTAGAGAATGGACGATACAATCCCTCCATTATATTAGCTTTTAAGATTGCAAGATACTTTGATATGAGCATAGAAGAAATATTTATTTATGAGGAGGAATTAAAATGAAGAATAAAAAAACATTTATTATTGATATTATAGTTGGTATTCTTTTCGTCGGTATTGGACTTTTTGTTTTCAAAACGGGGTATTACTCTACATTATTTTTGGCAATGGGCTTTGGTCTTTGCTTTGCTTCATGTGTTCAGTTGTTTAAACTTTATTATTATGAAATGCCAAAAAACAAAGAAAAATATGAGAATAAGAAAAAGGAAGATTATATCAATAGTATTGATGAAAGAAAAATATTTTTGAGAATGAAGGCTGGCTCTTCAGTGTATCAGATTATGACCTTTGTACTCTTAATTATATCTTTCATACTTGCGCTTCTTCGTGTAGATACATGGATTATAATAATGATATTTGGATTGTTTTTATTACAAACTGCCTTAGGCATAATCATATACAATCGTTTTCAGAAAAGATTATAGCAATGTTGCTATATACTTGATGGCGAAACTTTTTTCATTGTAACTATAAGGAGTAAAATATAATGATATGCTTCAAAAAGAGCGTATAGTTACATTAGGATATCTGAGAAAATACCAAAATCTAATTATTATGAAGATACATCTATCCGTTGCGTTAAATATAGTAACCGTTGCGTGACTTTGGCAAACGAACTTCCTAAAATAAGAGTATAAATTATAGGAGGTTTTAGTTATGTTAGAAACTGTAAGAAAAAATAAGAAATACATTTTTAAAGTAGTTATCGTTGGATTATTTGGAATAATGGGATTGTTAATAGTCCCAGTTGTAGGATACATTATAAAAGTGGCAAATCATTATCCAAAAGCATTTAGATGGATTTTCTTTACCCTTTTTGCTTTTATATGTATATATGGATTTCTATTTACACGAGACTTGGATAAGAGATTTGTTATAATATGTATATGTATAGCCATTACTATTAACGCTATGAATACTAACAGGAGAAAATGAGGACATATGGAAATTTCAGAAATAATAAAAGAAGCAAGAATAAAAAAAGGTATGACACAACAGGATTTGGCAAATTGTGTGTATGTTACCCGACAAACTATTTCAAAATGGGAATTAGGAAAAAGTGTGCCTGATGAGGCATCATTAAGTTTGTTATATCAATGTCTGGAAATTGATCATCAAGAGAGAAATACCTTAAAGAAATTATCTACTAATAAGCAAACAATATTTATGATTATTATTGCAATTATATTTTCACCAGCAGTAATAGGAATCCGTTATTGCTTATTTAAAATGGGAAAACTTGAAGACAATAAGTTTAAAATTTTAATTCAAGGTATTGGGATTGTTCTATTGGCTCTTTACTTCAAATCTTTAAAAGACATAGTTGCATATATGCTAATTTTTGTGATATTCATTAGCTATATATTTTATCGTTATTACTTGTTAAGTTTAGAAAGAGCTGATGAGTAAAGAATAAGGAGTAAAATATAATGAAAACAGAATGGATACTTTGTCCTGTCTGTGGTAAGAAGACTCGTGACAGAATTAAAGAAGATACAATTTTAAAAAACTACCCTTTATATTGTCCAAAATGCAAACAGGAAACTTTAATCAATGTTCATAAACTAAATATATCCGTTATCAAAGAGCCAGACGCTAAGGTGCAGAGCCGATAATTTGTAGGTTATATCAGCCTACGGATTATCGGCTATTTTTATTGATTGCTCCATACATTGTATGATCTGCAAGCAATAAAAAATGGAGGATTTATTCTTCCTCCACTTCCTTAGATTTAAGGATACCGTCAGCGACACTCTCTATGATGATTAAATCCTTATCGTTAAATGTATCAAGTTGTTTATCCAACTGTCTGCGTCTGGTGCTTTTTGACAAGTCACTGGCAGGCAGGAAAAATTCATCAACAGATACATTGAGTAACGATACAAGGTCATAGAACACTTGTAAACTTGGGTGCTGCCCTTTATTTTCAATATTTGTTAGATAACGTGGGTCGATTTCGATTATTGCTCCCACTTGTTCACGAGTCAGACCTTGTTTTATTCTTGCTGCTTTAATAGCAAGTCCAAAGGCTCTGAAATCGTACTTATCTTCTTTTTTACGCATAATAAATCACTTCAATACATTTTACTGTTCCTAAAGAGCAAGTAACAGGTATAAGAAAACGTATTGTAAGGTTCACCAGTTCCTATTGTGGTAAAACAACAAATTTATATGCTGCTTAGCGGTAAAGAAAAAAAACCGTTGTTAGCAGTATCGCTTTTTTGCGGCATTTTGAATAAGACGACGGTTATACAGCCGCCGTTTTATTTTTTACCCCTAACGGTGCATACGAACACTAGGTTGTTTTGTTTCAGCGGCTTTAGGAGGTAAGCCGCATGAAAAAATTATATCTTCGTCCTCCTGTGACGTTTGGTATATTCTCAAAAAAATCCATCTAAATGTTGCGGCTCAAATCGCTCTTGAATGTGGTTTTTCACATCATGTAACAGGAATAATTTATAAAGCACAAGATCAGTACATCAGTATTGCCCTTGTGCTTTTTTGGTGCAGAAAACTTTTTAAAAAAGTTTTTCCTATTGGGTATCAAATCACACCCCTACTGGCGAGTGTTAGTGCGAAAAGAGGTAGAAGCCTTTTCGCTTTAGCAACTATCCGCTGGAAAGGAGGTGAGATTATGAAACCATCTTCTTTCGAGAACGCTATCCGACTTCAATTTGATTGTCTGGCTCGCAAAGTTATAGGAACAACCGTAAAGGACTATAACCGTGAGCTTGGCAGACGTGCAAAGCGTGAAACTCCATTCTGTGAGCTATCCGAACTGGAACTAAACCATATCGGAACTTACGACGAATACTCGGTTGAATTTACAGCTTTTGATGTATTTGGTAATGAAGTCCGTATCTATGATGAACGATTATGTGAAGCAATGAAAGAATTAACAGAAAGACGACGTAACATTTTGCTTATGTCTTACTTTCTTGAGATGACCGACGCTGAAATAGCAGAAGTCATGGAAATGGAACGATTTTCCGTTTGTAGAAACAGGCTGCACACATTAAAGCTAATCAAAGATATGTACGAGGAGGGATAAAGCATGATGAAGTCTACAAAGAAGTGTCCGTTATTTTCCACAATCAGCTCGGCTGCTGATGGTGACGAGGCGGCAATCGAAAAGATTTTGAACCATTATGACGCTTACATATCAAAAGCCAGTTTACGCCCGTTCTATGATGAACACGGAAATATGTATATTGTGGTCGATATGGAACTGAAAGGCAGAATACGAGCTGCATTGATTGAAGCGATACTGGGGTTTGAAGTCAAAGTGAAATAAAACATATCGGAGTGTCTAACACCTCATTTCAGCTCCTTTCGTTCTTTGAAAACTGAATAAAACAGACAGATACGTTTGTGATACAGTGAGCCACGGGAACTGTACGCCATGACCTTTTCCAAAAAGCGAGCGACCCACACAGTGATCCGAGAGCGACCTTTGGAAAAGTCGTTTTGCCATGACCTGTATTACAGAATAATGATACGTCCGCATGGTGCGGTTCTGCCCACAGGAATGGGAATGGTTGAGATACCAACGGAGCTTTCCAAAGCCATTTGTCTGTTTCTTACTTTTTAGAATCAATGATTTGCAAGAAATATAAATTTTATAGGGCAAATTTTTTTAATACTTGATATAATGATAGACAAGATATTGAGGTTTCCTTTATCTAGTCTATGGAAAGGAGATTTATGATTACCGTAACAAAAAAAGATTTAATAGAACTAGGTTATGGAACTTCTTTTTCAGCAGATATCATAAGAGAAGCAAAAAAACTTATGATTTCCAAAGGACATACTTACTACCAATCTCGAAAATTGGACAGAGTACCGAGAGAAGCTGTTGAAGAATTATTAGGAATTAAATTTACTGAAAAACAAGATTGATTTGTACTCCTTGCATTTCTATGTAAGGAGTGAAAAATCATGGCAAAAGACCCTATAAAAAAGGCAAATAACGGAACATATTATTTCCGAGCAAACTTAGGTTACAACCCAGTTACAGGAAAACAGATACAGAAATACCGTAGTGGATTCAAAACAAAAAAAGAAGCCAGAGAAGAATACTCAAAACTATTCTTAACATCTGCCGAGGAATTGGAAGAAAAAAATAATACCGTTACTTTTAAACAGTTTATTGAAGAAGTATATCTGCCTTGGTATAAAACACAGGTGAAAGAAAGCACCTATATTAACCGTTGTTCTACTATTCAGAAGCATTTTAAATACTTCTTTAAAATGGCAACAGATGAAATAGAGCCTATCAACGTGCAGAACTGGCAGCTAAAAATGGCAAAAGAGTTTAGTCCAAATTATATTCGTATCGTACAGGGTATGCTTTCTATCGCATTTGACAGAGCCATTGTACTTGGACTTGCAAAAAAGAATCCATCACGAATGATAGGAAATATCAAAAGCAAAAAGACAAAAGTTGATTTCTGGACATTGGAAGAATTTCAAAAAGTAATCTCCCTACTCTACAAAGGCGATTACTACGAACACTATCTGTTTATATCTTTCTGGTTACTGTTTATGACTGGTATGCGTATTGGCGAAGCGGCTGCTTTACAATGGTCGGATATAGACTTTGAAACAGGTATGTTGAGTATCACAAAAACATTGTACTATAAGACAATGAGTGACTATAAATTTGTTGAGCCAAAAACACAAGCAAGTATCCGTACACTTTATATAGACAGTGATACTATCAATGAATTAAAGGCTTGGAAAGAAGTGCAGCAAAAAGTTCTTCCAAAATGTAAACTTGTTCTTAGCTATAATGGTACACCGACCAGCAAGACGACGTTACCGAGAGCTTTAGAAAAACTCGCAAAGCTGGCTGGCGTCCACCGTATCAAAATTCATGCGTTAAGACATTCACACGCTTCTCTTTTAATCAGTATGGGTGAAAATCCCCTGCTTATCAAGGAGCGTTTAGGGCATGAAAAAATCCAGACGACATTAGGAACATATGGACACTTATACCCAAATACGAACCTAGAAGTTGCCAACAAGCTGACTGGTATTCTGCATTATACGCCAGCGTCAGAAAGCGTTGCAAATTATACCAGCAACCAGCACACAGCTATCTATCACAGAGAAGTTGATTAGAAATAATGCAATCCGTAATGCAATGGAAAAAGAAAAAAGCCGTAAAACCCCATAAAATGGGGCTTTACAGCTCACCTCAAACTATTCAAACTCGATTAAAGCAGGCCCGTCTTTAAGGGTTATCACCATTAAAATTTAAGGTCACAATTATATCCAATTATCAATTTAGCCCATAAACAATGGCTTTTTTTTATTTTAGACTAGTTGACAAATTATTTTTATGCTATAATATTCATGGTGTTAGTGGTGTTATGTTAGGAGCGTTATCATGGCTTATTTTTTAAAAAAAACTCGTTTAAAAGGTAGAACTTATTTGTCTATTGTTGAAAGCTTTTATGATGGTAATAAGAAAGGTACTGCTCATAAAGTTTATAAATCTTTATCATCTATTGAAACATTAAAGAAAAATGGAATAGATGATCCTATTTCCTATTACCAATCAGAAGTTGATAAATTAAATAAAGAAAGAGAATTAAAAAAGGTAGAACTTATTAGTGAAGAATCTCCTGTTAGGTATTTAGGTTATTTTTTAGCTAAAGCTGTAATGAATAAATTAGATGTTGAGAAAGTGTTCCATTTATTTAAAATAAATACAAATTTTGAATTTGATTTATATGAAATATTCTCTTCTTTAATTTATGCTAGACTAGTTAAGCCATGTTCTAAATATAAAAGTTTTCATGATGTAATACCTTATCTTGGCAATAAGGTTAATTTCACATACTATCAATTACTAGAGGCCTTACGATACTTTGGATGTAATTATGAAAAGTTTGTAGAATTATTTACGAAAGCTACTAAACAAAAATATGATTTAAATACTGATACCACTTATTTTGATTGTACTAACTTTTATTTTGAGATTGATAAAGAAGATAATTTTAGAAGAAATGGCCCTTCTAAAGAAAATAGAAAATGCCCAATTGTTGGACTAGCCTTATTACTTGATGCCAATCAAATTCCAATTGGTATGAGAATGTATCCTGGTAACGAATCAGAAAAGCCAGTTTTAAGAGAAATAATTAAAGATTTAAAAAATCAAAATAACATAACTGGTAAAACAATACATGTAGCAGACAAAGGGTTAAATTGTGCTAAGAATATATACGCAGCGAAGAAAAATGGTGATGGCTATTTATTCTCTAAATCTGTAAAAATGTTACCAGAAACTGAGGAAACATGGATTCTATTGAAAAACGATTATAAATCAGTTAAGGATAATGATGGTAATGTTCTATTTTACTATAAATCATGTATCGATACTTTCCCTTATAATTATACTGATGACACTGGGAAGACACTCAAATTAGAATTAAGGGAAAAAAGACTTGTCACATATAATCCATCATTAGCTAAAAAGAAACATTTTGAAATAGACAGAATGGTTGAAAAAGCTAAAGGATTATGTGCTTCAAAAGCTAAAAAGGATGAATATGGCGAATCATCAAAATACGTTGATTTTAAAGGCAAAGATGGTTCAAATGTTAAAGTATCCATAAACGAAGATAAGATTAAGCGTGATAAAAAATTAGCTGGGTTTAATATCTTAGTTACATCTGAAACTAACATGAATGATAAAGACATATATGACATATATCATAATCTTTGGAGAATTGAAGAATCATTTAGAATTATGAAAACTGACTTAGATGCTAGACCAGTATATGTTCAATCAGAAGAATCAATCAAAGGTCATTTCTTAATTTGTTATGTTGCAGTATTACTTGAAAGGATACTTCAATTTAAAATATTTGAAAACAAATATTCTTCAAATGAATTTTACAATTTCTTTAAAGACTATAAAGTTATTAAAGGGAAAAATGAGTACACAAACATCACAAATGACACTCCGTTTATAAAGCATATTGCAGCATTTACAAACCTTCCTTTAAGAAATTTATATCTATCAACTGCACAATTCGAAAGAATTTTAAAATACAAATTATAACTTAAAAATGTTGAGACAATTCTTTACATAAAGATTTAATCTCAACATTTTAATTTATATAACAATTATCATTTTAAGAGTTAACACCATTTTTGATATGTTTACCCTTAAAGTCAGGTATTATACTAAAATTATTTTTTAATTACAATACTTTTTAGTGAAATTATTATTACTATTTCTCTATAAATAACACTTTTCTAGCTATAATTTAACTCTTATTTCATTTTCTAGCACTACGCCATATAATATCTCCTCATTTCTTCAAAAAAACTATTTTTCTTTATTTATTATCATTCATTTTATTTGCATAATCTCATAATTTTTTTTAGAATAATATTATATGAGAAAAGTTAAAGAAAGGTGTTTATTTAAAACTATGAAAGTATTATTTATTGAATATCCAAAATGCAGTACATGTATAAAAGCAAAAAAAACATTATTGTCTTTACCAATTGAATTTGAAGATCGCCATATCGTAGAAAATACTCCTTCTTATGATGAATTAAAAAAATGGTGGAAGCAAAGTAATCAACCATTAAAAAATTTTTTTAATACAAGTGGCAAATTATATAAGGAAATGAATTTAAAAGAAAAATTACCAACAATGAGTGAAGATGAAAAGCTTCATCTTTTAAGTCAAAATGGGATGTTAATTAAACGTCCTTTATTGATTACAGATCATGAAGTCATCATTGGGTTTAAAGAAGATAACTATATTAAAGTATGTTCATAATAGCTTGTTTATGATATATTAGAACTAATAAATTGGGGTGAATAAAATGAAATTAGGAGAATCATTAGAAGATTATCTAGAAACATTATTAATCTTAGAAGAAACGGGCCGTATTCGTTGTGTAGATGTTGCACACCGTATGGATGTTTCAAAACCTAGTGTAAATAAGGCAATGAATGTCTTAAAAGAAAAAGGATACGTAATGCAACAAAGTTATGGTGATATTTTTTTAACAGATGCTGGACGTAGTGTTGCAAAGGCTGTATTACAACGTCATCATGTAGTACACGATTTCTTAAGAAACATTTTAGGAGTATCTGATCAAAATGCAGAACAAGACGCCTGCCATATCGAACACGTTATAAGTGAAGAAACCTTTCAAAAATTAATTGAATTTACTGCAAATTATAAAGACAAATAAAATAAATCCCTGTAATGGAATCCTACCATCACAGGGATTTGTTATTTTTTAAATACTTTAATATAATTTTCTTCTAGTTGATCTGCTAAAGTTTTTTCATCCATTTCTTTAATTTCACAAAGTTTTTGAAATGTAACATTTGCGTACATTGGTTCATTTTGTTTTCCACGATATGGATGTGGTGTTAAATATGGACTATCTGTTTCTACGAATAAACGATCACAAGGAATTCTTTTTGCAACCTCTGGTGCTCCTCTAGAATTTTTAAATGTTAATGGACCTCCATAAGAAATATAGAATCCTACTTTCATTAATTCTTGTGCTGTTTCATAACTTCCACTATAACAATGAATAATTCCTTTTAATGGTGCATATTTCTTTAACACATCTACTGTATCTTTCGTAGCTTCACGCATATGAATCAAAACTGGTTTATCATATTTCTTTGCTAATTCAAGTTGCTTACGAAATCCTACAATTTGATCTTCTTTTGTAACATCATCCCAATGATAATCCAATCCAATTTCACCAACTGCAATTAATTTATCATCTCTCAATAGCATTTCTAATTTTTGATAATCTTTCTCTTTAAAATTATATAAATCATTTGGATGAAATCCTAACGCAACATCAAATATTTCTGTTTCTTGTTCTTTTAATTTCATTGCACGTTCATATTCTTGAAAATTCGTACATACAACCAACATTCTTTTTATATGATGTTCTTTTGCATGTTCAATAATTGTTTCAACCTGATCATATAACATATCGCATGTAATATGACAATGCGTATCTGTAATATAATATTCCATATAAATCCTTCCTTATTTTCCTAAGCAAAAATTAGAGAATAATGTATCAAGTAAATCTTCTCTGTGTACTTCACCTAATATTTCTTTTAATGAAGTATATGCTTCTTGAATATCAATTTCAACAAGATCGAGTTCTAATCCCATTTCAATTGCCTCTTTTGCAGACAACATATTTTTTCTTGCCTTCATCATAAATGAAATTTGTCTTTCATTTCCAAGAACAGGTTCTTCAGCCACTAATTTATGAATATCAAATAATCGATGAATTTCATTAATTAATGGTTCTATTTGTTTCTGTTCTGCTGAAATGCTAATACCTTCTTTTACTTCATATAAATCATTTTTATTATAAACAATGATTCTTGTTTTATCTTCCGTCATCTCAATTAATTTTTGATCTTCTTCATCTAATTCAGCACCAGCTTCTAATACTAAAATAACAAGTTTTGCATCTTGAATCGCTTTTAGACTTCTTTCGATGCCTATTTTTTCGACAATATCTGTTGTATCTCGAATTCCTGCTGTGTCAATCAAATTTAATGTTAATCCATCTAAATGGATATGTCCTTCTACAATATCTCTAGTTGTTCCTGCAACATCAGTAACGATTGCTTTATCTTCTTCTAATAATGCATTTAGTAAACTACTTTTTCCCACATTAGGTTTTCCAACAATCGCTGTAGGTATTCCTTCTTTTATAATTTGTCCACTTTCTGCACGAGATAATATTTTATCGATTTCCTTTAACCATTTTTCAACCTTTGGCAAAATGATTTCATTACTCAACATTTCTACATCATCATATTCTGGATAATCAATGTTGACTTCAATATTTGCGATAATATCTAATATTTCTTGAATAAATGGTTCTAGAAGTTTTTTAACACTTCCTCTTATTCCATGCATAGCTAATTTTCTACTTTCGTTAGAATCTGCCAAAATCATGTCGTTGATTGCTTCTGCTTGCGTCAAATCAATTCTTCCGTTTAAAAAAGCTCTTCTTGTAAATTCTCCTGGTTCTGCAAGTCTTGCTCCTTGCATTAAACATATTCTTAATATTTTTTTTGTAACATATCTTCCACCATGACAATTAATTTCTACAACATCTTCTCTTGTGAAAGTTTTAGGGGCCTTAAAAACAGAAATCAATACTTCGTCAATTTCTTCTTTTGTAACTGGATCTATAATATATGCATAATTAATTGTATGACTTGCTTTTTTAGATAAATCAATTGAGCACATAGAATTTGCAATTTCTATAGCTTCATCACCACTCATACGAATAATGGAAATTGCTCCATCTACTGCTGCAGTTGAAATTGCTGCAATTGTATCTGTTAACACAATAACACCTACCTTTATCTTGTATATTGTATCATGTAATTTTATAGATTGACATGTTTATAAATTATTTTTATATTTTATTAATGAATCGTAAGAATTTTAAATAGTAAAAAGATTAAAAAAAAGGTATAATAGACATGTTTATCTTAGAAAGGTGTTATTATGGAAAAAAATATTAAAAGAAAAAAAGCGTTTTATAAACAACTTGACTTTTATTTATTATTATTGAATACAATACTTACTGTTGGTGTTCTAGTTCAAATATTTTTATTAAATGTGTTACCATTAAAATATTTTGCGATTATTTCAATTGTATTAATCGGTATTACATTAATGCTAAACTATGCGTTAATCAATAGAAAACTTTCTCATTTAAATAAGATTATCGTGAAGATAGTTATTATTATACTTTGTATTTTATTAAGTGCTGGAAACTGGTATATATTTAAAACAAATGACTTATTATTTAGTATGATGAGTCGTAAAGAACTTGCCATTATATCTGTTGTAACTATGAAAGATAGTGACATTGATGAAATTAATGATTTAAAAGGCAAAACACTTGGAGCAATTAATATTGGTGATGTCGAAAAACAATATGAAGCTTTAGCGGATATTGAAAAAACACTAGATTCAGAAATAGAGCTTCAAAAATATACATCTTACAAAACTTTTGCAGATGACTTATACAATGGAAATGTAGATGCAATTCTTTTAAACGAATCATCTAGAGAACAATTTAAAGAAAACCACAAAGACTTTGATGAAAGAACAAAAATCATCAAAAGCTTCAAATACGAGAAAGATTCAAAAGATATCGCAAAAAGCGTAAAAATAACAGAAGAACCATTTAACGTTTATATCTCAGGAATGGATACACATGGTTCGCTTGCAACAACTTCTCACTCTGATGTAAATATGATTGTTACAATCAATCCTAAAACACATCAAATTTTAATGACAGGTATTCCTCGTGACTTGTACATCCCTCAAGTTTGTCAAAAGAATCAAACAGATAAATTAACACATAGTGGTGCATTTGGATTAGATTGTACAGTTGAATCTGTAGAAAATTATTTTAATATCGATCTTAATTATTATGTAAAAGTTAATTTCTCTAGTGTTGAACAAATCGTAGATGCCTTAGGTGGTATTACCGTTCATTCTGATTATGACTTCGTAACAGTTAAAAACAAAATTCCTATCCATAAAGGAGAAAACTATTTAAACGGACTTGAAACTTTATCCTTTGTTCGTGAACGTAAATCATTTGCGGATGGAGATCAACAAAGAAGTAGAAATCAAATGGTTGCATTAGAAGCTATTATCAACAAAGCTTTATCTCCTGCAATCATTACAAAATATCCTAAATTAATGAGTGCTGTCAATGGTTCTTTCCAAACCAATATGACACAATATGAAATGACAAATTTCGTAAAAAATCAACTTGAAACAATGGCTTCTTGGGACATTAAACAAATTCAAGTTGGTGGTGCAGGAGAAACTTCATGGTCTCCTGCAAATGGATTCTATTGCTGGGTTTTAGTTCCAAATGAAGATACAATTAAAAATGCAGTAAATTTAATCAATAAAGTTCATAATGGTGAAAAACTTACAAAAGAAGATATTAATAATCAAAAAGCATTAGTATTAACTGCTGGATAAATAATGTATTATGAAGGTTATATGAATTTTAACTATTTATATAACCTTTTTATATAGAATTTATTATCAAATTAAATTTAAAATCGTTTGTTCTATGATATATTTAATTTAGATAAAAGGATATAATATCAATATATTTACTAAATGAAAGGAAGAATTATATGAAATTAGACACTACTTTAATTGAAGCATTTTTAAATGATCAACCTTTAAATCATACATTTCCTTATGATTTTATAAAAACATTTGCAGCACCTAGTTCTAAAAGAAAAGATGTTGTAAAAGAACTAACATCTCAATTAAAAAATATTCTAGATGATTTTCCACAATTTAATCATAACCTTTGGAACCGTTTATTTAATGATTCTTCTGCAGTCTTAGATACTATTTATGTTCTTCCTGTTGTTGGAGAAACAACATCGTATGCGCACGTAGAAAAAAAAGATAATAATTATTATATTATCATTGATTTAATTAAAATTGCTGATTTTACAAGAATTGTTTCTCAAATGGTTTATATTTTAAATAATTATTTAATTAATGAAATTACCAAAATATGCATTTTACATAAATTCCCAGTTTCTTCAAAATCCTATATTGATATTTTGAATGAAATGGTGTTTGCCCACGGATTAGCAAATTGGTTAGCTTGGAACGAGGACTATAAACAGTATAAATTTCAATCAAGTCGCTATGATTCGCACAAAGAAAAAGCATTTGGCTTATTAGCACAAGCTGTTCAAATTGAAAACAAAGCAATTCAACATAAAATCATCATAGATATTTTACATAGTGATTTTTGGGATCAATTCCCTGCTATTGCAGGTATGTTTTATTTTGATGATACTTATCATGATTTAAGAGAAGAAGGTATCTTATTGCTTTTCAAACGGGGTCCAAAAGATATTATTAAAACAATCTACAATTCATAAAAAAACGTTGTGTATGAAATATCATACATAACGTTTTTTAATATTATTCATTATTCAGCGTAATGAGATACGATTGGACTAACTGGACGATCTTCTTCCATAGCACGAATTACATCAGCTAAAATACTACCAACTGATAATACTTTCATTTCTGGATATAATGCTGCTTTTTCATCTTGTTCAATTGTGTTTGTACAAATGAATCCTGATAATTTACTATTTTTCAAACGGTCGATTGCAGGTCCACTTAATACACCGTGGATACATGATGCATATACAGCAGTTGCTCCTTTTTCGTATAACATATCAATACCAGCAACTAATGTACCAGCTGTATCAACGATATCATCGATTACAACTGCAACTTTTCCTTCTACGTCACCAATGATATTCATAGCTTCTGCTACGTTTGGTTTTGGACGACGTTTATCGATAATTGCTAAAGGTGCATGTAAAATTTCTGCTAATTTACGAGCACGTGTAGTTCCACCATGGTCTGGTGATACAACTACGATATTGTCTAAGTTCATTTCTTTGAAATATTTTCCGATAATAGGGATTGCTGAAATATCATCTGCTGGAATATCAAAGAACCCTTGGATTTGAGTTGCATGAAGTTCCATTGTAATTACACGGTGAGCTCCAGCTCTTTCTAATAAATCTGCAATTAATTTTGATGTAATTGGTTGTCTTGGTTTTGCTTTACGATCTTGACGAGCATAACCATAATAAGGCATTACCACAGTGATATGGTGTGCACTTGCACGTTTACATGCATCGATTGCAATTAAAACTTCCATAATGTTACTTGAAACTGGTGCACAAGTAGATTGAACGATATATACGTTTTTACCACGTACAGATTCTCCTAATTCAACCATGATTTCTCCATCTGAGAAATGTTTAACATCGCATTTTCCTAATGGCAATCCTAATTGATCACAAATTTCTTTTGCTAACCCTGTGCTAGATGTTAATGCAATAACTATTGTTTTGTTTTCCATTATTTTATTCTATCCTTTCCTATTTATTTTTATACTTCGTACCATAGCCTTTTACTACAGTTTGACGAGATCGAGCAATTCCCATATCTCCATCTTTGACTGATGAGGTAATCGTAGAACCTGCTGCTAATAATGCACTTTTCCCAATTGTAACTGGTGCAATCAAATTACAATTACTTCCTATAAATGCATCATCTTCTACAACTGTACGGTATTTGTTTTTACCGTCATAATTTACAGTAACTACCCCGCACCCGAAATTAACGCGTTCACCAACATCACTATCTCCAATATATGTTAAATGAGCACATTTACTTCCATTTCCAAAATTTGAATTTTTAAATTCAACAAAATTTCCAATACGACAATTGTTCCCAATCACTGTATTGTTTCGTAAATGAGACATAGGTCCAACAGTGGATCCTTCTCCAACTTTACTATCAACTACTTTGCTACTATCAATTTTTACATTGTTTTCTATAATTGCATTACATAAATATGAATTTGGTAAAATTGTTACATTTGAACCAATTTTTGTATTTCCTTGTAAATGTACATTTGGATAAATAACTGTATCAGATCCTATTTCAACATCAACATCAATATATGTGTTTTCAGGATCTAAAATTGTTACACCATTTACCATATGTTTATGATTTACATGTTTTTTTAACCATACATTTGCTTTAGCCAAATCAACACGATCATTTACACCCATTGTTTCATCGTTATCTTCTACTACCATAGCATTTACTTTTTCACCCTTGCGGTTAAAAATTTCTACTAAGTCTGTTAGATAATATTCATTCTGAGCATTATTTGTTGTAATATTTTTTAATCCATCAAATAATTTTTGAGTCTTAAAGCAGAAAATTCCAGTATTGATTTCATTTACTTCCAATTCATCCTTACTACAATCTTTTGCTTCAACAATTTTTTCTACCATGCCATCTTCATTACGAATAATTCGGCCATAATTTCCACCTTTTTCAAGTACACTTGTTAAAACTGTACATGCGTAATCTTTATTCGCTTCAAATGCATTTAAAATTGTTTCTTTCTGAATACATGGTCCATCTCCACATAATACAATTGTATCTCCATCTTCATGTTCTAAGACATTTGCCTGCATAACTGCATGACCTGTTCCTAGTTGAGGTTCTTGTAAAGCATATTCAACACTATCTTTTAAATATTCTTTAACACTTTCTGCTCCATGTCCAACAACAACTACAATACGATCAACATTGGCAGCTTTCAAAGTTGAAACAATATGTCCAATCATTGGTTTATTCAACACTGGATGCATAACTTTACATAAAGACGATTTCATTCTGGTACCTTTACCAGCAGCTAAGACAATCGCAGATCTCATAAAAAATTACCTCCACTATTATTTTAACAAAAAATAGCCTCAAAAAAAAGACATAAAGCCTATTTACTACGTAATTCATTTATATATTTAAAACATTTTTGTTAAAAATGTAAAAAGTATCTATATTTATTTAAAATTTGCTATATTAGTATTTCTGGTATTTCGATGATTATACAAAATTCATTATTTTCTTCAATGATTTTAACATTTCCATTCATATCAAAAACCATCTTTTTTACGCTTTTTAATCCAATTTTAGAACTTTCTTCATTGCTTTTTTCTTTAATTGTATTCTTTACTTCTAAAATCACATTTTGATTTTTTTTATACAAATGAATTTGTACTATTCCTTGAGCATATTTTCTAATATTAGAAACTAAGTTATCTAAAATTCGTTGCCATAAACTTGTATCAGATAATATTTGATATTGGTGTTCATCAATTTGTAAATCAATTTCAAACCCCATATCAATCAATTCTAATCCAAACTCTTCAATCATTGCGTTAAACTGATTGGATGTCATATTGGTAAGAGTAACATCCTCATCTTGTGCATAAATCATAAAATGCATAAATAATCGATCTGACATTTCTTTGATTTGCTCAGCTTTTAATTTACTTTTTTTTATATAAGAATCTCTTTCTGATTCATTTTTATATATCTTCATATCTAAAATATCTAAATATCCTAATAAAGAAGTTAGTGGTGTTCTTAAATCATGACTCATTGCTGTAACTAAATCATGATTTGCTTCTTTTGCTTCTTTTTCTCTTTGAATATTTCGTTTTAAAATCACTCGTAATTCATTTAATTGTTTTGCTAAATCATTTAATTCGTCTTTTCCCCTATAAATAATAGGATGTGTATAATCTCCACTTTCCATTAATTTCATTTCATCTTCAATCATATAAACAAATCGAATCTTCTTGTTAATAAAACGCATGACAACTAGAATAAAAATGATACAACATAAGATAATTATGAGTGTCAAATATAATTCCATAAACCATACACCTTGATAAGGATATACCGTTAAATTATATTCTCCATCATAAAATTTTAACGTGTAAAATTCAAAATCTGGGAAATACAACATCAATGATAATGAAGATGTTTGAATATATACATTTTTTTCTAATGGACTTAAATAATTTGCAAAAGAAGATCCTGTATCATCATACAATTGCATTGTTAAATATTTATATTCCTTCATTTCATTTAATATTTTTTTACGATCTTTTTTTGATATCTTTTTCGTTGTAATTTTTCTTTGTAAATCATCTACTGCATCCTGCGTTGATTGTATAATATCTGTATTATCAATCACAAAATGAAATACACGATATCGAATTTGAAATAAAAAGCCAAATAATAATCCACATGAAATTAAAGTTATTAAGACTAAAGTTACGAATTTAATAGTTAATTTTGAAATTTTCTTATTTTTAATCAAAACGATATCCCTTTCCCCAAACAGTTCTAATATATTTTGGATTTGCTGGATCTACCATCAATTTTTTTCTTAAATTTCGAATATGTACCATAATTGTATTGTTTGCTGTATATAAATATGGTTCATCCCAAATCTGCTCATATAACTCTTTATTAGAAAATACTTTTTTTGGATGCATAATTAACAATTCTAAAATTTGAAATTCAATATCTGTTAAATTTACTTCTTTATCATTCATCCATACTTTTCTATTTTCTTTATCAAATTTTATATCTTTTCTTACAAAACAACTATCTTGATTTGGCTTTTCGTTACCTTTATATACAAAGTATCTTCTTAACAATGCCTTTACTCTTGAAATTAATTCGCTATAAGAAAATGGTTTTATTAAATAATCGTCTGCCCCACTATGAAAACCTAATTCTTTATCTTCTTCTAAAGTCTTTGCAGTCAAAAATAAAATAGGAATATTAGTTAACTCTCTTATTTTTTCACATGTTTTATATCCATCGATACCTGGCATCATAATATCTAAAATTATAATGTCTTGATCTTGGCATAATGAAATTGCATCATCTCCGTTATCTGCTTCGCTAACAATATATCCTTCATTTGTTAATAAAATATTTACGACTTCTCGTATTTCTGCATTATCATCTACTATCAATACACGATATGCCATAATTTCACCTACTTTTTTCCTAATTTTATTATAATGGATTCCTTTTAAAACGCTAGCTTTCTTATGTATATTAAGATTTTTTAAGAAAGAATATTGTTATAATTTTTCTCTCATATGTAAAAATAAGTGAGGTTGCCCTCACTTTTTAATCCCTATTTTAAGGTATTTAGTATATCTTTCATTCGTTTTGCTAATCCTTTTGTTTTTTCAACACTTAAACTACATATAGCAACTCGAATTCCTTTATTTACCTTAACCGTATAGATATCATGTTTCATTAATTCTTCATGGAATTGATCTCGCAATTCATTAGAATCCATAGCTACTGTGACAAAAAATCCTTCTTTATATGGATAATGTTTCAATCCACATGCATCTGCTTCTGTTGTGAAAATAGAGCTTCGCTCTTTTAATAGCTGTACATATATATCTTTTTCTTTCATATATGCATCATAATTTGTTGTTGTAACATAAGTAAAATTTTCCATGGCTGCATTTGGAATATTACTCCAATTTGCTCTTGCTGCTTTTTCTAAAACTATTTCTACTTCTCTTACACTTTCTTGTTGTTTCGCTAAGATAACTGCAGCACCACAACGTAATCCATAAGAAGTTAATGCTTTACTACAACTAAATGCAACGATTACCATAACATTTTCATTAATTTCATCAAATGTTGTCATATAATCACGACTATCTTTTAAATTATATGAATAATCAATATATGCTATATCATTTAATAAAACCACTGGTCCTTGTTTTCCACATTCATTTAAAAATGCTACAACTTCTTTCCACTCATCGATACTTAATGAATATCCTGTAGGATTATGACATGGATCATTCATAACTACTAACAATTTATGCTGTTGTTCCATTACTTCACTACATACTTGTTTAAAACTTGCTAAATTAAAATGATTTTCTTCAAATAAAGAATAAGTCTTTACTTTTAATCCATCCATAGTTGCCATTAGTTTATAGCTTCCCCATGCAATCTCTGGTAAAACAACTGTTTCATCACAATCTAGTAGTTCTTCTAATGTTATAGAAATTGCTCCTGTTCCACCAGGTGTAGCAATAACACTGTGTTGAAGTTTTTTAATTTTATCCTCACATACCCAATCATATACTTGTTTGCGGAAAGATTCGTTTCCAACAAAGCTTTGAGCGTACGCTGCTTTTACTTCTTTTTTGATTTCATTATAAGGAGTAAATACACTGTCAAATGCAACAATCGATTCTTCTTCATTATAAAGTGATCCAATCGTAGCATCGATAACATTTTCTTTTCCTCTTTGTTCTTTTGCTGCTTTTGCTTTTTTCACAATAGCAAATACTGTATCTTCAATTGGTGTTGTATTTGCTTTTTCTTTTACAAATTTCATTCTATTTTCCTTCTTTCTGTTTACTATGATAAGTTCCAAGCACTTTGACTTTTTTACATACATTCGCTAATTCATCTAATAATACATGAACATTTTGATCTTGCATATGACCATCAATTTCTATGTAAAAATAATATTCCCATGAAGAATATTTAACCGGTCTAGATTTAATACTTTCCATATTAAATCCAGCACTTGCAATAATATTCATTGCTTTTGCTAACGCACCTGCCTCATGATTTGTAATAAATGCTAATGCAATACGATCATGTGTATGATTCATGTCTTTGCTTACGATAATAAATCTAGTTGTATTATCTTTATTCGTATTTATATTCTCTTCAATAATTTCTAGTCCATATACCTCTGCATTTTCTTTTGCAGCAATTGCTGCCTTTGCTTTATCCTTACATCTTGCCACATATTCTGCAGCCATTGCTGTATTTGGATATGGAATTGTTTCCCAACCTCTTCCTTTTAAAAATAATTGAGACTGTTCAATTGCTTGATCTTTTGAATATACTTTTTCGATATCCTTAATAGTTGCACCTTTAACTCCTAATAAATTTTGAGAAATCGGTAAATCATAAATATTATTTATATAGATGGAATGCTCCATCAATAAATCTAATACCTCTCCAACTTCCCCAGTATATGAATTTTCAAAAGGAATAACCGCATATTTAATTTTCTCATTTTCAACAGCATTGCATAAAGACTGAAAACTAGGATAGTTTTTATATTGATAATTAGGAAATATTTTCTTTGTAGCAAAATATGAAAATGCCCCTTCAATTCCTTGATATCCAACTTTATTTTCACATAGTATTTGATTTTGATATTTGCGTGATGTTGCCATAAGATCTTGTATAAATGTTTGATATGAACTCTTATATTTTTCTTCTTTAATATATTGAAGATTATGTGCAATCACAAATTGTTCTCTATTTGTATCTAAGATTGGTAAATGATGTTCTTTCTTATATTGAATCACATCTTCAACAGCTCTCATTCTTGCTTCAAATAGATTTGCCATTTGTTGATCAATTTCATTAATTTTTTTACGTGCCTCTTCTAATTTTGTCATCCGTACACCTCTTTTTCTAGTGAATTATACATCATAATATTATGGTACAGTAAAAATTATATCATTATTTTTTGAAAACTTCGATATTGTTTTCAGAAATATTTATCATTTTTTTCAAAAATTTACTTTATATTATTGCTTTTTCAAATTAATTATATTATGATATTGTCGAATGGAGTGATTACATGCTATTTAATCGATATTATTATTACTGTTAATAATCGTTATAAAGCCACAATGTATGGTTCTTTTTCACTTCATTATAACGATTCACAACTGAAGCATCAATTCGATTGATGCTTTTTTTCATTTAAGGAGGGACTTTATGAAATTAAATATCAATTTAAAAAATGCACAATATCCTGTTTATTTAGAAAGAGGAATATTATCTAAAATATCTCAATATGTTAATCTACAAAGAAAAATCATGATCATTACAGATACAAATGTTCCTAAAAATTATGCAACTACCCTTCAATCACAATGTAAAGAATCTTATATTTATCGTATCCAAGCATCTGAACATTCCAAATGTTTAAGCGTATTTGAAGATATTTGTAGAACATTATTAAAATATCACTTTTCTAGAAATGATTGTATTATCGCTTTAGGCGGAGGTGTAGTTGGAGATTTATCAGGTTTTGTCGCATCTAGCTATATGAGAGGAATTGATTTTATTCAAGTACCTACGACCACACTATCCCAAATTGATAGTAGTATTGGTGGAAAAGTTGCGATTAATTTAGATGATACAAAAAATATTATTGGTGCTTTTTATCAACCAAAAGCTGTGTTTATTGATTTTGACACCCTAAAAACTTTACCAAGAAGGCACTACTATAATGGTCTGGTTGAAGCATTAAAAGCTGGATTAATTTATGATAAAAAACTCTTTGATATTTTTGAAAACACTAATATTGATGATCACTTAGAAGAAATCATTTATCGCTCCTTATGTGTAAAAAAAGATGTTGTTGAAAAAGATGAAAAAGAAATGGGATTACGTAAAATATTAAATTTTGGACATACCATCGGACATGCTATTGAAAGTTACTTTGACTTAACAACATATTATCATGGAGAATGTGTTGCATTAGGTATGTTATATTTTATAGATGAAGATATTAAAAAACAACTACTCCCTATTTATGAAAAAATGCATTTATCTCAAAACGTATCCTATAATAAAGAAAAAGTATTTCAGTATATAAAAAATGATAAAAAAGCATCTGGTAATTTAATTACTACAGTACAAGTAAAACAAATAGGAAAAGCAATCTTAGTTCCTATGGATTTACAACAAATCTATCAGATTTTGAAAGGATAAGTAATATGAAAAATACATTTGGAAATCAATTCACAATTACTTTATTTGGAGAAAGCCATGGTGAAGCAATCGGAGCAGTAATAGATGGTTTAGCCAGTGGAATTCAACTTGATTTATCATTCATAAATCAGATGATGCAAAAACGTAAAGCAAAAGGAAACATTTCTACAAAACGACATGAGAGTGATGAAATACAAATTGTTAGTGGATATTTTAATGGTTATACAACTGGTACCCCTCTAACCATATTAATTAAAAATGAACAAAATCACAGTAAAGACTATGAAAAGACTAAAGATTTACTTCGTCCTTCTCATGCTGACTATACTGCAGATTTAAAATATAATGGATATCAAGACTATCGAGGAGGTGGACACTTTAGCGGAAGAATCACTGCACCATTAGTTGCATGTGGTGCAATTGCTATGCAAGTATTAAATCAAAAAGGAATTTTTATTGGTTCCCATATTAAACAATTGCATCATATATCGGATATTTCTTTTGCTAGCGATGAAAAAATTTTAGAGCAACAAATCAAAAAAATGAATCAAAGTGATTTTGCAGTACTTGATTCTGATAAAAAACAACAAATGATTTCTCATATCGAAGAAACTGTGAAACAAAAAGATAGCGTTGGTGGAATTTTAGAAAGCGCCATTCTCCATGTTCCGTTAGGTATTGGTGAGCCATTCTTTGATTCCATCGAAAGTAGACTAAGTCACTTACTATTTAGTGTTCCTGCCGTAAAAGGCGTAGAATTTGGTTTAGGTTTTAATTTTGCGAACCATTATGGAAGTGAATGTAATGATGAATTTATTTATCAAGACAATCAAATTAAAACTCGCACAAACTTTAATGCTGGTATTAATGGAGGAATCAGCAATGGAATGCCAATTCTTTTAAGAACAGTAATCAAACCTACCCCATCCATTTTTAAAGAACAACATACTGTAAATAAACAAACATTAGAAAATACAGTATTATCTATACAAGGTCGTCATGATCCTGCAATCATACATCGTGCAAGAATCGTAATTGACAGTGTTCTTGCAATTGGTATATTAGATATGATTATGGAACATGAAGCAACATTATCAATGAATAAATAGGAGGAATAAACAATGATTATAACAATGAAAAAAACTGCAAATCATGCAGAAATTGATAAAATTATGACTACATTCAAAAACCAAGGTTTACAAGTACATGAAAGTATTGGTGAAAACTACCGTATCTTCGGTCTTGTAGGAGATACTAGCAAAGTAGACCCAAAACGTTTAGAGGCTAACCCTTTAGTAGAAGATGTTGTACGTGTATCTTCTCCTTATAAAAAAGTTAGTCGTATGTTTCATCCAGAAGATACTATTGTAGAAGTTAATGGAATTAAAATTGGAGGCAAAGAAAAAATTGTTGTCATCGGAGGGCCTTGTAGTGTTGAAGGTGAAGACATGGTTGTAAATATTGCTAAAGAAGTGAAAGATGCAGGTGCTTGTATGCTTCGTGGAGGAGCTTATAAACCACGTACTTCCCCATATGCATTTCAAGGTATGGGAACAGATGGAATTCTTGCATTAGCTGAAGCAAGAAAACAAACAGGTTTACCAATTGTTACTGAGTTAATGAGTGCTGATAAATTAGATGAATTTATCGAACATGTAGATATTATTCAAATTGGTGCTAGAAATATGCAAAATTTTGAATTATTAAAAGCTGTTGGAAGAACGAAAAAACCTATTCTATTAAAACGCGGACTTGCGAATACAATTGAAGAATGGTTAATGAGTGCTGAATATATCTTAGCAGAAGGAAATCCAAATGTTATTTTATGTGAACGTGGAATTCGTACCTTTGAAAAATATACAAGAAATACTTTGGATTTAAGTGTAGTTCCAATCATTAAGAAAAAGACACATCTTCCTATCATTATTGATCCAAGTCATGCAACTGGTGATTGGGAATTGGTAGAACCTGCTTCTTTAGCTGCTATTGCTGCTGGTGCTGATGGTTTAATTATTGAAGTACATGATCAACCTGAATGTGCATGGAGTGATGGAGCTCAATCCTTAAAACCTAAACACTTCAAAGAATTAATCAACAAATGTAGCAAAATTGCAAATGTAATTGGGAGAGATATGTAATGAAAGTAAAAATTTTTCCTTCTGAGTGCAATGGAAAAATTCACATTCCTCCTAGCAAATCAATGGCACATAGAGCAATTATTTGTGCTTCTTTAGCAAATGGAAAAAGTACCATTTCTAATGTGGCTTTTTCCAAAGATATTTTGGCAACCATTGATGGAATGAAAAATTTAGGGGCAACCATCAACATAGAAGACAACACTTTATATATTGAAGGAATTAAAGACTTTCAACATATCAAAAGTCCTATTATAGACTGTAACGAATCCGGTTCTACCTTACGATTTTTAATTCCTATCTTCTCATTAACAAACCAAGAAATTACATTTACAGGAAGTAAACGTTTATTAGAAAGACCGTTATCTATTTATCAAAAAATATTTCAAGAACACCATCTCGATTTTATTCAAGATGGTTCTAAAATTCAAATACATCAATCTATAAAAGCACAAGAATATACAATTCAGGGAAATATTAGTTCTCAATTTATTAGTGGATTATTATTTACTCTACCTTTATTAGAAAGTGATTCTATTTTACATATCCTTCCTCCTTTTGAATCAAAATCTTATATCGACTTAACTATTCAAATGTTAGAAAAATTTGGAATATCTATCCAATTTAAAGATTCTCATACAATCATGATTCCAGGAAATCAATCTTATCACCCTTATTTATATACCGTTGAAGGAGATTATTCTCAATTTGCTTTCTTTGCAGTATATGCTGCAATTTCGAATACTTTAGAGATTACAGGTGTATCTTTAGATTCAAAACAAGGTGATAAAGAAATTATTCCAATCTTAAATTCATTCGGAGTAAAGATTGAACCATTAGAAAATGGATATAAAATTTATAAAAGTAATTTAATTGGTCATGATATAGATTTAGCTAACTGTCCAGACTTAGGTCCTATTCTTTGTGTTCTCGCGATGTATTCCCTAGGAAATACTCATATTTACCATGCGAATCGATTACGTATTAAAGAATGTGATCGAATTTATGCAATGGAAACAGAATTAAAGAAATTTGGTGTTTCTATTTCTTCTAGCGAAGACGATATTTATATTAAACATTGTCAACATCCTGTATGCGTAAAAGAATTATTTGGACATAATGATCATCGTATTGTTATGGCTTTAACTATTGCATCTGCATGTAGTACATCTTCAACAACCATTCTAGATGCACATGCAATT
>RCNI01000340.1_pt1 | contig 29987 bp, 42 predicted proteins | sample 2041151 | NCBI WGS metagenome assembly RCNI01 (sample SAMN09708214, study PRJNA481090) | feces metagenome | isolation source: feces | place: Antarctica: Albino Rookery
AATGCCGTCCCCCTGCCCTTTTTTTATTTAATTATTATATTGTTCTTTACTCAGTCTTAAAACGGTCGTCGCCGCCACCCAAAGCCTTCATAACCTCTTCAATGTAAGTCTTGATGTTCTGCTTTGCATCCTCGAAGTCGTAATCCATTACGTTCTCAGGATCAAGGCCGAATTCAGCTGCCTGTTCAGGCTGCTTTGCGTTGTCGATAACTAAGAACTGGTAGGAACCGTTCTGGGCACCAAGCTCAACGCAGTCGGGAGAGAGGGCGTACTCTATCCACAGCTTTGCAGCATTGGGATGTGCGCAGCCCTTGAAGATAGCAGTTGCACCGATCTCGAAGGAAGTGCCGCTGGAGGGGATAACAAGACCGATATTCCCGTAGCCGTTATCAACGATCTGGGTAATTCCGTCATGGAGGAAGCCGATGCCGATAACGCACTCACCGGTACCCACGTTCTTGGAGGGGCCGGAGCCGGACTTTGTATAAACCTCAATGTTCTTATCAAGGTCTACCAGATACTGGATACCTTCATCGTGGCCGTACTTCTGGAGCATGGTGTTGATGACCAGCTTTGCAGTACCGGCAGTATTGTAGTTGGAGAGCCAAATAAGCCCCTGATACTCGGGCTTAAGCAGATCCTGCCAATCCTGAGGAGCTTCAAGCCCCATGCGGTCCAGCTCATCCTTGTTGACCATTATACCGAGGATGCCTTTGTAAATACCGTACCAGTTACCGTCCTTGTCTCTGTACTGGTCGCCCAGCAGGTGAGATGCATTTGCAGCCTCGTAAGGCTCAAGCAGGCCTTCCATAGCGCAGACGTTATAGGGGTCGGTAGTGCCGCCGAACCAGACGTCAGCGGAGGGATTGCCCTTCTCTTCCTCTATCTTTGCCTGAACCTCACCGGTGGAAAGGCGCTGATATGTAACATTTATACCGTAGAGCTTCTGGAAGTTCTCGCATGCAGCAGCAAGATACTCTTCTTCGCATGAACCGTAAACAACCAGTTCACCCTCAGCCTTTGCAGCTTCGATAAGCTGGGCCATAGGATCATCAGCGGGTGCTTCGGCATCGGCAGGTGCGTCAGCGGGCGCGTCGGCAGGTGCGTCAGCCGGCTTTTCTCCGCATGCAGCCAGTGCAAAAACCATTATGACAGCAAGCAGCAGAGCTAACAATTTTTTCATTTTTTTACCTCCAAAACAGATTTTCGTGGTGCCGGAAAGGGAGAAGAAATTTCATTCCAGCTTTATGTGTTTATTATATAACTTTTTAATATTTTGTCAATAAGCGCATATATTTATTTGCCTAAATGTATAATTTTGTTTTATTGCTTCTTTTTTGACAAAATTTTTGATATTTATATTTATTTTTTTCAGCTTATTTTCACTTAAAATATCAACAAATTCTCTTATCCCAATTTTCTATACAAGTTTTTTACAAATTATATACCGGTGTGTTTTTACTGTATCCTATTTAATTTTTTTCATAATTTTATTTTTTATAACATAAATTTCTTCAAAAAAGAGCGTATCGAAAGCCGATACGCTCTTTTTTGTTATTTACTTTTTTTCGCTGATTTCACATTTTTTAAAATCAGGCTGCATCATTTACAGTGAGGGTTCCCGTACCCTTCTGCATGATGATCGTGTAGCCATTAAGGTCATATTCGATAGTCATAATTATAACCTGACCTTCTTCCACAGACTGTTTTGCACACTGAACAGTGGAGGGAGCAACGGTAAGATCCATATCCTGAATGAGGATAAAGCCTGCTTCATTGAGAAGATACTGAGTATAGGTTATCAGATCTTTCTGAACTGTGTCGGACTCGTACTGGTAGCGTTTAGTGGTAACACCGTTTTCAACACCGGTGCCCACACCGTTTGCTTTTCTCTCACCAACTACGGTTTTAATAGACTTAACGCTGTCGTCGCCTATAACGTATTCTTCTGTGTCAGTGGCCTTGCCGGTTGCAAAATGAGCAACCAGACCGATGATCACTCCCAGAGCTACAAGACAGAGGACCACAATAAGTATTACTTTAAAGACTTTTTTCATTAGCACACCTTTTTTGTTTAGTTTTTTCTTTCGGTCGTTCAGCTTTTTTTATGCGCTAATTATATAGACAAATTTTTTTACAGTCAATATACAAATTTCAAAAATCGCAGAAAAAAGCCGGAAAATGTCAGAAAATTTTTTTAAGCTCCTCAAGAGCGCCGTAGATTGTGCCGGTATTGCATGAAACGGTCACATTAAAGCCCATATCAAGAAGCTGTGCAGTGCAGTCCTTAGGAACATACGGGTAATCCGCCTCTTTAAGCATACTTACATCATTCATGCCGTCGCCGCAGCACACAAGGATTTTTCTTCCTAACTTATCGGCAAGCCGCCTTGCGGCGCGGCCCTTGCTCACATTCTTCGCCTGCAAATCTATAATTCTGGGCATGGCAAGGTCAACTTCCATAATATCCCCGTAATCCCGTCGCAGCTCTTCAGCTACGGTCTGTATATAATCAAGCTCTTCTTTGGTTCCGTCATAGAACTGTGCGGCGGTATGGTCGTAGAAAGTGCCGGAAAAAGAGGGCTTTATAAGAGGCATCGGCAGCTCATCTATGCTTATGGTTCTATGGGACGCACCGAAAAAGTCCAGAAACTTTTCCCGCATGGGGTTTTCATCAAAAAGGTAATGATGTTCCACTCCCTGCACCTCAAGCCAGAGCTTTGGGTATCTGTCATGCAGCTCCCTCACAAGCTCCAGCCCGCCGGGTATTTCCTGCACGTCTATGAGCTCTTTCTTATCAGTATCATAGGCAGCAGCGCCGTTATAAAGTATAAGAGGGGCATTTGTCGGCACCATGTCCATATACTTTTGAAACATGGGTATGCTTCTGCCGGTAGCCATGGTAAAAAGACCGCCTTCTGCCTCAAACTCTCTGATAGCATCCAGATTTTTCTGAGGAATATTACTGTTAAAGTCGGTAAGGGTCCGGTCAAAGTCGGACGCCATTAAAATATCTGAAAATCTTCCCACATTGCACCTCACACATCATAATGACTTCATTATACACGCAGTTATAAAAAGGTCAACAATAGAAAAATCCCGCCTCACAAAAGTGAAGCGGGATTTAAAAATATATCCGATTAGATCAGCTCAATGACAGCCATCTCAGCGGCGTCACCGCGGCGTGCACCGAGGCGGGTGATACGGGTGTAACCACCGTTGCGCTCAGCGTACTTGGGAGCGATTTCATCAAATACCTTCTTGGCAACATCCTCACGGGTGATGAAGGTGAGAGCCTGACGGTATGCGTTCAGGTCCTTTGCCTTGCCAAGGGTAATCATTTTCTCGGCCAGGGGAGCTATCTCCTTGGCGCGGCTGACAGTGGTCTCCATGCGGCCTTTTTCCAGAAAATCTGTGACCTGCTGGCGGAGCATTGCCATACGGGGAGCAGTTGCCTTACCGAGTTTTCTTGTTCCGGGCATAATTGCGTTTCCTCCTTCTTGAGAGCTTACTGGTTATCCTCGTTAGCCAGAGACAGACCCATCATGGCAAGCTTATGCTCAACCTCTTCAAGGGACTTACGGCCGAGGTTACGGACCTTGATCATCTCATCCTGAGTCTTATTTACAAGATCCTCCACAGTATTTATATTGGCGCGTTTGAGGCAGTTGAAGCTTCTCACGCTCAGATCCAGCTCTTCGATAGTCATCTTGAGCATGGTATCGGGCTCTTCCTCTTCCTTCTCAACAACAGTGGAGTTGCTGGAAATGGAGTCAGACAAATCAGTAAAGAGCGTGAAGTGGTCGCAGAGTATCTTAGCACCCAGAGAAAGGGCGTCACGGGCAGACATGGTGTTGTCAGTCCATACCTCGATGGTGAGCTTGTCAAAGTCAGTCTGGTTACCGACACGGGTATTTTCGACAGTATAATTGACTTTCAGAACCGGGGTGTAGATAGAATCCACAGGAATGGTGCCTATGGCCATCTGGGGGTCTTTGTTCTTCTCAGCAGACACATAACCTCTGCCGTGGTCGAAAACGAGCTCCATGTTGAGAGCACCGTCGGGACCGAGAGTGGCGATGTGGTGGTCAGGGTTCAGAATTTCCACCTCTGCATCAGTCTTGATGCTGCCGGCGGTAACAATGCCCTCGCCGGAGGCCTCGATGTATACGGTCTTAGGACCGGTGGAATGAAGCTTTGCAAGAATGCCCTTAACGTTAAGAACTATCTCGGTCACATCTTCCTTAACACCGGGGATGGTGGAAAACTCATGCTGGACGCCTGCGATCTTAATACTGGTGCAGGCATAACCGGGCAGAGAAGAAAGAAGTACCCTGCGAAGAGAGTTACCAAGTGTTGTGCCATAGCCGCGTTCCAGAGGCTCTATGATGTACTTGCCATATGAGGTATCCTGGGGAGTCTCAATACACTCGATGCGCGGCTTTTTAATTTCGATCATATAGTTATATAACCCTCCTTTTAAGTGATGCGCTTAAATAGCGCTGTTGCGGTGATTCAGCTTACCAATTTGAGGGTGTCTTTATTACTTGGAGTACAACTCAACGATAAGGTGCTCTTCGATAGGCAGGTCGATGTCTTCTCTTGCGGGGAGAGCAACAACCTTACCGGTCATGTTGTTAGCGTCGTACTCAAGCCACTTGGGTGCGGGACGGAATGCGTTCGCCTCAATATTAGCCTTGATCTTTTCAATACCGCGGCTGCTCTCTTTGAGAGTGACAACCATACCAGGCTTAACCTGGAAGCTGGGGATGTTGACCTTGCGGCCGTTAACGGTGATGTGACCGTGGGAAACCATCTGACGTGCCTCGGCACGGCTCATAGCAAAGCCCAGACGGTACACAACGTTATCCAGACGGCATTCAAGAATGGACAGCAGGTTTTCACCGGTCAGACCGGAGCGACGCTCTGCAATCTCGTAGTAGCCACGGAACTGGCTCTCCAGAACACCGTAGAATCTCTTAGCCTTCTGCTTCTCACGGAGCTGCTGGCTGTACTCGGAGTTCTTGGTACGGCCCTGACCATGCTGGCCGGGGGCGTATGCTCTGCTGTTCATGGCGCATTTATCGGTATAGCAGCGGTCGCCCTTCAGAAAGAGCTTCTGGCCCTCTCTGCGGCACTGACGGCAAACTGCTTCAGTATATCTTGCCATATTAGTTTACCTCCTTCAATTAGACACGACGACGTTTCGGAGGACGGCAGCCATTGTGAGGAATGGGGGTAACGTCCTTGATCATCGTTACTTCGAGACCAGCGGTCTGAAGAGCACGGATAGCTGCTTCACGGCCGGAGCCGGGTCCCTTTACGAACACTTCAACAGTCTTAAGACCATGCTCCATAGCTGCCTTTGCGGCGGTCTCAGCGGCGGTCTGTGCTGCGAAGGGGGTAGACTTCTTGCTTCCACGGAAACCGAGGCCACCGGCAGAAGCCCAGGAAATTGCATTACCCTGAGTGTCGGAAATGGTTACCATGGTGTTATTGAAGGAAGAGCTGATATGAACCTGGCCCTTTTCAATGTTTTTACGCTCTCTTCTACGAGTTCTTGCTTTTTTCTTAACATTTGCCATTATTCATATCCCTCCCTTACTTTTTCTTATTTGCGATGGTGCGCTTGGGGCCCTTGCGGGTACGAGCGTTGGTTTTGCTTCTCTGGCCTCTTACGGGCAGACCACGGCGGTGACGAAGACCGCGGTAGCAGCCGATCTCAGTAAGGCGCTTTACGTCAAGAGCAGTCTGACGGCGGAGGTCACCTTCAACAATGTAGTTGTGGTCGATGCACTCACGCAGCTTTGCCTCATCCTCATCGGTGAGGTCCTTTACTCTGATATCAGGGTTGATACCGGTCATTTCAAGAATTTTCTTTGCGCTGGTTCTGCCGATACCGTAGACATAGGTGAGACCGATTTCGATTCTCTTGTCCTTGGGCAGGTCAACGCCGGCTATACGTGCCATATACACATTCTTCCTTTCGGTTGTATTTCCGCATTAAGCGGAGCAGGGGCTTGATCCCGCCGGAGGGAGTCCCTGTTCCATGCGGGAGTTTTTATAAGGACAGGCTTTATTATTAAACCTTGTCTGCAAAATGATTATTGTGCGAGATTAACCCTGGCGCTGCTTGTGCTTGGGGTTCTCGCAGATTACCATGACTTTGCCTTTGCGCTTAATGACTTTGCACTTTTCGCACATGGGCTTCACGGAAGGTCTTACTTTCATTTGATATACCTCCTACTTGCTTCTCCAGGTTATTCTGCCGCGGGTGACGTCATAGGGAGACATCTGAACCGTGACCTTGTCGCCGGGAAGTATCCTGATAAAGTTCATCCGGAGCTTGCCGGAAATATGTGCCAGAATGATGTGGCCATTGCCGATATCTACCTGGAACATGGTGTTGGGCAGGGATTCAACTACCGTGCCCTCGAGTTCGATTACGTCGTCTTTTGCCAAAGTAAATTTCCTCCAAAGTCGGTGTTACTGATTTAAATATCCTCTGCCATGGTGAGGATTTCAGCCTCGCCGTCGGTGATTAAAATGCTGTTTTCATAGTGGGCGGAAAGTGACCCGTCCGCTGTTACGACAGTCCAGCCGTTACCGAGCTGCTTCACCTGACGGCCTCCCATATTGACCATAGGCTCTATTGCAATGGTCATTCCCTTTACAAGTCTTGGGTCAGGTCTGAGACCTGCCCGGTAGTTGGGCACTTCGGGAGCTTCGTGGAGCTGATGCCCCACGCCGTGGCCTACATACTCACGCACTACGGAAAATCCATGGCTTTCCACATAGTCCTGAATGGCGGCTCCGATATCAGATATTCGGTAGCCTACCTTTGCGAATTTGAGGCCTTCAAAAAAACTGTTTCTCGTAACCTCGATAAGCTTTTTTGCATCCTCGCTGATTTCTCCGCAGGGAACTGTCGTAGCACAGTCACCCACGAAGCCGTTGATCGTTGCACCAACGTCAACGGAAACAATATCGCCGTCATGAACCACGCGTTTACCGGGAATTCCGTGAATTATCTCATCGTTTACGGATATACATGCACTGCCGGGAAATCCACCGTAATTTAAAAAGGTAGGATATCCGCCGGACTTAACGATGAAATCATGCACATGTCTGTCTATCTGCTTAGTGGTCACACCGGCACTCACTGCCTGTCTCGCAATGCTGCGGGCCTGAGCGGTGAGTTTTCCGGCCTTACGCATCAGTTCGATTTCTCTGCTGGATTTAATATAAATTCTGTCGGACATATTTATATACCCAGAGCTTCTCTGATTACGTCAGTTGTTTTTTCGATGCTTGACTGGTTCTCCACAGTTTTAAGCTTATTGCGCTCACCATAGAAATGGAGCAGAGGCTCGGTTTCGTTATGGTAAGTAACAAGGCGAGCTTTTACAGTCTCAGGAGCGTCGTCCTTACGAATCTCAAGCTCTCCTCCGCATACGTCGCAGATGCCCTCAACTTTGGGAGGGTTGGAGACGATGTGGAAGCTTGCACCGCAGGTGTGGCAAGTTCTTCTGCCGGACATTCTCTTGATGATAGTGTCGTCCTCAATTTCGATTGAGAGAGCACAATCAACCTCGATTCCCATTTCCTCCATAGCCATGGCCTGGGGAATCGTTCTGGGTACACCGTCAAGGATGTATCCGTTCTCACAGTCGGGCTCGGCAAGTCTGTCCCTCAGAATCTCGATTATTACGGAGTCGGGGACAAGCTTACCGGCATCCATGAAGTTCTTTGCCTCAAGGCCCACGGGCGTGCCGTCTTTAACGGCAGCCCGCAGGATATTGCCTGTAGAAATTGTTGGTATAGCGAGCAGTTTGCTCAGTATTTCTGCCTGAGTACCTTTACCCGCGCCGGGGGCGCCTAAAAGTATTAGCCTCATTTGAAACTCCTTTAATCAGTCAAGAAAACCTTTGTAGTTACGCATGAGCATCTGAGCCTCAAGTGCTCTGACGGTCTCAAGTGCAACACCAACAACGATTATGATGGAGGTACCGCCCAAGGAAATACCCGTGAGGGCGGATGCCTTGCTGAAGTGGGCCACAAGAATAGGCACAACAGCGATAATGGAGAGATAAAGTGCTCCGAAGAGGGTAATCTTATTAAGAACCTTCTTTATAAACTCGCTGGTGGGCTTACCCGGACGGAAGCCGGGAATGTAGCCGCCATTCTTCTTCAGATTGTTTGCGATCTCCACGGGGTTGAACTGAATGGTGGAATAGAAGTAAGCGAAGAAGACTATCAGCAGGAAGTAGATAATTGCATAGGTAATAGATGTGGTGTCAAATGCTCTCATAAACCAGTTGTCGTGGCTTGCTCCTGTAAATGCTGCAATAGTAGCAGGCAGAGAAGCGATAGACTGAGCAAAGATTATGGGCATAACACCGGACATATTTACCTTCATAGGCAGATGAGTGCTCTGGCCGCCATACATCTTTCTGCCGACAACACGCTTTGCGTACTGGACAGGAATTCTGCGCTCGGCATCGTTCACAAATACGATGAGAACGATAATAGCAAGAGCTCCCAGAATCATAAGCAGAAGTACCCACCACTGGAGCTCGCCTGCCATGATATTGCGAATACTGGTCATAAGACTTACAGGAAGTCTTGCAACAATGCTCGAGAAGAGGATGATGGAGATACCGTTTCCGATACCGAACTCGGTAATCTGTTCACCAAGCCACATGATAAGAGCAGAACCGGAGGTAAAGGTCAGGATAATGACGATTGCCGCCCAGACAGAGCCCTGTGCATTGGGGTCGAGAAGCCCGTTGTTCTTCATGAGCATGAAGTAGGCAAAGCCCATAAGAAGGCCGATACCTACAGTAGTGTAACGAGTGATGGAAGCAATTTTTTTCTTTCCTTCCTCGCCCTCATCCTTGCTCATACGCTCCAGAGCAGGAATTGCAATGCAGAGGAGCTGAATGATAATAGAAGCATTGATGTAAGGCTGAATGGAAAGTGCGAAGATAGTCGCCATAGAGAACGCGCCGCCGGACATAACGTTGTACAGTCCGAGAACGGTGTTCTGAAGCTGCTGGAAGTAGGTCTGCAGAGCAGCTACATTTACATAAGGTACAGGGATGGCATTGCCGACACGGTAAAGCAGGACTATGAGCAGAGTGAAGAGGATCTTTCTGCGGATCTCCTCAATCTTCCATGCGTTCCGTAATGTTTCGAGCACTTAGACCACCTCTGCCTTTCCGCCTGCCGCTTCGATCTTCTCTTTCGCGGTTGCGGAGAAAGCAGCAGCCTTCACAGTGAACTTCTTGGTGACCTCGCCGGTACCGAGGAACTTCACGCCATATCTGCACCTGGAGAGAAGGCCTGCATCAAGCAAAGCCTGAGCGTCGATAACTGCGCCGTCCTCGAACTTGTCGAGAACTGCAACATTAAGGCTCTCCAGGGGCTTTGCAAAGATGTTGTTGAAGCCTCTCTTAGGGACACGACGAGCCAGAGGCATCTGGCCGCCTTCAAAACCAACGCGTACGCCGCCGCCGGAACGGGCCTTCTGACCCTTGTGTCCGCGACCTGCGGTCTTACCGTTGCCGGTTGCGTGACCTCTGCCCTTGCGCTTGTCTACATGGGTGGAGCCGGCTACGGGAGAAAGTTCGTGAATATACATTCTCTTGCCCTCCTTATTCTTCGGTGACATTGAGCAGGTAGCCAATCTTGGCTATCTTGCCGCGAGTCTGGGGATTATCGGGCTGTACGGTCACGTTGCCGATCTTGTGCAGGCCGAGAGACTTGGCAGTAGCGATATGATTATCAAGTCTGCCGCTGAGGCTCTTCTTGAGCTCTATTCTAAGATTTGCCATTATTCGCCCTCCTTAACCCTGAATTTCTTCAGGAGTCTTGCCTCTGACAGCAGCGATCTGAGCTGCATCACGCAGAGACTTCAGGCCTTCCATGGTAGCAGCAACAACATTTGCAGGGTTGTTGGTACGCATGCACTTGGTACGAATATCCTTGATGCCGGCTGCTTCAACAACAGCACGGACTGCGCCTCCGGCAATAACACCGGTACCTTCGGGAGCGGGCTTGAGCAGAACACGGCCTGCGCCGAACTCGCCGACGATCTCGTGAGGAATGGTGGTTCCGGTCAGGGTGATGGTGCAGATGTTCTTCTTAGCATCCTCAAGCCCCTTGCGGATAGCCTCGGAAACTTCGCTTGCCTTGCCCATGCCGTAGCCTACGCGGCCCTTGCCGTCACCAACTACGCAGAGAGCGGAGAACTTTGCCACACGGCCGCCCTTGACGGTCTTGCTGACGCGGTTCAGGGAAACTACCTTCTCAACGAACTCGGAAGAAGCTTCTTCTCTGTTGCGACGCTCTCTTCTGTCGTTTCTGTCATTATTGTATGCCATAATTCGTTTCCCCCTCTCTTAGAACTTCAGGCCGCCCTCACGGGCGCTGTCTGCCAGTGCCATGACACGGCCGTGGTAAATGTAACCACCGCGGTCGAACACGACTTCTTCGATGCCCTTCTGCAGAGCGCGCTCAGCAATAGTAGCACCGACCTTCTTTGCGGCTTCAATGTTGCCGCCGTTTCCTTCAAAGCCCTTCTCAACGCTGGAAGCGGAAACCAGAGTGTTTCCTGCTGCATCGTCGATGATCTGGGCATAAATGTTGTTTTCACTGCGGAATACGCTGAGACGAGGTCTCTGAGCAGTGCCGGAGATCTTGCTGCGTACTCTCTTATGGCGCTTAATGCGCTGACTTCTGGTATCAGGTCTTTTAATCATTCAGGCACACCTCTCTTTATTTAGCACCGGTCTTGCCTTCTTTGCGGCGGATAACTTCGTAATCATACTTGATACCCTTGCCCTTGTAAGGCTCGGGAGGTCTCTTGCTGCGAACTTCAGCTGCAAACTGGCCAACCTTCTGCTTATCGATACCCTTAATGGTGATGTGGTTTGCGTCGGGAACTTCGATCTGGACGTCATCAGTCTCACTCATAATAATGGGGTGAGAGAAAGCAACGTTCAAAACCAGATTCTTGCCTTCCTTGGAAGCACGGTAACCAACACCGTTTATCTCAAGCTTCTTCTCAAAGCCTTCGGTAACACCGATGATCATGTTGTTGATCAGGGTTCTGGTGAGGCCGTGGAGAGAACGGTTCTCCTTGATATCGTTGGGCCGAGTGACGTGAATAATGTTTTCCTCAATGTTAATGCTCAACTGAGGCACCATGTCGCGCTCCAGGGTTCCCTTAGGTCCCTTAACGGTGACATGGTTCTTTCCGCTGACGGAAACTTCAACGCCTGCGGGGATAGTAATGGGTGCTCTTCCTATTCTAGACATTCTGCCGCCTCCTTACCATACAAACGCAAGGACTTCGCCGCCGACGTGCTCTTTGCGTGCCTGTCTGTCGGTCATAACGCCCTTGGAAGTGGAAATGATAGCAATGCCCAGTCCTTTCAGAACGCGGGGCAGCTCGTCGGCACCGGCATAAACGCGCAGGCCGGGCTTGGAAACACGGCGAAGACCGGAAATAGCCTTTTCCTTGCCGGGAAGGTACTTGAGGGTCACACGAATGATGCCTTGAGTACCGTCGTCGATGACCTGGTAGTTTTTGATGTAGCCTTCGTTGAGAAGAATTTCAGCAATGGACTTCTTCATCTTGGAGGCGGGGACATCGACGGTTTCATGCTTGGCGCAGCCGGCGTTGCGGATGCGGGTAAGCATATCTGCGATGGGGTCTGTGATCTGCATGGATTTATCCTCCTGTATATAGAGTTACCGCTTTTTGCGGTTCAGGCGGCGAGGTTCCATGCCAATACCTGATTGGCCATGGCCTTTCGCCATCCTTTTCGGGCTCTTTTGAGCCTACATTTGTAAGTGCGGGGATCAGCCGCACCACAATTCAAGATAACATAAAATCCTTGATTTTTCAAGGATTTTTCATTGGTCATTTCTACCAAAATATACCGAAAAACAGCTATAATAAATGACCTTTAAAGATAGCCTTTCCCCACTGTTAAAATAACAGCAGGGAAGGTTTTGGCTGTCTTAGAAGCTGGCCTTGCGAACTCCGGGGATCTGACCCTTGTAGGCCAGCTCTCTGAAGCAGATACGGCATACGCCGTAGTTACGAAGGTAAGCGTGGGGACGGCCGCATATCTTGCAGCGGTTGTACTGACGAGTAGAGAACTTGGCAGGAGCCTGCTGCTTTAAAATCATGGATTTCTTTGCCATTTATACTCCTCCTTAGTTGTAGAAGGGAGCGCCCATCAGTCTGAGGAGCTCTCTTGCTTCTTCATCAGTGTTAGCAGTAGTGGTAATTGCAATGTTCATACCACGAAGCTTCTCGATCTTGTCGTACTCGATTTCGGGGAAGATGATCTGCTCTTTGAGACCAAGACTGTAGTTGCCGCGGCCGTCAAAAGCATCGGGAGAAATACCACGGAAGTCACGTACACGGGGCAGAGCAATGTTGAAGAGTCTGTCGAGGAACTCCCACATTCTGTCCTGACGCAGAGTGACCTTAACACCAACCTTCATGCCCTCACGGAGCTTGAAGTTAGCGACGGACTTCTTTGCTGCAGTGCCGACAGCGTGCTGACCGGTTATTGCGGAAATTTCCTTGATAACGGAGTCGAGAGCCTTGGCGTTATCCTTGCAGTCGCCGCAGCCGACGGATACAACGATCTTGTCGATTCTGGGGATCTGCATGGTGGACTTGTACTGGAACTTCTCCATAAGAGCGGGAGCAACTTCCTTAACGTACTTTTCTTTCATTCTGGTCATAGTAAGTTATCTCCTTTCTCTTATTTTACAACGATCTCAGCGCCGCACTTCTTGCAGACGCGGACGTTCTTGCCATCAATCAGCTTGTGGGCAACACGGGTAGCCTTGCCGCACTTGGGGCAGACAAGCTGAACCTTGGATGCGTAGATAGGGGTCTCAACCTTGATAATGCCGCCCTCTTTACCCTGGCCCATGGGCTTCTGGTGCTTGGTAGCGACGTTAACACCCTCAACAACAACCTTGTTGTTCTTGGGGTCGGCAACGAGAACCTTGCCCTCTTTGCCCTTATCCTTGCCGGAAAGGACTACAACTTTATCGTCTTTTCTAATGTTCATTCTCTTTGCCCTCCATTAAATCACTTCGGGAGCAAGGGACAGGATCTTCATGTATTCCTTGTCACGAAGCTCACGGGCGACGGGTCCAAAGATACGAGTTCCGCGGGGGTTCTTATCACCGGAGTTGATAAGAACAGCTGCGTTCTCGTCGAAACGGACGTAAGTGCCGTCTGCGCGGCGGACAGGCTTGACGGTACGGACAATAACAGCCTTAACGACTTCGCCCTTCTTTACAGAACCGCCGGGAGCAGCCTTGCGAACGGAACAAACTATAACGTCACCAATACTTGCATACTTGCGCTTGGTACCACCAAGAACACGGATGCACTTGAGTTCTTTGGCGCCGGTATTGTCGGCGACCTTCAGATAAGATTCCTGCTGTATCATTTAGGCGCCTCCTTACTTAGCCTTCTCTACGATTTCGACAACGCGCCATCTCTTGTCCTTGGACAGGGGGCGGGTCTCCATCACGCGGACGATATCACCCTCACGGCACTCATTGAGTTCATCGTGTGCCTTCAGACGGTAGGTCCGGCCTATGATCTTCTTATATTTCTTGTGCGCTACACGGTCCTCAACAATGACGACCACGGTCTTATCCATTTTGTCGGATACAACCTTACCAACGCGGGTCTTACGGGAAGTAGTTCTTTCTTCAGCCATTATTCCTTACCTCCTCAATTCTGCTTCTCGCGCAGTACGGTCTTGACGCGAGCGATATCACGGCGCATGGCAGAGATCTTGGTGGGGTTGTCAAGATGATTGGTGGCATGCTGCATACGGAGCATGAAAAGATCCTTTTTCATCTCAACCAGCTTGGTCTCCAGCTCGGAGACGGACATGTTGCGTATTTCGTTTGCCTTCATCTTATTCACCACCGTTCTCAGACTCGGAGCCCTTCTTGACTATCTTGGTCTTGATGGGCAGTTTGTGGCTGGCAAGGCGGAGAGCTTCGCGGGCAACTTCCTCGGAAACACCTGCGATCTCAAACATCACTCTGCCGGGCTTAACGACAGCAACCCAGTACTCGGGAGAGCCTTTACCGGAACCCATACGGGTCTCAGCAGGCTTTGCGGTAACGGGCTTGTCGGGGAAAATCTTAATCCATACCTGGCCGCCGCGCTTGGTGTAGCGGGTCATGGCGATACGGGCAGCCTCAATCTGGTTGGAGGTAATCCAGCCGGGCTCGGTAGCCTGAAGGCCGAACTCACCGTAGGAGATAGTGTTGCCGCGGGTAGCTTTACCCTTCATACGGCCGCGCTGTACTCTGCGGTATTTAACTCTTTTAGGCATTAACATTAGTTGTTGCCTCCTTCCTTAGCGGGAGCTGCGGGACGGGAGCTGCGAGAGCCCTGATTCTGAGGTCTCTGGCCATAGCCGCCGTTGTTGTTGCGGTTGTTGTAACCACCCTGTCTGCGGTCATCTCTGCGGTCATCTCTGCGGTCATCTCTGCGCTCACCGTTGTTGCGGTGGTCGCGGTTGTAGCCGCCTCTGCGGTCGTCTCTTCTGCGGTCACGACGTCTGTCGTTGGGCTTGGAGAGATCCATAGTACGGGGTGTGGTTCTCAGGGTCTGAGAAAGGACTTCGCCTTTGTAAATCCAAACCTTAACGCCTATACGACCGTAAGTGGTGTCGGCCTCGGCAAAGCCGTAGTCGATATCAGCACGAATGGTCTGAAGGGGGATAGTACCCTCGTGGAAGCACTCGGAGCGAGCGATTTCTGCGCCGCCCAGACGGCCGCTGCACATAACCTTGATGCCTCTGGCGCCCATTCTCATGGCACGACCCATAGCATTCTTCATTGCGCGGCGGAAACCGATACGCTTCTCAAGCTGCTGAGCAATATTCTCTGCAACCAGCTGAGCGTTGGTGTCGGGTGTACGAACTTCAACAATGGAGATTGCAACGGGCTTGCCCAGCATCTTCTCCACTTCCTTGCGGATACGCTCTATCTCAGCGCCGCCCTTACCGATGACAACGCCGGGTCTGGAGCAATGGATGTAGATGCGAACCTTGGCGGAATCACGCTCTATCTCAATGGTGGGAACACCGGCGGAATAGAGGGTCTTTTTGAGGTACTCGCGGATCTTGTAGTCCTCGACTATCAGATCACCGACCTTATCTTCTCTGGCGTACCATCTGGACTCCCAGTCCTTGATGACGCCTACACGTAAACCGTGAGGATTAACTTTCTGTCCCATAATTCTGCCTCCTTCCCTTATTCTTTCTCGGCCACTTCAACAATGATGTGGCTGGTACGCTTGTTTATACGGTACATACGGCCCTGAGCTCTGGGCATACCTCTCTTGAGGATGGGACCGGCGGTGCAGTAAGACTTGCTTACATACAGCTTCTCAGGATCCATTTCAAAGTTGTTTTCGGCGTTAGCCATAGCGCTCTTAAGCACTTTGATGACCAGCTCGCAGCCCATTTTGGGGGTGTGCTCAAGAAGAGCAACTGCGTAATTGGCCTTCTGACCGCGGATCATCTTGCAGATAAGTTCAGCCTTGCGGGGAGAAATACGGGCGTATCTGTGCTCCGCACGGGCTATTTTCTTTTCGTCCATTCTCTCTCCTCCTTACTTACCGGTCTTGCTGCCGGCATGTCCGCGGAAGGTACGGGTGGGGGCAAACTCGCCCAGCTTGTGTCCGACCATATCCTCAGTGACATACACGGGAACGTGACGGCGACCGTCATGGACAGCGATGGTGTGTCCTACAAAGGACGGGAAAATAGTAGAGGAACGGGACCAGGTCTTAACAACCTGCTTCTTGCCGTTCTGGTTCATTTCGTCAACTCTCTTAAGAAGCTCGGGAGCGGCGAAGGGACCTTTTTTAACACTTCTGCTCATTAACTTTTCCCTCCTTACTTTTCATTGCGGCGCTTGACTATGAACTTATCGCTGCGGTTCTTAGTCTTGCGGGTCTTATAACCAAGAGCGGGCTTACCCCAAGGGGTAACAGGTCCGGGCATACCGACAGGGCACTTACCCTCACCACCACCATGGGGGTGGTCGTTGGGGTTCATGACGGAACCACGGACAGTGGGACGAACGCCCATGTGGCGTTTACGACCGGCCTTACCGATGTGGATGTTGGCGTGGTCGATGTTGCCGACCTGACCGATAGTTGCAAAGCACTCAAGTCTGACCTTGCGGAACTCGCCGGAGGGCAGTCTCAGGGTAGCCATGCCGTTCTCTTTAGCCATAAGCTGTGCCTCAACGCCGGCGGAACGGACGAGCTGTGCGCCTTTGCCGGGGTAAAGCTCAATGTTGTGAACAAAAGTACCGACAGGAATGTTTGCCAGAGGCAGAGCATTGCCGGGCTTGATGTCAGCGCCGGTGGAGGAGATAATAGTATCTCCGGCCTTCAGACCGACAGGAGCGAGGATGTAGCGGCGCTCGCCGTCCTCATACTCGCACAGAGCGATGAATGCACTGCGGTTGGGGTCGTACTCCAGACGGAGGACCTTTGCGCTCATATCGATCTTGTTGCGCTTGAAGTCGATTATACGATACTTCTGGCGGTTGCCGCCGCCCTGATGGCGGACGGTGATACGGCCATAGCTGTTACGGCCGGAGTTCTTCTTCTGAACCTCAGTCAGGCTTCTTTCGGGCTTAACGTGTTTTTCAACGCCGTCGAAGCCGGAGACAGTCATCTGTCTTCTGGAGGGAGTAGTAGGTCTGTAAGTTTTAATCATTCTTTATTCCTCCCTTAAACCATGCCTTCAAAGAGCTCGATGTTCTTGGAATCAGCGCTGAGTTTAACAACAGCCTTTTTCCAGGAAGGGGTCTTACCCATGGGGTAAGCACCGGTGCGCTTCTGTTTGGGGTGGACATTCTCGGTGGTGACCTTGATAACGGTGACGCCGAAGATTTCCTCAACGGCCTTCTTTATCTCAATCTTGTTAGCGTCCTTTGCGACCTCGAAGGCGTACTTCTTAATGTCCAGGTCTTCCATGGACTGCTCGGTGATGATAGGTCTAATAACGATATCGTATGCGGTCCTCATCAGGCGAACACCTCCTCAATCTTAGCAAGTGCAGCCTTGGAGACTACCAGCTTGCCGCTTGTGAGTATCATGTAGGGGCTGAGAATGGTGGCGGTGGTGGTGGAAACGCCCTCGATGTTGCGAGCGGACTTAACAACCTTCTCTTCCACGTTCTCGGTAACTATAAGAGCCTTGCCCTCGATATCCAGGTTCTTGAGGAATCCGGCGAAGGACTTGGTCTTGATCTCATCGACATGCAGATCGTCGATGACGTAAATCTCATTCTCTGCTGCCTTAACGGACAGAGCAGACTTGAGAGCTATGCGCTTAACCTTCTTGTTGAGGGTGTAGCTGTAATCTCTGGGTTTGGGAGCGAAAGCTACGCCGCCGTGGTACCATACAGGAGATCCTGCGTAACCAGCACGTGCGCGGCCGGTGCCCTTCTGACGCCAGGGCTTTCTGGTGGTGTAGGAAACTTCACCTTTGGTAAGAGCGCTCTGTGTACCCTGACGGCAGTTAGCCAGGTGATTCTTGACGCTGTCGTGCAGGACGCTCTTGTTCGGCTCAATGCCGAATATGGCCTCGGAGAGCTCGATCTCACCGATCTTCTCGCCTGCCATGTTGAATAAATTAGCTTTAGGCATTTATGCTGCTCTCCTTTCTTTACTTCTTGCGGGAAGCCTTCTGGGGGTTTGCACGACCGGAAGCCTTCTGGGGGTTGAGGCTGACAGCTGCGGCTGCACCCTTCTTGATGGGCTGAGTCTTGACTGCATCCTTAATGTAAACAATGCTGCCCTTGGGGCCGGGGACGGCACCGCGGATAGCGATCATATTGAGCTCAGCGTCTACCTTTACGATGTCAAGGTTCTGAACAGTGACCTGCTCTGCGCCCATGTGACCTGCCTGCTTTTTACCGGGAAGAATACGTCCGGGGGAAGCGGAGGAGCCCATGGAACCGGCATGTCTGTGAACAGGACCACCACCGTGGCTCATAGGAGTACGGCCCTGACCGTAACGCTTAACGGTACCGGCATAGCCCTTACCCTTGCTGGTACCGGTGATGTCGACCTTATCGCCTTCTGCGAAGACGTCAGCCTTAACAACATCGCCGACATTCAGGGTGCTGTTCTCAATGCGGAACTCTTTGAGGTGCTTCATCATGCCTACGCCGGCCTTCTTAAGGTGGCCCAGCTCAGGCTGAGTGAGCTTTTTCTCGGTTACTTCCTGGTAACCGAACTGGACGGCTTCATAGCCTTCCTTTTCGGTAGTCATCTTCTGAACGACTACACAGGGACCGGCTTCGATAACGGTCACGGGAATGACCTTACCGGTCTCATCGAAGATCTGCGTCATGCCGACCTTCTTGCCGATGATGGCTTTCTTCATTATATATCCTCCTAATGGTTATTGGTTGCGTCGCTTAAGCCATTTGCTCAGAGGCTCGCAACTTAACCCGCCCGTATTCGCAAGTTACGGACTGTGGGTTATCAGATTTGTGGGTTGCTGGGGTAATGTGGGTTGGGTTAATGCTGTGGGTTTAGATTAGAGCTTGATCTCGATCTCAACGCCTGCGGGGACTTCGACATTCATAAGAGCCTCAACGGTCTTCTGAGTGGGAGCCACGATGTCGATAAGACGCTTGTGGGTGCGGCGCTCAAACTGCTCACGGCTGTCCTTGTTGACGTGAACGGAACGAAGGATAGTGACTATCTCGGTCTTGGTGGGCAGGGGGATGGGGCCGGAAACCTTTGCATCGGTGCGCTTTGCAGCCTCTACGATGATTTCGGCAGCCTTGTCGATGAGCTGATGGTCGTAAGCCTTAAGGCGGATACGAATCATGTTCTTGTTGGTGCTTGCCATGTGGTGTTCTCCTTTTCGTACGTTTTCTTTTTTGCGGCGGTGCCGCCAAATACTATGCGTACGGATGAAATTTTCCTATACACACAACCGTGCGTATCAGGCCGTGTCCGAAAAACAAACCGGCCTAACAGCCGGTCTGACTCCGTCCGCGCGATATACGCGTGTATCGGAATAATTTCAGCCGCCCGATTTCGCATCGGACCTCCGATGCCGGACATACTCCACGAAAGTTACCTCAGTTTCCTGAGCAATCTCCCGCTTCTTCGCATAATACGCCTGTGCTCTCGCACACGTGCCTACATACTATATCAATAAAACGCCCTCTTGTCAAGGGTTTTTTCGCTTTTTAATACAAAGATTTTTACTCTTTTTTGTGGCATATTGCCAAACTTGATTTTGTGCTGTCAGCATGTTAAAATTAAGGGAAAAAATCGGTTTGAAATGGCATTTCGGACAGGGAGGCAATGATTTATGACCGGAAAAAATGAAAAAGGACGAAAGAGTTTTTCCGTCCTTCTACTTATTATATTTATAATCATGCTGGGCTTCAATTTTCTGACACCCCTGCTGGCAGATGATTTTTCCTATTCATTCAGTTTTGACACCAACGAGCCTATGGAGAGTTTAGGCGACATTTTCCCCTCCATGGCGGCACACCGGCACATTTTAAACGGCAGAGTCATGCCCCATACCTTGGTGCAGCTGTTTTTAATGATGCCGAAAATTGTATTCGATGTATTCAACGCCGCAAATGCAGTGCTGCTGGCGGTTCTGGTTTCAGCAATGCTCTCCCCAAATTACAGGCGGCGTTCTCTGCTGTGTCTCTGCGGCGTATTCATGCTGTGGAATTTTACCCCCGCCTTCGGTCAGATCTTCTTCTGGCTTGACGGTGCCGTCAATTACAGTTGGGGCATAAGCGCATTTCTTGTTTTCCTGCTGCCATTTATAAGAGATTATTTCGGCAGAGAAAAGAAAGCTTCTCCTGTTTTAACGGTTTTATCCGTAAGCTTTTCCTTTGTTGCCGGTGCATGGTCGGAAAACGGCTCTATTGCCGCAATTTTTGCAGCAGTCTGCTTCAGCATTTTAACATTTATAAGGGAAAAGAAAATATCACTCCCCCGCATCCTGTCTCTGATTGCAGCAGCCGCCGGATTTGTCTTTTTAATGAGCGCCCCTGCAACTGCGGGCAGAGCCGGAGAAATGAATTTCTCCTACCTTGCCGCAAGCCTTAAAACAGTGGTAAGTGAAAGTAAAGAAGTGCTGTTGCTTCCTTATATTATATATGCACTTTCATTTTTCATTGCCTTTTCATCAGGCGATAAGAAAAAGCTTGCACTTTCCGTCATATTCTTCCTTGCAGGCTTGGGCTCTCTCTGCTCCTTCATTTTTGCAAACTACTTTGCCCCCCGCCACTTCTGCGTGACCATGATTTTCACCGTTATTGCCTGCCTTATAAATTCTGACCTTATAATGGGCATGGGCAAGGCAAAGCTGGTGCATGGTCTTACAATCGCCTTAGCCGTGCTGTTTGTATTTAACTTTGTTCTGGGTGCTATTGATACGGTGGTTATATTCGGAAAGTCCCGCCAGAGAGAGGCTGTTATAAATGAAGCCTTAAATAATGGTGGAAGAACCGCAAAGGTTGAGATTTATCAGCCCTCCACAAAATACAGCGGAGCTTTCGGCCTTGAGGATGTTTACCCCGACCCGCAGGAGGACACATGGCCTAATGTGAGCGTTGCAATGTATTACGGACTTGACTCCATTGAGGGTTACTACCCATAATATTTGACTTTAAGATAAAAAAGAGCGCATTTTTATGCGCTCTTTTTTTATTCATTTTCAGCCTTCAAAGCTTTCATTCTCTGCTCCAGCTTTTCCGCTTTAAAAAGCAGTTCCCTGCTCTCTTTTAAAAGCAGTTCTCCTGCACCGGTAAGACTTAAAATTCTGTTTCCTCTGTCAAAAAGGCTGAGGCCCAGTTCGTTTTCAAGGGCTGTTACCGCTCTGGAGGTGGTGGAATGGCTTATGTACAGCTTTTTTGCGGCCTTGGTAAAGCTGCCGCTTTCCGCAACTGCCACAAATATTCTGAGCTGTTCCAGCTCCATTTCTCAGTAATTAAAAGTATGCGGCAGAAGCTCGGAAAGCTTGTAGCTCACATATCTGTCGCCAGCCTTGGCGCACAGAACCTCCATCTCCGGAGAAAACTCCGCCAGAAACTGGCGGCAGGCACCGCAGGGGGTGCACCAGTTTTCACTGTCGGCATAAATAGCTATGCGGCGGAAGCTCCGCTTTCCCTCGCTCACGGCCTTGCAGCAGGCAGTACGCTCGGCACATATAGTGCTGCCCAGAGCGGCATTTTCCACATTGCAGCCGGTAAACACCGTGCCGTCATCGCACTCAAGTGCCGCGCCCACAGAGAAGCGGGAATAGGGCACATAGGCGTTGAAAGAGGCTTTCTTTGCCATGGACATAAGTTCTCTGTCAGTCATTTTTTGTCCTCCCCATTTAGTTTAATTAAATAATTACAATTATCAGTCCAGATTACAATTATCAGTCCAGTATAATTTCCCAGTTGGAGAAGTTATAAAGGGGATTTCCGGCGTTGGCTTCTATACCCTTTACAACACCTCTGTGGCTTATAATCTGGTGCTTTTCAAAGCCTATGGTTATAAGGGAGCCGGTGCTGCGGCATATATAGTCGCAGAGCTTGAAGTATGCGTCTGCTCTTCCTATGTCTCCGGCCGCCAGATACTCGTTTATAAGCTGCTCATAGGTTGAATCCTTGGAGCCGGTGTAGTTTATATTGGTAGTAACAAGAGGCTCGCCCTTTTTCTTGGGTTCGGGTCTGGGCTGAAGAAGTTCGGTAAGATCGAAGTTATTGCGGAGCTTTACTTCTCCGTAATACATATCAAATTCGCCCTTTTCCAGAGCATCAATGTAGTTTTCCCAAGTAAGCTCTTTGACATTCACCTTTACTCCGATTTTCTCCATATCGTCTGCAAAGCGGTTTACAACGCCGCCCTTTGCAGAGCTGCCGGAGCAGACAAGGAAGTTAATCTCCACATCTTTTCCGTTGCCGGATAGAAGCTCAAGATAGCCGTCATCATCATAGTCTCTAAAGCCCATATTTTCAAGTATGGCTTTGCACTTATCCAGATTATACTGCATTTCAGCGTTGAGAGTCTGAGGGAAGATGTCGCATGTAGGGTACATGGGGATAGCACTTGCAACACCGTTCTGATGCAGCAGCTCCACAAAATAGTCTCTGTCGAAAGCATACTGCATTGCCACTCTGAAGGTGTTCATTGAACCCAGCGGGCTTGTTTCATTAAATGCCACATAATGCATGTTGGTGGTGGCGTATTTATGAACCTCGTTAGTGGAGGCAAAGCCAAGGCTTGTATAGCTTGAGGGGTCATTTATAACTACGTCTATAAGTGAGTCCTCGTAAGCAAGGATTTTCTTGTCCGCCTCAGGGTATTCCTTAAGATATATCCGGTCTACGGGAAAATTTTCGTAGCCGGGGAAATATTCGGAGGCTTTAAGCTCCTTAAGCTCAGTTTTGGGCTGAGGCTTCTTGCCGTCGGGATTTTCAGTTCCTTCAGTTTCCTCCGGAGGTACTTCCTCACGCACGAAGGTGTAAGGGCCGCTGCCCATAGGGGGCTTGTCATTAAAGCTGCCGGCCTTTATGACAGGCAGATTTAAAAGCTTATAAAACTGAGTATCTGCAATACCCAGACTTACGTTCAGCGCACTATCAGAATAGCTTATACCCTTAACACTGGCAAAACGGCCTCTGTAACGGTCGGCATTAACGGCTCTGTTCATGGTATAGCTCAGGTCTTTTCCGGTGACGGGGGTACCGTCATGGAAGAAATGGCCCTCTTCCACTTCAAAGGTCCAGTTTTTGCCGTCCTCCGACACTTTCATTGCGGAGATTATGCCGTTATTGTCATTTTCGCCGTTGGGGATAAGATTGAAGTTATTGTCTATCTCCAGCATGTTTTCATATACCAGAGCGCAGACAAGCTGGTTTGCATGGTCGGTGGCGATAAGGGGGTTAAGGCTGTATTTTTTATTCACGTTAAGTGAAAATACATTGTCCGCTGCCTTTGCACGCACCACGTCACGTCCGCTGCTGGATTTAGGGATCTGATCCATGGGGTCTTCTTTCTTCATGCTGTCACATGCGGAAAGAGAAACCAGCATGGTAAGCGCCATAGTGAGGGCCGTTAGTTTTTTAAGAACCTTATTCATATAATTCACCTTAGAGTAATAAATGCCGCCTGGCTGCCCCTTGCACCCTTGGTGTAGCGGTGGGACCAGTATTTTTCGTGGGAGCACATGGTACATTCATCCGAAGCATCGATATTTTCGTCCTTTACGCCAAGTGAAACAAGTCTGCGGCGGTTTGCCTCCCGAAGATCAACAAGGTATTTGCCGTCCTCCCGGATGCGGAAGATACCGTCTGTGTCGCCCTTAAGGTATTCAGTTACTGCCTGAGGCACATCGTCTCCGGTTTCAAAGCAGCAAAAGCCGATTGCAGGACCTAATGCTGCATGGACATTCTCCGGCTTTGCTCCCAGCTCTGCCATTTTTTCAAGGGCGTTTTTCAGAATGTCGCTGACTGAGCTGCGCCAGCCGCAGTGGATTGCGCCCACGGCCTTGTTTTCCTCATCCCATAGCAGCACCGGCACGCAGTCTGCGGTGAAGCAGAAAATGGGGAGATTTTTTTCACCCGTCACAACGCCGTCAGCCTCATAAGGGACTTTAGACATGCAAACGTGCTTATCCTCACTCGTTACAATGCGGACTTCGTTTTTATGCACCTGATTTGTGACTACACACTCATCAATTCCGGCTCCCGCAAGCTCTGCCGCACGGCGGTAGTTTTCCCGCACTCTATCCGGTTCATCTCCACGGTTTGAGCCAAGGTTCATGCTTTTAAAGGGGCCTTCACTCACGCCGCCGCGGCGGGTGAGGAAGCCGTGGTGCGCCCCGATTTTCTCAGAGCGCATATATATTATTTCCTTGTATTTTTCTTCGATAAATGCCATTTTGTCCTCTGTTTTATCAGTTATTTTTCAAATCTTCCGCAGCACTCCTTATATTTAAGGCGTCTGCTGCCGTCGGCCTTCATCTTTCCGCAGGGGCAGGGATCGTTGCGGCCGGGCCTCTTGGTTTTCTTCACTGGCTGCTTTTTAACGCCCTCTCCGCCTTCATTGGCAGAGACGTTCTTGGCGACGGCCCTTCTCTCAACGGGATTTTCACGTCTGACCTGAACGGTGAAGATACGGCGCACGGTTTCTTCTCTGATGCCCTGAACCATAGCCTCGAACATGTCAAAGCCCTCCTGCTTGTACGCATCAATGGGCTTTACAGCGCCGTAGCCGCGAAGGCCTATGCCCCGCTTAAGCTCTGCCATACCGTCGATGTGATCCATCCAGTATTCGTCAACAACCCGCAGCATGATAACCCGCTCAATCTCTCTCATAAGGGGAGTGCCGTTCACCACACCGAAAAGTTCCTCACGTTTCCGGTAAGCATCCATTGCAATGTCGAACACTACCTTGCTTACGCTCTCGCTGTCGGCCTTTTTACCCAGAGACTCAATGGTAACTGCACCCTTGGGCAAAAACAGTGCATTAAAGGGCTGGAGGACTTTATCAAGCTCCTCCTGAGTTTTAACCGGCATACCCGCCATACCGTCATTAACGGTGGTGGTGACAAACTGCTTTGTCATGCCGACAATCTGTTCCTTAAGGTCCTCGCCGTCCAGAACCTTCTTTCTCTCGCCGTAGATAATCTCACGCTGTTTGTTCATAACATCGTCGTATTCAAGCACGGTTTTTCTGGTCTGGAAGTTACGGCTCTCAACAGTTTTCTGTGCCTGCTCGATAGCGCCGGAAAGCATTTTTGCGTCAAGGGGCTGATCCTCGTCAAGCTTCATGGTGTCCATAAGGTTCATAATTCTCTCAGAACCGAAAAGACGCATAATATCATCTGTCATAGCCAGATAGAAGCGGCTCTCGCCCGGGTCTCCCTGACGGCCTGCACGACCGCGGAGCTGGTTGTCAATACGTCTGGACTCGTGGCGCTCAGTGCCCAGAATAAACAGGCCGCCGGCCTCCCTGACCTTACGGGCCTCCTCTTCGATAGAGCTCTTAAACTCAGCCAGCTTTTCGCTGTACAGCTTTCTGGCCGCGAGAATGTCCTCATTATCGGTGTCGGCGTAACCGGTCGCGTCAGCTATTACGGCATCATCAAAGCCTGCCTTGCGCAGCTCCTTTTTTGCCAGAAATTCGGCGTTGCCGCCCAGCATAATATCGGTTCCTCGTCCGGCCATATTGGTGGCTATGGTTACTGCCCCGAATTTACCTGCCTGTGCAACGATGTCTGCTTCCTTCTCGTGGTACTTTGCGTTCAGCACAGTGTGAGGAACACCTCTCTTTTTAAGAAGTGCTGAAAGCTGTTCGCTTTTTTCGATTGAAACAGTACCGACAAGAACGGGCTGTCCTTTTTCATGGCACTTTACTACCTGCTCAATTATTGCCTTGTTCTTCCCGTCTTCGGTTTTAAAGACCATATCGGGGTGGTCCTTGCGGATTACCGGCTTGTTTGTGGGTATCTCCACAATGTCCAGCTTGTATATTGTTCCGAACTCCTCCGCCTCGGTAACGGCAGTACCTGTCATACCGGAGAGCTTGGGGTAGAGTCTGAAATAGTTCTGGAAGGTAATGGTGGCAAGGGTCTTGTTTTCCTTCTGCACATCCACATGTTCCTTAGCCTCGATAGCCTGATGCAGGCCCTCGGAATAGCGTCTTCCCAGCATAAGGCGGCCGGTGAATTCATCAACTATGATAATCTCGCCGTCTTTAACGATATAGTCAATATCTCTCTTCATAACGCCGTGGGCGCGGAGAGCCTGATTTATGTGGTGGCTGAGGGTGGCGTTTTCAATATCCGCCAGATTTTCAAGGCCGAAAGCTTTCTCTGCCTTTGCAATACCGCGGGCGGTAAGGGTGGCGGTTCTGGCCTTTTCGTCAACAATGTAGTCGGCTTCTATATCGTCGTCCTCTTCTTCCTTTTCGTCAACGCTGGCGTATACAGCCTTTTTAAGTCTGCACACGAAATCGTCAGCCTGACGGTAAAGGTCGGTGCTCTCATCTCCCTGACCGGAAATAATAAGAGGAGTTCTTGCCTCATCTATAAGTATGGAGTCCACCTCATCAACGATAGCAAAGGAGTGGCCTCTCTGCACCATATGGTCTTTGTAAAGAGCCATATTGTCACGGAGATAGTCAAAGCCCATCTCGTTATTGGTGCCGTAGGTAATATCGCAGTTATAAGCGGCTCTGCGCTCTTCCTGACTTAAATCATGGACAATAAGGCCCACGGAAAGGCCCAGGAAACGGTGTACCTTTCCCATCCACTCGCTGTCGCGGCGGGCAAGGTAGTCGTTTACGGTGACTATGTGTACACCCTCGCCTTTCAGGGCGTTAAGGTATGCGGGAAGGACAGCCACAAGGGTTTTTCCTTCACCGGTTTTCATTTCAGCAATACGGCCCTGATGCAGAACAATACCGCCTATGAGCTGTACTCTGAAGGGCTTCATGCCCAGTACACGCCATGCAGCCTCTCTTGCAACCGCAAATGCCTCAGGCAGAATATCGTCCAAAGTCTCGCCTTGATCCAGGCGCTCCTTGAATTCATCGGTTTTTGCACGAAGCTCAGCATCGCTGAGCTTCTGCATAACAGGATCAAGCTTTTCAATTTTATCCACAATAGGATAAATCTTTTTAAGTTCTCTGTCGGAATAGCTGCCGAATAGTTTATTAAAAAGTCCCATTTGTAAACGCCTTTCATGAAGAATAAATAGAATTTATAGTTTTGCAAGGTTAATTATAGCACATAGCATTGCGGAAAAAAAGAAAAAAATGATACATCCTATAAAAAGCAAATTTTAGACTGATTTATCCTTGTTTGACGGCGCTATCTATGCTAAAATACTGATTTAGAAAAAATAAAGAGGGCATGGGGATATTAAATTATGATAAAGATCGGATTCGATAACGAAAAGTATTTGAAACTCCAGTCTCAGAAAATAAAAGACCGTCTTTCCTGCTTCGGCAATAAGCTGTACCTTGAATTCGGCGGCAAGCTCTTTGACGATTTTCACGCTTCAAGAGTTCTGCCCGGCTTCAAGCCTGACAGTAAAGTCAGCATGCTGCTGGAGATTAAGGATGTGGCGGAGATAGTCATCTGCATTTCTGCCGATGACATTGAACGGAGCAAACGCCGGGGCGACCTCGGCATCACCTATGATGAAGACACACTGAGACTTATTGACGCCTTCCGCGGCCGGGGTCTTTATATCGGCAGCGTTGTACTGACCCACTATCGCGGTCAGCCCATAGCAGACCAGTTCATTAAGCGTCTGGAAATGTTGGGAATAAGAACCTATAAGCATTATATAATTCCCGACTATCCTTCAAACATTCCTCTTATCGTCTCTGACGAAGGCTTCGGTAAGAATGATTACATCGAAACCGAGAGAAGTGTAGTAGTTGTCACCGCTCCCGGTCCCGGCAGCGGCAAAATGGCCACCTGTCTCAGCCAGCTCTACCATGAGCATAAACGGGGTGTCCGCGCAGGGTATGCTAAATTTGAGACCTTCCCAATATGGAATCTCTCCCTTAAGCATCCTCTGAACCTTGCATATGAGGCCGCAACTGCCGACCTTGACGATGTAAACATGATTGACCCCTTCCACCTGGATGCTTACGGTGAGACCGCGGTAAACTACAACCGCGACGTAGAAATCTTCCCTGTACTTGACGCAATGTTCAAGCACATTTACGGTGAAAGTCCCTATAAGAGCCCAACCGACATGGGCGTTAATATGATAGCAAGCTGCATCACCGATGACGAGGCATGCAGAGAGGCGTCAAAGCAGGAGATAATCCGCCGTTATTATGCCGCTCAGTGCTCTGTCCGTCAGGGTCTTTCAGATCCCTGCGAGGTGAGAAAGATTGAGCTTATCATGAATTCTCTGGGAATAGGTGCCGATAACAGACCGGTAGTAGGTGCCGCTCTTAAGAGAGCTGAGGAAACCGGCGCTCCCGCAGTTGCAATAGAGCTGCCTGACGGAAAAATCATCACCGGCAAGACCTCTTCTCTTCTGGGCTCTGCCGCCGCCTGCCTCTTAAATGCTCTTAAAGCCCTTGCCCACATCGACAAGGATATGCTTTTGATAACTCCCAACATCATCGCCCCTATACAGCACCTTAAGATTGAGCATCTGGGAAATCATAACCCCAGACTTCACACCGATGAGCTGCTCATCGCCCTTTCAATCTGTGCCGTTACAAACCCCATTGCCGGCTACGCCATAGATCAGCTTGGAAAGCTTCGCGGATGCGAGGCTCATTCCACGGTTATTTTAAGCCATGTGGACTCTGAGCTGTTTAAGAAAATCGGTGTCAACATGTCTACCGAGCCTAAATATCAGGCAAAGAAGCTTTTCCACCGCTGAATTAAATAAGCTAAACGGCAGTCCAGAGTCAAAAGACTATGAGACTGCCGTTTTTACATTCCGATTGTGATTTTTCTGAAGGAGTAATCAAGTGAAAAAGAAGAATTTTTCTCAGACAATGATGTTCATTCTGCTGTTTGGTATCGTCAGTCTTTTTTCGGATATGACCCACGAAGGTGCCTCAAGTATCCGTGGAGCATACCTGACATTGCTCGGAGCATCTGCCGCAGCGATTGGTTTTGTTTCGGGCTTCGGAGAGCTGGTCGGATACTCCATGCGATATGTGTTCGGCAGACTGGCAGACAAAACGAAACAATACTGGCCCATGACCATACTGGGCTACATTCTGGATGTGCTTGCCGTGCCTGCGCTTGCGCTGGTCGGTGAAAACGGCTGGATAGGCGCATGTGCACTGCTCATTATTCAGCGCATGGGCAAAGCAATCAAAAAACCTGCAAAAGACACTATCATGTCCTTTGCCGCCTCTCAGGAGGGTGCGGGAAAAAGCTTTGCAATTCAGGAAGTGCTTGACCAGATAGGTGCGTTTCTGGGGCCTGTTTTGCTTTATCTTGTTATGCTGTTCAAAACAGAGGGCTCAGCATTTGAAATTTATTCCCTATGCTTCGCCGTTCTCGCAGTTCCCGGAGTTATCACTTTGATACTGCTGTTTGTAACGAAGCATAAGTTCCCGAATCCCGAACAGTTTGAGCCTTCACCTAAAAAGTACATTCCCTTCAAGATGAAAAAGGAGTTTCTTTTTTACATTGGTGGCATAAGCCTTTTTGCATTCGGCTTTGTGGATTACTCAATCATAATCATGCACGTTTCCCGGAATTTCAGCAACCTTGCAGCCGGTTTACAGGAAACCTCGGCAATTATCAACAGCGGCACTCTGCCTTTGCTGTATGCAGGAGCAATGCTGGTTGATGCAGTGGCAGCCCTTGTGTTCGGTCTGCTTTATGACAAAAAGGGTGTTCGGGTTCTGGTCTGGTCAACGCTCATCTCCGCACCTTTTGCAATATTTATATTTACTTTCAACTCCATTTCCGCCGTGCTTTTCGGTATTGTGCTTTGGGGAATAGGTATGGGCGCACAGGAGTCCATATTGAAAGCCGCCGTAACAAACATGGTGCCTAAATCATGCAGAGCAACAGGATACGGAATTTTTGAGTGTTCCTTCGGTATATTCTGGTTTTTAGGCAGCTGGGCTCTGGGTGCCCTTTATGACGTCAGTATTCCCGCAATGGCTGCGTTATCGGTAGTAACTCAGCTTGCTGCAATCCCTCTCTACATTTTGTCTCAGCATTTTGCAGTCCGCGAGGCATAAGTCTCATTTAGCACCTGCTAAATAGTGTCTACACAAGATTAAGCCAAAACAGCACACCAAATAGCAATGCAACGAATATGCACCGCTGCCAGAAATGAAGCTGTATTTTTGGCATAACGTGTGGCAATTCCCCGCCAACGCTTCAGATGTAAAAAAGCATTCTCCACCAAATG
>RCNI01000341.1_pt1 | contig 29983 bp, 34 predicted proteins | sample 2041151 | NCBI WGS metagenome assembly RCNI01 (sample SAMN09708214, study PRJNA481090) | feces metagenome | isolation source: feces | place: Antarctica: Albino Rookery
CACAGAGCTACTAAACTGCCCTGGGGATTCGACGAATCAGATAGTCGCTGTAAAGCACTAAAAAAACAAATCTATGACGCAGTTGAGGCTGTTTACGATGCCGGAATACGGCATTACATTTGCGGCATGGCCAACGGTTGCGATATGTACTTTGGTGAAGCTGTGCTGCAACTCAAAGCACTGCATGATGATGTCACTTTAGAAGCTGCCATTCCCTATGAAGGTCAAGCCGAACGCTGGAAAGAATCAGAAAAACGTCGCTGGGATAGAATCGCAGAACACGCAAATTATCAAACAGTAGTCAGCCCTGTATATACCCGTAACTGCATGGAAAAGCGCAATCGCTACATGGTAGATAACGCCAAGGTATTGATTGCCGCCTATAATGGCTCAGCCGGCGGAACACAGAATACAATGCTCTATGCTATTCGCAATAAGCGTGAAGTCATTCAAATCTCTATTGACGATTAAACAAATAAACAAAAAAGCACCAGACTTTCCTTTTGGGAAATCCGGTGCTTTTCTATTTGAAGAATCTCTGATTAGTTCAGAGCAGCCTTAGCAGCTTCGCACAGAGCGGTGAATGCTGCAGGATCGTGAATAGCGGTTTCGGACAGCATCTTGCGGTTCATGTCGATACCAGCCATCTTCAGGCCATGCATCAGGGTGGAGTAGTTCATGCCGTTTGCCTTTGCACCAGCGCTGATACGAGTGATCCACAGCTTACGGAAGTCTCTCTTCTTCTGCTTGCGGCCTACGTATGCGTAACGGCCAGACTTCATTACCTGTTCGTTTGCCATCTTGTAGTGGCGAGACTTGTTGCCCCAGTAGCCCTTAGCCAGACCCAGGACTTTATTTCTTCTCTTGCGCGTCATCATTGCGCCTTTAACTCTTGCCATGTCTTAAAGTCCTCCTAAATTATTTGTAGGGAATCATTTTCTTAATGGTTGCTTCGTTGGTAGCGTCTGCGTAAGCACCGTCACGCAGTCTGCGGCAACGCTTGGTATCCTTCTTGGTCAGGATATGTCTCTTATTTGCGTGAGCGCGCTTAACCTTGCCGCTCTTGGTGAGACTAAATCTTTTCTTTGCACCGGTATGTGTCTTAATCTTGGGCATGATGATTGTTCTCCTTCCTTGGTCGCTAGACCGATTTTATGCGTCCTGTTCAGGTGCAGAATTTTCTGCAGCCTGCTTCTTGGCTTTCTGCTCTTTCTTCAGCTGATTCTGAGACTTGGGAGAAAGGAACAAGGACATGCTTCTGCCTTCCAGCTTGGGTTCCTTGTCCATATTAGCAATGTCAGCACATTTTTTAGCGAAATCACGCAGCAGGGTTTCACCGATGCTGGTGTGTGCCATTTCTCTGCCACGGAATCTGACCGTTACTTTTACGCGGTCACCGTCAGCCAAGAATTTCTGGCCATTTTTCAGCTTGGTGTTGAAGTCGTTTTCGCCGATACCGGGAGACATGCGAATTTCCTTCACATCCATAACGTGCTGATTCTTTTTGGCTTCCTTTACCTTCTTGTTCTGCTCGAAACGGAACTTACCGTAGTCCATTACCTTGCAAACAGGGGGCTTGGCGGCCGGAGAAATCATTACAAGGTCCAAATCCTGGCCTTCAGCGATCTTCAATGCTTCAGCGGAACTCATAAGGCCCAACTGTTCACCATCTACGCCGATCAGGCGGATTTCCTTCTCCTGGATCTCTTCGTTGATCAGATTGACTTCGTTTGCGATGACTCAACACCTCCAAAAAAAATAGCGCGGACAGAACAATCCACGCATAAACACACAGCAATTGCAGATACAATCGCTTGAATTTATTGACCCGAACTGGCTTTCGCCGCTGGGTGAGGACAGTCCTGCTTTGTTTTGCTCAATTATTATATCAGTATTGCACAATAGTGTCAATAACTTTTTTACATATTTTAAAATAATACAACTTGGGTACACTTATAGCGAGGTGAATTACTTTGCTATTAGAACTCCCCACAGTCTTTTTCACGGGTGCAATGATTTACGGTTGCATCGAAATGTTCTCCAGAGGCTGGACACACTGGACAATGCTTCTAGCCGGCGGTACTTGCGCCTGCTGTATGTACACCATTGCTAACCACACTAACTTTCCTTACTGGCAAAAGCTCATTTTATCTGCGATGCTGGTTACCACGGTCGAATTTATGTGCGGTGTTGTCGTGAATTTGATTTTATGCTGGCATGTCTGGGATTACACTACACAGCCTATGAATCTTTTGGGACAGATATGCCCAGTATATAGCCTAATTTGGCTAGGCTTATCTGTCCCAGGATTCTGGATTTGTAAGCTATTGCGTAAATTACTGCATTAGTAAGTGCAGTCAGATGTATCCTGTGCAGCTGCAATCTTTACAATACGGCTGGTGCCAAGACGGTCTGCGCCAAGTGCAATCATGTCTTCTGCATCCTGCAGAGAAGAAATGCCGCCAGCAGCCTTTACCTTCACATGAGGAGCGCTGTACTTGCGCATCAGTGCTACATCTTCACGAGTAGCGCCGCCCTTAGAGAAGCCGGTGGAAGTCTTGATGTAGTCTGCACCAGACTCGTTCACGATTTCGCACAGCTTAATCTTTTCGTCCTCGGTCAGCAGGCAGGTTTCGATAATTACTTTGAGAATCTTGCCTTCGCATGCTGCACGAACAGCCTTAATATCTGCCAGAACTTCGTCCCAGCAAGCATCCTTAACCATGCCCAGATTGATGACCATATCAATCTCATCTGCGCCGTTCTTAACTGCGTCAGCAGCTTCGAATGCCTTCACAGCGGTAGTAGAATAACCATTAGGGAAACCGATTACCGTGCAGATTGCGAGCTTATCACCAACATAGCGCTTTGCGCCGGCTACGTGAGCTGCAGGAATGCATACGCTGGCACAGCCATACTTAATGCCTTCATCGCAAATATTTTTAATTTCTTCAGCAGTAGCGTCGACGCGCAATAAAGTGTGGTCGCACTTTGCCAGAATATCTTTTAATTCCATATTCATCTTCCTTTTGCTTTGATGGGTTCATTATACCTTGAACAGGACTTACTTTCAATAGAGAATCGGTATACTACACAATCTCAACGCATATGATGCCCCAGAGCCATTCAAAACATTATATAGAGCTCGAGTTACCGGAGGTGCCATATGAACGAAGAACTGAACAACAACTATGCCGAATTATCTGGAATCATTCAAGAAGAGCCGCAATTTTCCCACGAAACGCGTGGAGAGCGATTCTATACCTTTCCTGTTAGTGTTCGGCGTTTATCCGGCACAGCCGATATCATCAATGTTCTCGCTAGGCAGACTGCAATTTTAGAAGAACCACTGCATAAGGGAATGCCTGTACATATTTTCGGTCAGCTGCGGTCATTCAATAACAAATCCGATAATGGGCCAAAGCTGATGCTTCATCTCTTTGCCAAAGACATTAGCACAGAACCGATGGAAGAACGCAACGACATTCTACTCCATGGCACGATTTGCAAACAGCCAAATTACCGCACAACCCCTATGGGCCGAGAAATCTGCGACTTCATGTTGGCAGTAAACCGCAAGTACGGACGCAGCGATTATCTTCCCTGCATTGCTTGGGGGCAGAATGCACGGCTCCTATCGACCTGCGAAGTCGGGACAGTGATTTCTTTGCGTGGCAGAATGCAAAGTCGTAACTACATTAAACTTGTTGATGATACGCCTATTGAAAAAACAGCATACGAAGTATCACTAATTGACTTTGAAGCAGCGGATAACAAATAAAAGGGTTCGGCCTAGGCCGAACCCTTTTTGAGTACGAATTAAATTAGTCTTCGTCTTCCTGTTCGTTATCCAGCAGAGCGCGGATGGACAGGGAGATCTTCTGCTTTTCGTCGTCGATAGCGGTGATCTTTACATCAACTTCATCGCCAACAGTCAGAACGTCGCTGGGCTTGCCAATGCGGCGGTTAGCAATCTGAGAAATGTGGATCAGGCCGTCAACACCGGGCATAACTTCTGCAAATGCGCCGAAGTCCATGAGCTTAACGATCTTAACGGTAGCAACGTCGCCTTCCTTGTAAGTTTCGGTGAACTTGGTCCAGGGGTTGCCGTTGGGATCCTTGTGACCCAGGGAGATCTTGCGTGCTTCCTGGTCGTAGCTGATAACATAAACGTCCAGCTTTTCGCCTACGGAAACTACATCAGCAGGATTCTTTACACGGCCCCAGCTCAGTTCGGAAACGTGAACCATGCCGTCGATGCCACCGATGTCTACGAATACGCCGTAGGAAGAGATGGACTTAACAGTACCTTCGTAGTGCTTGCCGATTTCGATTTCGCTCCAAACCTTTTCAGCAGCTGCGCGGCGTTCTTCTCTCAGAACAGCGCGGATAGAACCAACAACTCTGCGGCCCTTAACTTCGGTAATCTTCAGACGTACGGTCTGCTTCAGCATAGAGCTCATTTCAGCATCTCTGGGCAGGCCAGTCTGAGAAGCAGGAACGAATACGCGGTTGCCCTTAACGGTAACAACGATGCCGCCCTTGTTGTCTTCGGTAACAACGCCTTCAACAACTTCGTTGTTTTCAGCAGCGTTAACAATCATTTCCCAGTTCTTAGCTGCATCCAGACGCTTCTTGGACAGCTGTACGGTGCCTTCCATATCGTTTACGCGAACGACAACAGCTTCAACCTTGTCGCCCACCTTTACGCAGTCTTCAATCTTGCAGCCGGTTTCTTCGGTGAACTCCAGAGTAGGAATGAAACCAGAGTACTTCATACCCAGATCTACATTTACTTCAGTATTAGTGATTGCGACAACTTCACCGGTCACTTTATCGCCGTTATATATTGTCTTCAGAGATTCTTCCAGCAGTTCTGCGAAGCTCTTTTCTGTGGTTTCTTCAATTTTGATTTCGTCTGTCATCGTTTGTTTTACCTCCTTAATGATCCACGACGGAGCAGAGGCTCCGGCTGTTATGCCGACTTTATCTGCGTTCCGCAGCTTGTCCAGATTCAGTTCCGAAACATTTTCGATAAACTGAACATTATCACAATGCTGTTCACACAGCTGGGCAAGATGTACGCTATTAGCGCTATCTTTGCAGCCGATCACAACCATGGCATCACACTCGGAAGCAAGCTTTACCGCTTCCGCTTGTCTCGTGGATGTCGCCTCGCATATTGTATCAAATATTTCGAGGTTTGTACACTGTTTTTTTAACTTTTTCTCACATTCTTCGAAATTTGCTCGAGTCTGTGTAGTCTGAATTACCATTGTTACCGGATTCGCACAAAATTCAGGATTTTCGTCTAAAAATGTGCCTAATTCGTCAGCATTTTCGAAGATTACTGCGCCATCGCAATGGCCGCTAATGGCGATTACTTCGGGGTGAGAGGGTTTGCCAATAATTACAACCTGACGGCCTGCCTCGCTCGCCTTCTGCACAATACGATGGATACGCAAGACCTTTGGACAAGTAGAATCAATCACCTGTCCGGCTCTACCTCGCAGGCTGTCTTCAACGGCTTTCGTCACACCGTGCGCACGAATAATCACTCGCGTACCTTCCGGAACTTCTTCCGGCTGTTCTACGACATGCAGTCCCTGTTCTTTAAAGCGAGAAACAACATCATTATTATGGATCAGATGGCCTAAGCTGTAACACTCTCCACCCTGGCTAAGCATCTCTTCTGCGAGTTTAACCGACCGGTTAACGCCAAAACAAAAGCCAGCAGATTCAGCCAAAATAATTTCTTTCATTCCACCGTTCTTCCCATCTCAGAGATTTTTTTCATTAGCTGCTCAGCAATAGCGTGATAGTCTTCATCCGGTCCATTAGGAATGTCAATCGGTTCACCAATGACAACCTGCGACTTACGGAACAGCTTTTTATTACGGGTAATATAAACCGGCTGAATTGGCACTTTCAGCTTTGCTGCCATACGCACAGCACCTGATTTAGCCTCTGCCATTCCATCTTCTTCGACACGCGTGCCCTCGGGGAAAATCATCACTTTTTCTCCGCCACGGATATACTTCATTACCGTACGAATCGCACCAATACTGGAACTACTGCTTCGGTCAATGCCGAAAGAACCCAGTTTGATAATCAGATTGCCAATAACAGGAACCTTAAACAGTTCGGCTTTTGCCATAAAGTGAATGTAATCTTCAGGGCCAAAAGCGATTGCCACCAACAGTGGGTCAACATTATTCGAGTGATTTGCGCAAATGATACAAGGCTTGTCGTAAATATTTTCCTTACCATGTAAATTCATGGGATAGAAAAAATTCACCGGACCTCTCCATCGCTTGACAAATCGGTTATAAAATTCAAAGCCTAAAGATTCGACGCTCATTCAGCACTTCCTTCATGCATACTTGCTTTAATCATATTTACAATCGCAGCGATGCTCTCCTCACGGTTAATGTTGCTTGTATCCAGCAACACCGCATCATCTGCTTGCTTCAGCGGAGCAATTTCGCGTTCCATGTCTCGCTGGTCACGGTCAACGATTTCCGCCAGAACTTCTTCAAAACTCTGGGTGCAGCCGCCTTTTTCTTCCATCTGAACCAGTCTTCTGCGTGCGCGTTCCTCCGCAGACGCAGTAAGAAAAATTTTCAAGTTGGCGTGTGGAAGAACAACTGTGCCAATATCGCGACCATCCATAATAACATCGTACTGTTCTGCCATGTTTCTCTGCATATTCAGCAAGTACTCACGCACTTCTGGCATAGCAGCAACATTGGAAGCATATTTAGAGATTTTAGGAGTGCGAATTAAATCCGACACATCTTCGTCCCACAAAAACATGCGCTGAACACCATCAACATAACGCATATCAATTGCCAGAGTTGGCAGCATTGCAGCAATTTCATCATGTTGGGTAGGATTGTATCCCTTACGATTAGCAGCTAGTCCAACCGTACGGTAAATTGCGCCGGTATCAACATAAACAAACCCCAGCTCAGTTGCTGCAGCCTTGGCAATAGTTGACTTACCCGCACCCGCAGGGCCATCAATTGCAACAGAAAACTTTTTCATTATAATCTCCTTTAATTGACTGCGTTGCCAGCCACATACGCAGTAGACCAAGCAATTTGCAGATTAAATCCGCCCGTATATGCATCCAAATCCAGCACTTCACCGGCAAAATAAAGTCCGTTTACCAGTTTGGATTCCATAGTGCGAGGGTTGATTTCGCTCAGCTCTACACCACCGGCCGTAACAATCGCTTCTGGGAATGGTCTTGTTCCAGAAACACGTACGGGGAATTTCTTAAACAGCTGCACTAAATCGTGGCGTTGCTGGCGGGTAATGGAATGTACCTTTGTTTCGGGATCAATACCGGACAGTTCGACCAGCACGGGAATCATAGTACGCCCTGCCAGACCGCCCAATGCATTCTTAAATTCCTTATTCTTCTGTTCTTCAAAGTCTCTAAGGATTCGTGCATCTAATTTTTCTTCGTCCAGAGCCGGCTTAAGGTCAATTTCAAGACGATAATTTGCCTTACCCATATTACGCATATGTGCACTTGCCGACAGTACAAGCGGGCCAGTCACGCCAAAGTGTGTGAACATCATTTCGCCCAGTTCTTTGTAAATCAGATGGTCATCTTCAAATGCAGACAAGGTCACATTACGCAGAGAGAAGCCCTGCATTTGCTCACAATATGTATCCGGGGATTCCAAAGGCACCAAAGAAGGACGGCAGGGGTTAACCGTATGACCTGCCTGCTTAGCAAACTTGAGGCCGTCACCGGTAGAACCCGTCAAAGGATAGCTCAATCCGCCTGTGCAAATCACCGCATTGCGGCAATCAATCACACCATTTTTGGTGCGCACGCCGGTAATTGCGCCGTCTTCGATTCGCAGGCCGGTTGCACTGCGATTTAGTACCTGTACGCCCACGCTATCCATATAGTTAATAAGTGCCCCTACAATATCCCCAGACTTATCGGACACGGGAAATACACGGTTTCCTCGCTCCGTTTTTAAGGGAACACCAAGGTTCTCAAAAAGGTTCATTACATCTTCCGGGGGAAAACGATTCAGAGCACTGTACAGGAACTTACCCCCGTTGGGAATATGCTCCAGCACCGTTTTTACATCGCAGTTATTGGTTACGTTGCAACGACCTTTACCCGTAATACGCAATTTTTTGCCCATCATACGGTTAGGTTCCAGCAAAATAACCTCTAGCCCCCGCTCTGCAGCCATAGCTGCACATAACATACCGGCAGCACCGCCGCCGATTACTACTACATCACTGTTCATCTGTTAAAAACACCGCATATTCGCTCCATACATCTTCCAATTTACGGAAGTTTTCGGAGATATTTTCTTTAGAGCGGAAACCAATTTCCGCAATCAGCGCATTGAGCAGGCTCATAGGCGCTACGAGAGAGTCGATGAACGACACCATATCGCTCTTTGCGTATAGTGTTACATCGGAAAAATCGCTCAAAGGAGAGGCTTCACAGTCGGTAATGCAGACCGCATTTGCCCCTTTGGAGCGACTGTACTTAACTGCCGCAATTGTACGGCTGGAGTATCTGGGGAAAGACAGTGCAACAACTGCATCTCCCTCACCCACACGAAACAGCTGTTCATAAATTTCACTTGCCGCTGTATCCGAGACAACCGACACATTTTCACGCATCAAATTCAGGTAATAGCCAAAGAATGTAGCCAAGCTGGACGAAGAGCGGTTGCCGATAATGTAAACTTTGCGTGCACCAAGAATAACATCAACAGCTCGGTCAAATTCCGCTCTGTTGATGTTGTCTAGCGTAACATGAATACGTTCCGCATCAGCCGCCATGACCGAATCGACAATATTTTGCTCGTCGATTTGTTCATTGGCAACTTCAATTCGCTGAACACTGGTAAGCTTATTGCGCACTACTTCTTGCAGCACTCTGCGCATCTCGGGGTAACCGTCGTAGCCAAGCTCAGAGGCAAAACGAACCACAGTGGATTCACTCACGCCAACCGTTTTACCCAGCTTACCTGCGGTCATAAATGCAGCTTTATCATAATTATCCAAAATATACTTTGCAATCAGTCGCTGGCCTTTAGAAAAGCCAGTAGCCTCTCGCTCAATAACAGCTAAAATATCATTTTCCATAAAGCAATTCAGCTCCAATACACTCAAGGTAGGGATTTTGATATCCTCATCATACGATGATTAACTGCATTATGCAAGTAAATTTGCAAAATATTTCATTTTTTCGTGATAATCACTTAATATTCTGCCAACTCAGTGCTCTGAAGTGACATATTTAATTTCATCTTCCGTCAAATATCTCCAAGTGCCGCTGGGAAGGTCACCTAATTCCAGTTCGCCTTCTTTGATGCGAACAAGACGCTGCACCTTTAAATTGCATTGCTCGCACATTTTGCGTACCTGACGGTTTCTGCCTTCACCGATGGTCACTTCCAGCTGACCTCTTCCGCCGCCCTGACGAAGCATCTGTACATCAATAGCCTTAATGGTATAACCATCAATGTCCATTTCCTTACGCATATTTCTTGTTGCGGCACGAATATCTTCGCCCACAACATCTACTATGTAGGTCTTCTCCACACGATGAGAGGGGTGCATCATACGGTTTGCTGCGTCCCCGTCATCGGTCATAATGAGCAAACCTTCAGAATACATATCCAGACGGCCTACAGGATACAAACGTTTTCCCTTAATCTGTACAAGTTCTGCAACGGTGGGGCGATCTGCCTCATCTTTCATAGTTGTAACACGGCCTTTAGGCTTATTGAGCATAACGTAAGTACAAGGCTGCTTTCTGGGAATACGGTGCCCGTCCACGGTGATAATGTCATATTCTGGGTCAGCTGTCTGACCCAGAGATGCAACTTCACCATTGACCGCTACTCGGCCCTCACTAATCATTGTTTCTGCTGCACGGCGAGATGCCAGTCCAGCGCCGGATATAATTTTCTGCAAGCGTTCCTGCATAAGTTCCTCCATTTTCTCTATTTATCTTGCTTGTGCAAGTAAAGTTATTCGTAGTTTTCCATATAAACCAAGGGTACTTCCCCGATTTGTTTTCCATTTAAGCGTACCACAATTTTGCCGGCCTTGTCACCAATATGAATTGGCCCATAAGCAAAGGGCGGGAGCTGAATTACGCACTCCACATTTTCCGGGTGCAGAGTAAAACAGGTAACATCGCGCAACGGTTCTGCGCTGACTTTTGCACCTTCTCCGGATACCACAGGCACCTGGAATCGTCTATCCTTGGGAATCAGCACTCGATTATTGCACGCACCGTATGCCCAATTATACAGCTCCGCATGGTCGCTCCAGTCATTTGGGTCCTTCAGTGTTACACAAATAAGGCGTTCGCCGTTTCTCTCGCAGCAAGTAACCAGAGTTCGTCCGGCAGCCATAGTATAGCCGGTTTTCCCTCCACAGACGCCTTCACACTGCCACAAGAGCTTATTATGATTCACATAGGTCAAGCCTTTGATGGTTTTCGCACGCGTAGACACAATTTCTGAAAAATCAGACCGTTGCATCGCATAAGCCATCAGTCTTGCCATGTCAAAAGCAGTAGAATAGTGCGTTTGCCCATCTAATCCATGCGGATTTTCAAATGATGTGTTCTCTAACCCCAATTCTTTTGCTTTCGCATTCATTAGGGCTGCAAAAGCTTCATCCGAGCCTGCGACATGTTTTGCAATCGCCGTTGCTGCGTCGTTGCCGGACGCTAACATCAGTCCGTACAGCAACTCACGCACCGTGTATGTCTCGCCCGCTTTTAGATACATGGATGAACCTTCGACATTGGCCACCTCTGGTGTAATCTCTACTTCATCCTCTAAATTGCACTGTTCCAAAGCAATGACAGCCGTCATGATTTTTGTTGTAGATGCAATCAGCATTTTATCGTTGGCATTTTTGCTATACAGAACCTGTCCCGTTTTGGGATGATACACAATTGCCGCCTGAGCCGAAACTTCAGGCGTCGGACTTAGCGCGTAGACGGACATATTCATCAATAACACGCACGCAAGAAGCGCATAAATACATTTTTTCAATAAAAGCACCACCCGATTATAGTTTGGAGCAGTGCTTAGTATGAGCGAATTAGCCGCAGATTATGCGTTATTCTTCTGTGTTTTTCTTTTCCTTTACGTTAGTAATCATATGTTCAACGCGGTCAAAAATATCAGGAAGCATGTCCAGAGCACGGTCAAGCGTAGTATTTGCAGGTGTAGTGGTGCTCATAAAACGAATCATGCCATCCTTAATAATCAGGAAGCCCTGAGGCTGCATCTTCACACCGCTGCCGGTACCTGCGCTAAGGGTTTGGCTTTTGCCTGATACATCTGCGCCACCGCTAGCTACACCCATGCTAACCTGCGTAACAGGAATGAGGGTAATTCCATCAGGGGTCACAATAGGATCACCGATTACTGTGTTTACATCAATCATTTCCTTAATCTTACTCATAGAAGAGCCCATTACTTCGGACAAAGTATTTCTTTCCATATTACGTTTCCTTTCCTTGCATAGCTGCGGTGCTGTGTTCTTGTTTCAGTCGTTTCTGTCTGCGCAAAATTATGGGAATACCTCCCCAAATTACACAACCGACAAATTTCATAATATAGTAAATTCTGATGGTAATGGATACATATCCATCAAAGTAGTAGTGTTCTCGTTCAAAGTCCACACCAAGTTGGACATCACTCTGTTTTAGAGCCGTCAGGCCTAACGCGCTTGCCGCAGCACTGGCATAACCATAACACATTGCCGTGTTATATGGGTCATCAAATGCCGAAATGAAGTGTAGCTTCAGTTTGTGCAAATGAAACTTCAGTTTCTTTATTGCACGGACCAATACACCAATTCCGTCTAGTACCTCATCTTTGGTACAATCCGGCAAAGACAGTGTTTCCTGTTCGTTCGCCGTCTTGGTTTTTGGTGACGTAGTCTTACTCGGATACACGCAAAATGTGAAGCTACCCACCCGAAGATATGTGCGAAGCACACCTTCGCAAAAGCTGACATCTACGCCAACCGGCAAGCAGAGCAGGAGAACGAGCAGCAACACAATGACAATCAGTACAGTCAAACAATCACTCTCCAATAGATTGTTCAGCAGCCTCTTGCTGCTTTTCTTCCTCATGCTCTACCTGAGCGCTCGTTTCGGTCTTCTGTTCAATCGCTGCACGCAGTGCATCTGCGCCTTCTTCCGGTGTAATCTCGGGCAATGTCGGAAGGTCCTCCAGTTGCTCAATTTCCATAACGCGCAAGAAATTTTCCGTTGTGCGGAACAGTGTGGGTCTGCCCGGAACATCCAGCTTACCGCAAGGTTCAATCAGTCCTCGCTCAGCCAACATATTGACCGAGTAGGAACTGTCCACACCACGCACATCTTCGATATATGCTCTGGTTACCGGCTGAAAATATGCCACAATAGCCAGCACCTCCAATGCCGCCTGACTCAGTTTCGGTGGCTTACGGTTACGCATGGTTTTGACGATTACATCTGCAAATTCAGGATTAGAACACATCTGATATTCGTCCTCTAAGCGCACGATGCAAATGCCGCTATTTTGTTTTTTATATTGAAGATCTAACTCTTCCACGCATCTGATTACGCTTGCACGCTCAATCTCCAATGCCTGTGCCAGACGGTCAATGGAAATCGGGTCACCAGATGCAAAAAGAATCGCTTCCAAAGCATGGGTATAATCCATAGTTGTTATTTCCTATTCTTACTGATTTGATTCGTCGGAAATGGAATCCAGAATCTGGTCAACATCTCCGCCGATAAAGCTAATCATATAGCCATCGTCGCAATTATCAATTGCGATGCTACCAATACTGCATAGTTCAAGCACAGACAAAAACGCCGTAATCATATCGCTTTTATCCTCGCAGTTTGAAAACAGATCCATAAGACTTGCAGAACCCAAGTCACGCAAGCGAATGAGAATGTCTTTACTCTTCTGCTTTACGCTGCGGATTATGCGCTGCGGCGCAATGGTGCGCAAAATATCCGGCTGCACGCTAACCTTTTCCCGTGAAAAAACCATTAACAAGCTGGCCATCAAATCCGCAGGATCGTGATGATACTGATAAACCGGTTTCGGCATCTGCGGCAATTTTTCCGGGTAACGGGTAAAATAGCGACTACCATTTTGACTCATCTCATTCAAAACCGGGACAACGCCCTGAATCTGACTGAGAACCGATTTGCACTGGAGCTGTTCCAGCGAAGCAATCAGCTGTTCCAGTTCATTTACTTCCTCGTCGTGCAGATTCAGCAGCATTTTTGTCTTAATGTACAGCAGATGCGAGGCCATCTGAATAAATTCGCTGGCTACTTCCAAATCCATATTTTCCATGGTTTCCAGATACGCTGTATACTGGTCCAGAATATCGGAAATGTTGATGTCACGAATCTCAATTTTATTTTTGGCGAGAAGCATCAAAATCAGGCTCAAAGGGCCTTCAAAGTCCGCTTCCCCATTTTTATCTTTTACAATGCCTTCCAGCCGATAGGTTGGATTTTCCACTGTGTTTACCCCCAAATTAGTGCGAATGTCCAGTTTGCTGTTGTCTGCGCAATGGGAAACAGCCAATCAAACACCGTCTTTGTCACATGAGACAAAGGCGTACCCAGAATACCGCTGGCTACCAGAACAAGCATCACAATCATGCCATACCGTTCGTAATACATTAGCTTCATGTAGTTTTGATCAGATAATGCCGAATACAACACTTTTGAGCCGTCCAGCGGTGGAACAGGCAAAAGATTGAATACTGCAAGTGCCAAGCTGAGGTACGCAGTCATAAACAGCATCTCCGCAAGGACGCCAAGAATTTCTCCTCCGTAAACTACGGAAAGCACATAAACAGGCCCATAAATAACGAGTACCACCATCGTCAGCAGAACATTTGACACAGGCCCCGCAAGTGCAGTGATTGCCATGCCGCGCTTTGGATTTGAAAACTTCATCATGTTCACCGGGACAGGCTTCGCCCAGCCGAAATGAAATACAACCATCATCAGCAAACCCATAATATCAATATGCTTAATTGGATTAAATGTCAGTCGTCCGGCTTTCTTCGCCGTATCATCACCTAGCCGATAGGCAACCAGCCCGTGACAGGTTTCATGAACCGTGATGCAGATTAGTGCAGGGACAACTGCCATGAGAATATTGATTAGATACGACCAATCCAGTCCCTGCCAAATGGTGCGAAAAGTATTAATCACAACCACCTCCGTATCAGGGTATTATAACAAGAAAACCCTTGAATGACAAGTATATCGCAAAAAGCAGGCATATGCAGGCAGTTTTGTTCATAAGGTCTCAAGATAAAAAAGAAATAGCGTGACCTAAAGTCACGCTATTTCTTTTTGTTAAACTTATCGTTTTTCTGTAACGAAATTACATTTTACTCAAATATAATTTTTAATCAGGCTTAGAAGTTCTTCCCTGCCATTGCCTTTTTCTGCAGAAAACAGCAACACAGGTGTTTCATCGGGAACGCCTAGCACTTCACGAACACGGGCAACATTGGGTTCATATTCGCTTTTCTTCAGCTTATCCATCTTATTGGCCACAACCACCATGGGACAGCCAGCATCCATAAACCACTGTGCCATAGTTACGTCGTCTGCAGTCGGTTTGTGCCGAGCATCAACAATCTGAATGCCCAGAGTGATTGCTCCATCCGTTGCAAAAAACTCTTCCATGAGTCTGCCCCAACGGTCACGCTCAGACTTTGCGACATTCGCATAACCATAGCCGGGCAAGTCAACGAAGTAAGCCTGCTTGTCAATATCAAAGTAATTGATATGTACCGTCTTACCGGGTGTGTTGCCTACGCGTGCAAAATTTTTGCGATTGAGGAGCTTATTGATTACCGAGCTTTTGCCCACATTGGACTTACCGGCAAAAACAATGCAAGGCTTGTCCATCATGAAGTCTTTCGGGCTAACAACGCTCTTCTTGAACTGCACATTGTGCAAATTTAGTTCAGCCATATTTTTTTACTTCCTTTATTGGCACACAGCCACATCTTTCGATTCTGCTTTGTGCTTAGTCGGTACTTTTTTCAGACCATCAGGCATACGAGCCAAAGCCACATCCAAAATATGGTCTACATGGTCAGTGGTCACAAACTTCAGTGCTCTGCGTACATCCGGGTCAATGTTTTCCAAATCTTTTTCATTGTCCGCAGGAATAATTACCGTGCTGACTCCGGTACGCATTGCAGCCATGGTCTTTTCTTTCAGACCGCCAATGGGCAAAATTCTGCCTCTCAACGTAATTTCACCTGTCATTGCCACATCACGACGAACAGGAATACCGGTCAGTGCAGAAATCAGACCAATGCACATCGTAATGCCTGCAGAAGGACCGTCTTTAGGCACTGCGCCTTCCGGGAAGTGAATGTGAATGTCTTTCGTTTTATAGAAATCCTTATCCAGTCCCAGCAAATCACTTCTGCTGCGAATATAGGTCATTGCAGCCTTTGCTGATTCTTTCATCACATCGCCGAGGTTACCGGTAAGTTCTACTTTGCCGGAGCCATCTACAACTGCAACTTCCACATCCAGAACTTCACCGCCCACACTTGTCCAAGCAAGACCGCGAACAAGACCAACTTCATCCTTCGGATAAATCAGATCCTGACTGTATTTTGCAACGCCCAGATACTTTTCCAAGCCGCCTGCACGAATCGTGACGCTCTTGCACTTTCCTTCCGCAATGCGGCTTGCCGTCTTGCGACACAATGCAGCCAAATTGCGTTCCAAAAGACGAACGCCGGATTCTTTGGTATACAGCGCAATGATTTCACGAATTGCATCGTCGCTGACTTTCAGCTGTCTTGCCTTCAGACCATGCTTAGCACGCTGTTTCGGCAATAGGTGGTCTTTTGCAATATGCAGCTTTTCTTCATCGGTATAGCTGCCCAGCTCAATAATTTCCATACGGTCACGCAGAGGTCTGGGAATCGTATCCAATGTATTCGCTGTGGTAATAAACAGTACCTCTGACAAATCAAACGGCATTTCCAAGAAATTATCACGGAACTTGCTGTTCTGCTCAGGGTCGAACACTTCCAACAGTGCCGAAGACGGGTCACCCTTATAATCTGAACCCAGCTTGTCAATTTCGTCCAGAACCATGACAGGGTTCATGGTACCTGCCTGCTGCATGCCCGCAATAATTCTACCGGGCATTGCACCGATGTAGGTTTTACGGTGGCCGCGAATTTCTGCCTCATCGTGTACGCCGCCCAGTGATACTCTGCACATCTTGCGATTTAATGCATGAGCAACACTCATAGCAATACTGGTTTTGCCCGTTCCCGGAGGGCCTACAAGGCACAGTACGCTGCCCTTAATATCCGGAGCAAGCTGGCGTACAGCCAAAAATTCAATAATGCGTTCCTTAACCTGATCCAAGCCAAAATGGTCAGCATCCAGAATTGCTCTTGCCTCTGTGATGTCCAGTGTATCCTCACTGTGCTTATTCCAAGGCAGTTCCAGACATACATCCAAGTAATTGCGCAGCAGTGCCGCTTCGGAAGAACCGACCGGCTGCTTGCTCATGCGCTTTACTTCTTTGAGCAGTTTATTTTCCATTTCTTCAGGCAGATTTAACGCTTTGATGCGAGTACGATAGCTTGTCGCATCGTCGTCATCATCGCCCTCGCCCAATTCATTCTGAATTGCACGCATCTGCTCTCTCAAGTAATACTCCTTCTGAGAGCGAGTAACTTGTTCCTGTGTTGCATCGCCGATGGTCTTGTCAATTTCTGCAATCTGAATCTCGTGAACCAACATACCACGCAGCAATTCAAGACGCTTGGAAGGCATAATTTCACTAAGCAGAGCCTGTTTTTGTTCTGCCTTCAGATAGATGCTCTGTGCAATCACATCAGCCACCAATCCCGGATTAGTATTGGTCATGACGAACAAAAAGCTCTCCTGAGGGACATTTCCCGTGCGTTCAGCATAATCAGTGAAGAGATTTGCACAGCGACGAAGCAGCGCTTCAGCCAAGACCGGTTCTTCCTCTTCCGGTTCTTCCACCGCAGTAACCACGCCGTAAGCGCAATCATCTTGCATGTACATGGATTCCATCTCACCACGCATCAGTCCGTCAACTAAAACACGCTGAATCTTTGTACCGGGATTATTGAGAATCTGCTTAATGCGGCAGATTGTGCCCATGTGGTACACATCCTCATCTTTCGGTGCGTCAACGCCTGCGTCTTTTTGTGCGGTAAGAAAAATAATTTGGTCGCTATCCATTGCGACACGCAGTGCAGCTTTAGAAGCAGCACGCTCAACATCAAAAGTAAGCATAGTGCCAGGGAATACGGAAATGCCACGAATAGGCAAAACCGGCATTACACGAGGACCGGGATTCTGATATTCTTCCATATAATTCCCTCCTTAGGGAGTAAAACTTTTAAAAAAATGGGACGGAGCACCCCTGCCCCGTCCCATTTTGCTAGGGGCGTTTGCCAATTTGGATTACTCAGCCCGTACGATAGTGGGCTCAGTACCGTTATTTACACAATCTGCGGTAACAATAACCTTAGTAATGGTTTTGTCGGAAGGAACAGTAAACATGATGTTGGTCATGATTTGTTCCATCACGCTACGCAGACCACGCGCACCGATTTCCATTGCGATTGCCTTGTCAGCGATTGCGCCCAGTGCTTCGTCTTCAAATTCCAGCTCTACATTATCGTAGCTAAGCATTGCTTTGTACTGCTTAGTCAGTGCATTCTTAGGCTCAGTCAGTACACGAACCAGATCTTCTCTGGACAGGCTCTGCAAGCTAGTCAGCACCGGCATACGGCCAATCAGTTCCGGAATAATACCGAACTTCAGCAAGTCATGCTGCTGAACATGTTTAAAGAGTTCACCAACATTCTTTTCGTTCTTACTTCTGATTTCCGCACCAAAGCCCATGCTCTTGCGATCCAGACGCTGTTCGATAATCTTATCCAGACCATCGAATGCGCCACCGCAGATAAACAGGATATTGGTAGTGTCTACCTGAATGAATTCCTGCTGAGGGTGCTTTCTGCCACCCTGAGGAGGAACATTTGCTACTGTACCTTCCAGCAGCTTCAGCATAGCCTGCTGAACGCCTTCGCCGGAAACATCACGAGTAATGGAAGTGTTTTCACTCTTGCGTGCAATCTTATCCAGCTCGTCAATGTAAATAATGCCGCGTTCTGCACGTGCTACATCGAAGTCAGCAGCCTGCAGAAGCTTCAGTAGAATATTTTCTACATCTTCGCCAACATAACCGGCTTCGGTAAGGGTAGTTGCATCAGCAATTGCAAACGGTACATCCAGCATTTTTGCCAAAGTCTGTGCAAACAGGGTCTTACCGGAACCGGTAGGACCAATCAGCAGAATGTTGCTCTTCTGCAGTTCAACATCGCTGGTATCACCGTACAAAATACGCTTGTAGTGGTTGTATACCGCTACGGACAGAGCTACTTTCGCAGCATCCTGACCAATAATATATTCATCCAGCTTTTCCTTCATTTCCATGGGAGTGGGCAGATTTTCTGCATCCAAATCCAGGTCATCGGTGTAAGCAGTGTCGTTCTCATCATACATATCGTCCTGTACAATATCAATGCACAAGCGAATGCAGTCGCTGCAGATGTAGGCATTCTGACCTGCAATCATGCGGTCAACCAAGGACTGAGGCTTACCACAAAAGGAACATCTGATATTCTTTTCATCTTGATTTGCCATCGTAGTTCTCCTATACGACAGGACTCGCTTTTCTCAAAAGCGGCAAAACTTCGGAATAGCTCCGAATAGCAGATACGGGGGATTGATAAAATCCCCCGAAACCTGTTTATCGTTTGGTAATGACCTGGTCAACCAAGCCATACGCCAGAGCTTCTTCTGCGGACATGAAGTTATCGCGTTCGCAGTCAGCGGTGACGGTTTCGATATCCTTACCGGTATTTTCAGCAAGGATTCCATTCAAGCGCTTCTTAATGGTTTCCAAGCGCTTCAGATGCAGAGACATATCTGTAATCTGGCCCTGGGTGCCTGCGGAAGGCTGATGAATCATGATTTCGGAATTGGGCAGTGCAAAACGCTTGCCCTTAGCACCACTGGACAGCAAAAATGCGCCCATGGATGCAGCCATGCCAACGCAGATGGTAGATACATCGCACTTGACATACTGCATGGTATCATAGATTGCCATGCCGGCAGTTACACTGCCACCGGGGGAATTGATGTAGAACTGGATATCCTTATCGGGGTCCTGTGCTTCCAAATACAGCAGCTGAGCTACAATCAGGCTAGCGGATGTATCGTTGACTTCCTCGCCCAAGAAAATGATACGATCATTCAGCAGGCGGGAAAAGATGTCGTAAGAGCGCTCACCGCGTGAGGTCTGTTCTACAACATAAGGAATAAAACTCATAATAACTCTCCTTTTACTAATAAATTAAATCGATCCCAGAGAGCTTAGCCAATTGGCGCTTATCTTATTCTGCGATTGCGTTCAGAACGGATTCTGCTTCAGCTTCTTCGCTCCAAGGCAGGTCAGTACCGGTGGAGTAAATGATTTCAGCAGCCTTTCTGCGCTTGATGTCCATCTTAGCTGCGTCCATGTCGATCTGTTCCTTAACAGCGGACAGTTCCATGTTGTAAGCAGTTGCGATTTCGTTGCAGATTTCGTCAATGTCAGCTTCGGTAGCTTCGATAGCTTCAGCTTCAGCAATTGCACGCAGCAGAACTTCTACCTGTGCGGTGTGCAGAGCCTGGGGACGAGACATCTGGTCGAACATTTCTTCGGTTACGCCCAGCATCTGAACGAACTGAGCCTTGGTGATGTTGCCCATGCCGAACTGACGGCCGTAGTTGCCAGCGATTTCTTCCAGCTTTTCAGCGACCATGGATTCGGGGATTTCGCACTGCATGTTAGCGATAGCAGCATCCAGCAGCTTGCCGTGGTAAGCATCGTCTGCCTGTTCCTGACGGCTTTCCTTCAGAGATGCACGAACGGAGTTCTTGTATTCTTCAACGGAGTCAAATTCGGAAACGTCCTTAACGAATTCGTCGTCGATTTCGGGCAGTTCGGTTTCCTTAACTTCGTTAACCTTGCACTTGAAGGTTGCTTCCTTGCCAGCCAGAGAAGGTTCGTATTCTTCGGGGAAGGTAACAACTACGTCCTTTTCGTCGCCAGCGGAGCAGCCAACCAGCTGTTCTTCAAAACCGGGGATGAAGGAGCCGGAACCCAGCTTCAGTGCGTATTCGGTGCCAGCGCCACCTTCGAATTCCTTGCCATCAACGTAGCCAACAAAGTCGATTACGGTGGTGTCGCCCAGCTGAGCTGCGCGATCAACGGTGTTGATACGAGCGTTGCGTTCGCGAACTGCGTTAACTTCTGCTTCGATATCAGCATCGGTGATTTCTACGATCTGGTGAGGTGCTGCCAGGCCCTTGTATTCGCCCAAAGTAGCTGCAGGGTAAATATCGGTAACGAAGGAAATGGTGCAGGTCTTGTCATCTGCAACATTGTAGTCAACGATGGTGGGGATACCCAGAGCTTCAATGCCGGTTTCAGCAACTGCTGCCAAGAATGCTTCGTATGCGATTTCGTTTACGCCATCTTCAAAGAATACATCCTTGCCGTACATGCCTTCTACAACAGCACGGGGAGCTTTGCCCTTTCTGAAGCCGGGGATGTGGATGTCCTTTTTGTTCTTTGCAAAAGCAGTAGCAATAGCCTTTTCAAAGGTTTCGCCTTCTACTTCTACCTGAAAAGATGCGGTGTTCTTTTCTACCTGTTTTTCAAAATTCTTAACGTTCATGGGGTTGATTCCTCCTATGTAGATACCTGCCGCGATGGGCAAATTGGTATACGTAATAAACCGTAAACACAATTTACGGCTATAGTATTATATCATATCAAATTGTAAAATCAATGCTAATTTCGTGGATTTCACACTCAGTCCATAATTTTCTGGGGAATAAAATAGACATGATCAGCCGATACCAGACGATAATAGGTGTTTTCGAACATTCCGTTGTACGCATACGCACATCCTTTATCGTGGATATGTCCATAGATGCACTGTTCCACATTGTACTTTAAGAACAGATCCAAAATCGGTCTACATTCATAAGCCTGATACTTTGGTGGGTAGTGCAAAAATACAAACTTTCGCCGATCTCCGGCAGCTTTCAAAGACGCTTCCAAACGCATAATTTCACGATTCATTACTTTTTGATCGTGACTATCGCCTTTTTCTTCTTCAAAAAACCATCCACGAGTACCGCAAATGGCGATATCCTCTCCGTAAAAGTAGCAGTTATTATGCAGAATACGCATATTTTCAAAACCATATTCTTCAAATGCTCTGTAAGCTTTTGACGCAGTCGTCCACCAATAGTCATGGTTACCTTTGAGAATAATTTTTTGTCCGGGAAGTGCATTGACATAGGCAAACTCGTCTCTGGCCTGCTCCATCGTCATGCCCCAGCAAATATCTCCGCAAAGCACAACCGTATCCTCAGGCTGCACTACACGAAAACCCTCTTTGATTTTCTCCATATAGTTTTCCCATCGATGACCGAAAACCTCCATAGATTTTCCGGTACCGATGGAAATATGTAAATCTCCAATTGCGTATAACGCCATAATTACCTCGTATAAATTTCAGATAATGGTCTAAACTACATTCAGGGCTAATTCATACCCTACAAATAACGATTAGGAGTGATTTCTAATGAACGAACAGAAGCAGACTATTGGCTGCGATGTAAAGAACTGCGCCTACAACGAAAACGGCACTACTTGCCGTGCACAGCACATCTCTGTTGAAAACATCAAGGCTACTTCTCAGTCCGAAACCTACTGCTCCACCTTCTGCAAGAAGAACGGTTGCTGCGGCTAAATGCATTGGGGCTTTTGCCCCGTACATATTTACTGAAATGCATCTTCTAGGTGACGAATCTGTCTCGCCTTGCCTTCTCCAAGCACCTCAACCACATCAAATCTTGGCTGAAGTTCACAATCATTCTGTTGTAACCAAAGCATAGCCGTTTTGATTACCCGCTCCTGCTTTTTCGGTGTAACAAATTCGCAAGGTGCAGCAAAATGTTCATCTTTTCGGGTTTTCACTTCAACAAACACAATGAAATTGCCCTTTTGTGCGATTATATCAATTTCACCAAATCGGCAAGAATAATTTCTGCCGATGATTTTATACCCACGCTTTTTCAAAAAATCAGCAGCGGCGGACTCTCCGTCGCTGCCAAATAAGTGTCTTAAATCCATATCAGTGCATCTTTTTCAGAAAAGAAGGTCTATGAATAGGCGTTACGCCGTAAGTACGAATTGCTTCGTAGTGTGCTTTCGTACCATAGCCCTTGTGCTTTTCAAATCCATATTCCGGAAACAGCTCTGCCTGCTGGATCATATAGCGGTCACGAGTGACTTTTGCCAAAATGGATGCAGCAGCAATATCTGCGCACTTGCTATCCCCTTTGACAACCGTCTGGCTGGGAACTTCAATTTTTTGATTGCGGTTACCGTCAATCAGTGCCAAATCCGGGGTAACGGATAACTGTGCAATTGCTCTGTTCATCGCAAGATAAGTTGCCCCAAGGATATTGAGTTCCTCAATTTCCTCCACCGTTGCAAAAGCAATACCGTAGGATACCGCCTTTTCCAAAATCACATCATAAAGCGCATCACGGCGCTTTTCAGTCAGCTTTTTAGAATCGTTTAAGCCTTCAATTTCCAGTCCTCTGGGGAGAATACACGCTGCTGCACAAACAGGGCCGGCTAACGGGCCACGACCGGCCTCGTCAACACCGCAAATTACCTGCAGGCCACTGTCATACAGCTCATTTTCCAATTCCCACAAGCTCATGCTTCTTCCTCAACCGGTGGGTATTCTAGGGTCAGTCTGCCCAGCTTACCGCCTCTGTATTCATCCAGCAGAATTGCGGCCATACGCTCTGTATCCAGCTCACCGCCAGAAATGAGGAAGCCGCGCTTTTTGGCTGCAGCGCACAGCAAATCGTAGCCGGTTGCTTCGCTGTCCGGCTTAAATTTATAACGCTGCTCAATCACCATTGGATAATGGTCTCTCAGGCGAATCATAAAGTTTGCAGCAAGCGTCTCACGGTCGAGAATATCGTCCTTGACTGCACCGGTAAGTGCAAGTACCTGCCCAACATTTTCATCATCGAACTTAGGCCACAGGATACCCGGAGTATCCAGCAAGTCTAAGCTGTCGTCAATCTTAATCCACTGCTTGCCACGGGTAACACCGGGCTTATCCCCCGCAATCGCTGCTTTACGCTTAGCTACCTTATTGATAAAGGTACTCTTGCCAACATTAGGAATGCCGACAACCATAATACGCAGAGGACGGCTACCCTGTCCTTTTGCTTCATACTGTGCAATCTTATCTTTCAGCGCAGAACGAACAGCGCCGGCAAAACGATTTACGCCCTTACCGGTCTTTGCGTCTGTTTCCAGAACATACCAGCCCTGCTTTTTAAAATAGGATGCCCAAAGTTTCGTTGCTTCAGGGTCTGCCTGGTCTGCACGGTTCAGCACAATCAGACGAGGCTTTCCGGCAGCCAGACGGTCAATATCGGGGTTACGGCTGGCAAAAGGAATACGCGCATCGATAATCTCGCATACCCCATCAACCAGCTTCATATTTTCTTCAATCATGCGTTCCGCTTTGGTCATATGACCAGGGAACCACTGAATGCTTATCTTCTCATATCCGTTACTCATTTACTCTTACTTCACCTTTCAAATTGTACCGAAGGACTTCAGAGGGAACAGCACAAACTTTGCCTCACCCAAAATATAGCGTGTATCCACACAGCCAATAGCATTTGTACGGCTATCCGTGGAGTGGTTACGGTTATCGCCCATAACAAAAACACAGCCCTCCGGCACTTCAATGGGACCACTGTAATCCTGTTCGTCTTCCGTTGGTTCAGCAATATAAGGTTCGTCCAGTTCAACGCCGTCAACCTTCACAATACCCTTTTTGAAGTTAATCTCAACCAGCTGGCCTTCCGTTGCAATAACACGCTTAATCAGGGGTTCGTCCATGAAATTTGGTGCAACAAACACAACGATATCCCCTTGTTCATACGCTTTCACATGGTTGGTCACCAGCAGCTTGTCGCCATGGAGCAAAGTGGGGTTCATTGAGCCGCCATCGACGGTAACTACCTTAGCCACAAACACAAAAATCAGTACGCAGGCAATCATAGCAAACACAATGCTCTTAATCCAGTCGTACACCTCGGCCTTCACGGTCAGTTCTTCAAATTCTTCAGGTTCCTGCATAGGTACCACCTCAATTTTATAATCAATAATGGTTTATTATACACCATTTTTAATGTTTGACGCAATATAAATTCTTATGTGCGCAAATAGATACGAAAAAAGGCAGCTGCTTTACGCAACTGCCCTTTATCGCGATTACAGTCTTTCCTTGACCTTTGCTGCCTTACCAACACGATCACGCAGGTAGTACAGCTTTGCTCTGCGAACCTTACCACGACGGATGGTTTCAACAGAAACAATGGAGGGAGAGTGAACGGGGAATACCTTTTCACAGCCTACGCCGTAAGAAACACGACGAACGGTGATGGTTTCCTGGATGCCACCGTGCTTCTTAGCGATGATAACGCCTTCGAAAGCCTGGGTGCGTTCACGGTTGCCTTCCTTAACACGCAGAGTAACGCGGACGGTGTCGCCAACGTTCATTGCGGGCAGTTCGGGCTTCATGTACTTTTCAGTAAGTGTCTGGATCAGATCCATAATGATACCTTCCTTTTCTCGGACGTTCTTGCATGGAATGAACACAAATGCAGAGGACCGCCGTAATATTGTGGGTTTACCCACATAAGCCCGAATATATTATCATAAACTTCTAAATTATGCAAGTGCTTTTTGTGGATTTTATCGGAAAACTTCCATATTCTCGTCATAGACTTCCAGACGAGTAAACTGGGCAAAATCAGGTGCCAGCTCAGGAGAAATCTGACGCAGTGCAGACACCAGCAGTTCAGGATTGATGGTTGGCTCATTTACGGAAATCACAGCTTCGATACGGACATCGTTTTCTGCGGTTTCAACATGCATTTCCGTGATGTGCGGTGCAATATCCAATACGCCTTCGCCACGCTTAGTCTTACGCATAACCGGAATTTCTGTTGCTGCATAGAAGTTCTTCAGTGCTTCAGCCATTTCATCTGCAGAACGGGTGTCATATTCGTACACACCCTCTACTCTCAGCCACTTAACCTGGCTTGCCTTACGGGTAGGCTCATACACATCACGCACTTCAATACCTTCAGGCATTGTTGCGTTCAGGTCAGCAATCAGCTTTGCAAAGTCAATTTCGTCATCCAGCAGAGAAAAATCCAGCAATTCGCAAACACTGGCTGTGCCCAAAGACAGAGGCAGCGCAATAGAAATTACAGGGTGAGGGTTAAATCCCTCAGAATATTTCAGTCTGTACCCTGCACGAAGAAATGCACGCTGCAACACATGCATCAGGTCCAGATGAGAAATATAAATTGCTCTTTTGGTCTTAGAAAACAGAATTCTCAGTTTACGCATCGCACTTACCTCCAATAAAACGGTTTGCCCCACAGCCTGTGCACTGCTTACGGCAATCGGGAGACAGCTTAGATGCATAAGCCATTTCCTTTTCGTGCCACAAATGTTCTTTGCGAACGCCGACATCAATGGTATCCCAAGGCAGGACTTCATCAAACTTGCGTTCACGGCAAGCATAGAATTCGGGATCAATACCGCATTCAGCGAATGCATTCATCCAGCGGTCAAAGTCGAAGTAGTCACTCCAAGCGTCCAGACCGCCGCCATTGCGCCATACCAGTTCAATCGCATCGGAAATACGACGGTCACCACGAGACAGAACAGCCTCAATAAGGCTTGTCTGTGCATCGTGCCAGTTATAGGTAACATTTCTAGCGGTAATACTGTCACGCAGAAGATGTACTCTGCGCATATATTCTTCCATGCTGACCTGTGCTTCCCACTGGAACGGAGAATGCGGCTTAGGGATAAACATGGAGGTACTCAGCGTAATGCGAACGCCACGGTTCTTGTTCTTTGCATAAGTACGCCAAGTATGCAGAACTTCGTTGCCAATTTCGTTAATGCCCAGAACGTCTTCGTCCTGCTCGGTAGGCAGACCCAGCATGAAATACAGCTTTACGCCATTCCAGCCGCCTTCAAATGCGATACGGCAGGAATTGAGCAAGTCTTCTTCCTTAACATTCTTATTGATTGCATCACGCAGTCTCTGGCTGCCTGCTTCCGGCGCAAAAGTCAAGCCGCCCTTACGGACTTTCTGCAAACGGCTCATAATTTCCATGGAGAAGTTGTCTGCACGCAGAGAAGGCAGAGACAGAGAGCAGCTGCGTGGCTCAAACCACTCCAGCAGGCTGTCGCAAACTTCAGGCAGAGGACGATAGTCACTGGAAGACAAGCTCATCAGCGTTGCTTCCTGATAACCGGTATTCTTCATCAGTTCAATGCCCTGACGAGCAACCGTTTCAGGCTTTTTCGCACGGACAGGACGGTAAACATAGCCGGCCTGGCAGAAACGGCAGCCACGAATACAGCCGCGGAACAGCTCTACATTCACACGATCGTGAACAATTTCAGTAGACGGAACAATAGGATTTGTGGGGAAATAAACGCTGTCCATATCCTCAATGATACGCTTTGTGACCTTCTCAGGTGCACCATGCAAAGCGGTAATTGCAGACAGAGTGCCGTCTTCGTTATAGCTTTCTTCGTAAAGGCTAGGTACATAAACGCCCTGAATCTTAGACGCAGCAATCAGGAACTCCTGCTTGCTCCAGCCTTCGTTTCTTGCCTTGCGGAACAAATCCAGAACTTCGCAGTTCACTTCTTCGCCTTCGCCCAAAACCATCAAGTCCATGAACTTAGACATAGGTGCAGGGTTTACACAGCTGGTACCACCTGCAAAAACCAGAGGAACAAGTTCGGTACGATCTTCGCTGTGCAGAGGAATACCGGCCATATCCAGCATATCCAGCACCGTGGTATAAGCCATTTCATAGCCAACAGAAAACGCAACTACGTCAAAATCAGAAACCGGGTCTCCGCTTTCCAGTGCATACAGAGGAATACCCGCGTTACGCATTTCTGCACGCATGTCCCCCCAAGGTGCAAATACGCGTTCACACCATACGCCCGGCATATTGTTCATTACGCCATATAAAATACGCATGCCGATATTGGACATGCCAATTTCATAAGTATCCGGGAAGCAGAAGGCAACACGCAAATCCACTTCACTTTTATCCTTAATAATCTGGTTATACTCGCCGCCTGTATAACGAGCGGGTTTCTGCACTTTTGGCAGAATTCGTTTCAGTCGTTTATCCATAAATTGTTACTCCTATAGGTACAAAGCAATACTGCTTAAAATTGCACATAATCGGTTTATTGTACCCTATCTGAGCAACTTTGGCAAGTATATCAGTGGGAAAACGCATAGTGTGTCTGGCGGACACTGAGCTTTGCGTCTTGCATCAGCAGTACAATTCCCATAAACGCAACTGCAGTACCGTATCCCATAAGCATGATATACAGCCCTGTAAATAGTACCAGTGTAGCGGTAATCACACTGACCGAATTTGCACTATTTGGTCTGATTGCAGACAGCATACGCCAACCGTCAAGTGGTTTTGCCGGCAGTAAATTAAAGCCAGATAGCACAAACCCAACCCCAGCAAATAGCAACAGTCCCTCATGATGAAACAAATTTCCAAGAACCGAAGTCAACACGCTCACGCCTAACCCTAAAGCCGGTCCAGCAAGTGCCACGAAAAATTCGCGTTTTGGTGTAAGGAACAGTCCGTTATAATGAATACACAGCCCTGTAATATTCATGGTAATGCTGCGAATATATACCTTATATCTCCGCAAAAGCAGCAAGTGTCCTGCTTCATGAAACAATACATTTCCCAGCACAACTACCAGTCCATCCAAGTCTCCAAAGAAGTAAATCAGAGCTAAGAGTAACCAGCCCCCAGGCTGAATATTAAAGTTCTTCCAATAATTCATAAGCATTAAAAGAAAAATTCAGGATTGGTATACAATCCATTGCACAAAAGTTCAAAATGGAGATGTGATCCTGTCGCTTCTCCCGTAGAGCCGACATACGCAATCGTTTCCCCCTCTTTCACATTTTGCCACCAACGTACATCTACTTTACTGCAATGCGCATAAAAGGTCTGCCAACCATTTGCATGGGTAATCTGCACATAATTGCCATAACCTTTTTCGAACCCGGTCATCGTAACCTCACCGTCCGCAAATGCAACAATCGGTGTGCCTTCGTTTGCTGCAAAGTCTGTCCCATAATGAAACCTTACCATATTCTCGATTGGATGTACGCGATAGCCAAAGCCTGAAGATTTGACGCCATTAACAGGGCTTGTATAGGAAAACGGTATAATTAGGTTGTCATAGGAAACTTTTTCCGGCGTATCGTACCCTGAGTACGCCTCCTGTGCCGTCTTAAAGGCTGCAACCGCTTGCTGTACCGAAGTCGGCGCCTGCGCAGCCGGAGTCAGTTCTTGGGTTGGTGCTGGTGTTGGCGTTGGTTCTGGGGTTACTTCCGGTGTTGGTTCCGGGGTCACTGTTGAGTCTGGCGTAGGTATCGGTGTCTCCTCCGGTTCCGCCGTCGCTGCCGATGGTTCCTCCGGTGCAGCCGATGGCTGGGGTGACCGCTGTGCCATCACTTCTACTCCTCCAAAATGCAAATAGCCTAACACTTCCTGTACATTCTCTTCCGTAAGTATTTTTCCTACCTGCACTGCCATTCCTTTGTAGTCCATATCCATATCAATCACTCGTACAATCGTTTGCCGCAGATCTTCTGTGGCATCTGGCAGTAGCAGCTTAAGTACCGTCATCAATACAAACACACCCGCTGACGCATAAGTTTTCCAATTGGGCATGTGAAGTCCCTCCCCTCTTGTGAACACTGTATGAGCAAAGTGGACGAGGTATGCTTGCGGAAATGGGGCTTGACAAAGGGGTAGCCAGAACATATAATGATTAAGTTAATGTCGGGGCGTAGCGCAGTTGGTAGCGCGCTTGGTTCGGGTCCAAGAGGCCGTGGGTTCGACTCCCGTCGCTCCGACCAAAATCCACCGTTCTTTGAGCGGTGGATTTTTTATTACGTCAATCAGACTTGTAAGAGGTTTTAATATCGCACAACAAATCTGTTTTTACCGTTCAAACTATCTGCGACCGTAAAATGTAATCCACGAAAGGGACAATATGAAAACATTAGAAAGCAGCACAGAATTGCAGCAGGCCATTTGCAATGAGAAAATTTTAATTGTCCAATTTGGTTCAGCCGCTTGCGCTCCTTGTCATTCTATTCGAAATAAAATCGACGCTTGGTGCGATGCCGTTAAAAATGTAAGCAGCTTGTATATTCCAGTTGAAAAATTTTCTGAGCTTGCCGCACAATCTAGCGTGTTCGCAGTTCCAACAATCCTTGTTTATGTGGAAGGCAAACTCACCGTGCGAGAAAGTGGGTATTTTGGATTGGACAGTATTCTTCAACGTGTCCAGCGGTATCGTGAACTATTGCAAGAATGAGCTAAACAAATTCATGGTTTGCCAGCAATCTACAATTCACTGACTTAACTGAAATTTTCAGAATCCGATAATTACATACGAATGAATAAAGTGGGTAATCTTACAAAGGTTGCCCACTTTATTATTACATAGCATAGTCTTCTTTTTGCACAAAATAAGGTGATTATTTTATCCTGCGTGCGATCCAAAAGGAATAAATGAATGCAATATTGTTCAACTTAGTAATCATATCGACAATACAGTTGTTCTTGCCTAAACAGTGTTTT